>Ga0180431_10008979_pt1 | contig 11385 bp, 8 predicted proteins | sample SS_ome_11_FD_132459 | JGI IMG/M metagenome (GOLD analysis project Ga0180431, IMG submission 132459) | Hypersaline lake sediment archaeal communities from the Salton Sea, California, USA - SS_1_MS_1 metaG | ecosystem: Environmental > Aquatic > Non-marine Saline and Alkaline > Hypersaline >...
CTGCCCGGTGGGATGCGGCACGGGGGGCGAGAAGTGGGTCCGGGAGATGACCGAGGCGCTGAACGGCGCCGGCAAGAGCGTCACCGGAAGCTGTCTGATCGAACTGCTGTGCAACAAGGCCCTGGTGGGCATCAAGCTGCAGCGCTACGCCAGGCAGATCCTCGCCGCCGACGCGGTGCTGGTGGGCTCCTGCGGGGTGGGCGTCCAGGCGGTCGGGAACATGGTGGCCCGACGGGCCGTGCCCGCCCTGGACACCATCTGCCTCGGCGACGTGCAGGGCCTCTGGCCGGGCGAGGAGCGCTGCGCCGAGTGCGGGCAGTGCGTGCTGGCCTACACCGGGGGGCTGTGCCCGATCACCCTGTGCGCCAAGAGCCTGGTCAACGGGCAGTGCGGGGGCACGGGCGATGACGGGGAGTGCGAGGTCTCCCCGGAGCATCCCTGCGGGTGGAAGAAGATCTACGACCGGCTGAAGTCACTGGATCGACTGGACGACATGCGGCGGATGGTGGACCCGCGCGACTATCGCAAGCAGACGATCCCCGACGCCGTCCGACGGACCACCTGGTACGCCCTGGAAGTCAACGAAGAGACCCAGCCGTCGCCGGAGTCCTGAGCCCCGGCCGGCGGACGGTCCCCGCGGACGGGGCCGGGCGGGCACATTCGACCCGGACGGGACGGAGACGCGTACATGAGCCAATTGCGAGATCAACTCGAAACCGGGAACTTCGTCGTCACCGGGGAGATCGGCCCGCCCAAGGGCACCCACGTCGAGCCGGCCCTGCACGAGGCCGTCGAGCACCTCAAGGGCCGGGTCGCCGCCGTGAACGTGACCGACATCCAGACGGCGGTGATGCGTCTGGGCTCGATGGCGGTCTGCCACCTGCTGATCGACCACGGGATCGAGCCGGTCTTTCAGATGGTCTGTCGCGACCGCAACCGCCTGGCGCTGCAGTCGGACCTGCTGTCGGCGTCGGTGCTGGGCATCGAGAACGTGCTGGCCTTGACGGGAGACCACGTGGTGATGGGAGACCACCAGGACGCCAAGCCCGTGTACGACCTGGACTCGGTGGGGCTGCTGAAGGCGATGAGCGACCTGGAGGCGGGCACGGATCTGGGGTTGGACATGAAGGGCGGACCGAACGCGCTGGACGGGGCGCCGACGTTCTTCAAGGGCTGCTGCACCACGCCCTGCTCGCCGACGCCGGAGGCCCAGGTGATCAAGCTGGAGAAGAAGGTCGAAGCCGGCGCGCAGTTCGTTCAGACGCAGGCGGTGTACGACCCGGGCGCGTTCGAGGGCTTCATGAAGCAGATCGAGCACACTGACGTGCCGGTGCTGGTGGGGATTGTGCTGCTGAAGTCGGCGGGGATGGCCAAGTACATGAACCGGTCGGTCCCGGGGGTGCAGGTGCCCAAGGCGATCGTCAAGCGGCTGTCGGACGCGCCCAAGGGCGACCGGGAGAAGGTCAGCATTGAGATCGCCGCCGAGCTCATCCGCGAGATGAAGTCCATGTGCCGGGGCGCGCACCTGATGACGCTGGGCTGGGACCACTGCGTGCCGGGGATCATCGAGCAGGCCGGGCTGAGCTAGCGGGCGGGCGCATTCGGGCGGGCGGGGCGCGCACGTCGCGGCCGGGTGTGTCGTCCGTTCACAAGGGCGAAAAGGAGAACGACGTGGCGGCGAAGATCATCGACGGCGAGGCGGTCGCGGAAGAGATCAAGGCGCGGGCGGCGGCGGACGCCGCGGCCCTGGCCAAGGACGGGCGAACGCCCCACCTGGTGGCGGTGCAGGCGGGCGAGAACCCCGCCAGCAAGATCTACACCAACATGCAGGCGAAGGCCTGCGAGTCGGTGGGCATCGAGTACGAGCTGCTCAACCTGCCGGAGACGATCGTTCAGGACGATCTGCTGGGGAAGGTGGCCGACCTCGGCCGGCGCGAGGCGGTCACGGGCGTCATCATCCAGATGCCCCTGCCCTCGCACGTGGACGCGCGGGCGGTGCAGGCGGCGGTCGACCCGCGGAAGGACGTGGAGGGGATCCACCCGATCAACTACGGGCGGCTGTTCTTCGGCACGCAGACGGTGGCGCCGTGCACGGCGATGGCGGCCGTGGAGCTGCTGATGCGGACGGTGGGCTCGCAGAGCGAGCTGGCGGGGAAGGAGACGGTGGTCGTCGGGCACAGCGAGATCGTGGGCAAGCCGATCGCCATGCTGCTGCTGCAGTCGTTGAACGAATCGCCCACGGTCACGGTCTGCCACGTCGCCACGAAGGACTTGGCGGCGCACACCGGCAGGGCGGAGGTGCTGTTCGTGGCCACGGGCGTCTCGCAGGCCCGCTGGCTGAGCTACCGGCGGAAGAAGAAAGCCGGAGAGAGCCCGGCGGCGCCGGACCTGACGCCGCTGATCAAGGCCGACATGCTGCGCGAGGGCGCGATCGTCATCGACGTGGCGGTCAACCGCATCCCCAAGGCGCTGGACGCCGAGGGCAACCCGGTGAAGAACAAGAAGGGCAAGCCGGCCATGCGGACCGTCGGGGACGTGGACTTCGACGCCGCCGTGGAGAAGGTCGCCGCGATCACCCCGTGCCGGGGAGGCGTGGGGGCGGTGACCACCGCCATGCTCATGGCCAACACAATCGCCTGCGCGAAGGCCCTGGGCTGAGCCCGACTGGGCGACCCGAGACAGGACGATGCCGACCGTTGCGGACAAGCCCTTGGCCGCGCGGGTGTGCCGGGAGGCGGTGAACGTCGCCGCCGGGCCGGGGGCGATGCTCCAGCGGCTGTCCATGCAGCCCTACCCGGCGGTGCTGGAAAGCACGGCCTTCGACCCGCGCTGGGGGCGCCACAGCGTGCTGGCCTGCCGGCCGATCGAGATCGTCACCCTCCGCGAGGGCGCCCTGCTGGACCTGGCACAGAGGCCCCTGCCGGGAAGGAACGTCCTGGAGTCGCTGCGGCAGGCGCTAGGTCGGGTGCAGGTCGCCGGGGGTGATCCGGGGCCTTACGGCCCCGGGTGGATCGGCTACGTGGGCTACGAGTTCGGGCGGCAGATCGAGCGGCTGCCCGGGCGAGCCGCCAGAGACACCGGCCTGCCCGACCTCCATCTGGCCCTGTACGACGCCGCGGCCGTCTACGATGCCGTCGAGCGACGGTGGGCGCTGACCTGGCTGGACTACGACTCCCCCCGCTGCGGGGAAGCGCGGGAAGTGCTGCGGCGGATCATCCGAGCGGGCGGGGCCGAGTTCCCGGACCGCGAGGTCGCCGACGCGTCCCCGCTGCCCCGCATGCTGCCGGCGATCGTGAGCAACTTCTCGCCCGAGGCCTACCGCCGGGCCGTGCAGCGATGCATCGACTACATCGCCGCCGGGGACATCTTCCAGGTCAACCTCTCCCAGCGGTTCACCGTCGCCGACGCCCCGCCGCCGGTGGCGATCTACCAGGCGCTGCGGCGCCGGAACCCGTCGTGGTACTCGGGGATGTTGCTGCTGGGCGCCTCGGCGGTGCTCAGCAGCTCCCCGGAGCTGTTCCTCCGCGTGCGGGGGAGGGAGGTGCTGACGCGTCCGATCAAGGGCACCCGTCGGCGAACGGGCGACCCCGCCGCCGATCGCGCCGCCGCCGCCGAGCTGCTGGCCAGCGAGAAGGACAATGCCGAGCTGGCCATGATCATCGACCTGCTGCGGAACGACCTCGGACGCGTCTGCCGCTACGGCTCGGTGCGGGTGGCGAACCGGCGCGAGCTGGAGGCCCACCCCACGGTCTACCACCTGGTGGGCACGGTGGTCGGGGAGCTGTGCGAGGGGGTGGACGCGGCGGGACTGCTGGCGGCGAGCTTCCCCGGGGGCTCGATCACGGGGGCGCCGAAGATCCGCGCCATGGAGATCATCGACGAACTCGAGCCGGTCGCCCGCGGGGTGTACACCGGCTCGATCGGCTACGTGGGACTGACGGGAACGGCGGAGTGGAACATCGCCATCCGGACCCTCGTCCACGAGGGCGGGCGGGCGCACGTCCACGCCGGCGGGGGCATCGTCGCCGACTCGACCCCCGAGGGGGAGTACCAGGAGACCCTCGACAAGGCCCGCGCCCTGCTGGAGGCCGTGGCCGCCGCCGACGCCGGCCGAAGTGGATCGGCCTGAAAGCCTTGTGTTAATCTGGGAAGGCCGATTGCCTTCCCGCGACGCGGGGGTATAATACGCGGGCCCGATTCTTGGGCTTCTTCGTTGAAGGGTGTTCACGCCGCGGATGCGGAGGCGCGCGTTTTTTGGGAGCTTCGCCCGGCAAGTCGCAGGCAGATGCACCTGCCCCGGCTGCGGCCCCGGCCGAGGGGCGCTACGAGCCCGGCCCGGACCGCACGCGCGATGAGTTTCGCGCCGTCCTGGCCGTCAGCCGGGCCCTGGCCGGCAAGCTCGACCTGGACCGCGTGCTCGCGGTCACCGTCACCACGCTGGCGGACATCGTCGGGGCCGAGGGCTCCAGCATCCTGCTGATCGACCCGCAGACGGGCGGGATGAGTTTTCACGTCGCCGCCGGTCCCGGCGCCGACGCCGCACGGGCCGTCCCCCTGCCGCCGGGCGCGGGCGTCTGCGGTCACGTTGCCCGCACGGGCGAGTCGCTGATCGTCAACGACGCCCAGAACGACGCCCGGCTGTACCGCGCGGTGGACGCCAGCAGCGGAGTGACCACCCGCAACCTGCTGTGCGTGCCGCTGATCTGCGGCCGGCGCGTGCGCGGGGTGCTGGAGTTCATCAACAAGCGCCGCGGCGCCGATTTCGACGCCCGCGATCTCCGCCTCGCCGAGGCCGTCGCCGCCCAGATCGCCCTGGCCCTGGAGAACGCCCGCCTCCACGCGGACATCGTGGTCAAGGAGCGGATGGCGGCGGTGGGGCAGACGGTCAGCGGGCTGGCCCACTGCGTTAAGAACATCCTCAACGGCATCCGCAGCGGCTCGGCGGTCGTGGACCGGCACCTCAAGGCCGAGGACATGACCGAGGTCCGCCGGGGCTGGCAGACGGTCCGCCGCAACAACGACATGCTCAGCAACCTCGTGCTGGACATGCTCTCGCTGGCGCGGGACACGAAGTTCCATCCCTTCCCCACGGACGTGAACGACCTGGCCGACCAGATCTGCCAGCTCATGTCTGAGCGCGCGGCCCAGCGGGGCATCCGGATCACGTGCACCCCGGGCCACGGAGTGGACGAGGTGATGACCGATCCGACGCAGTTGTACCGCTGCCTGCTGAACCTCGTGTCCAACGCGGTGGACGCGTGCGGGGAGGACGGGCGGGTCCGCGTGCGCGTCTGCCGGGCGGATGGAAAGGAACGCTTCACCCTCAGCGTGACCGACGACGGGGAGGGCATCGCGCCGGAGCACCGCCAGCGGCTGTTCGCGGAGTTCTTCACCACCAAGGGCAGCCGGGGCACCGGGCTGGGCCTGCCGGTGACGGCGAAGCTGGTCGCCGGAATGGGTGGCCGGCTGACCTTCCACAGCGTCGTGGGACGGGGCACCCGATTCGTTGTCGCTCTGCCGGCCCAGGCCGCGCCAGCCACCGAAAAGGAGACGTCATGACCGATGCCGCCAAGATCCTGATCGCCGACGACGAGCCGGAGTGCATCGACTTCGTCCGCGAGAGCCTCGCCGACACGCCGTACGAGGTGATCGCCGCCGCGGACGGCGCCGAGGCGCTGGAGGTGGCCCGCGCGCAGCGTCCGCAACTGGTCATCCTGGACGTCCAGATGCCGGAGAAGAACGGGTTCGAGGTGTTCCGCGAGATGCGTTCGGACGAAGCGCTGTCGAAGGTGCCGGTGATCATGCTGACGGCGATCGCGCAGCGGACGGGGATGAAGTTCACCGGCGGCGACATGGAAGAATACATGGGCAGCCCGCCGGAGGCGTACGTGGACAAGCCCATCGAGCCCGTGGTGCTCAAGCAGACGATCCATCGCCTGCTGAGGCGGGGAGGCGCCCCGGGCTAGATCGCGCAGGGAAGCCAGCCCGATGGACGTGCGCAGCCAGTTGCAGCAGCATCCGCTCTTCGCGGGCTTCGGCCCCGAGGCCCTTGCCCAGGCCGCCGAGGCCGGGCGGGCCGTCACCTACGCACCCGGGGACTCCTGCATCCGTGGCGGGGAGGCGGGGGTCATCTTCGGCGTGCTCACGAAGGGCCGGCTGGAGGCCCGCTCGGCCGTCGAGGGCGACCGGGACCGCCACCTCGGCTACGTCCAGCCCGGGGAGTGCTTCGGCGAGATGTCGCTGTTGACCGGCAGCCCCACCGGCGCCGACGTCGTGGCCGTCGAGCCCTCCGAGGCGGTCGTGTTCCACCAGGAGGCGATCGGGCCGCTGATCGCGGTCGACCCCGGCGCGGTGCGGTTCGTCACGCGCCTGATGGCCTCGCGCCTGGCGGCGGGACGCCTGCCGCAGGCGCCCCCGCGCCCGGCGGCACAGGAGTACAGCCTGGGGGCCAGCTCGCCCATGCGCATCCTGTCGGCGAGCTGCCGACGGACGGACATGCGGTACAGCTACTTCGACACCAGCTCCGAGCGGCCGCTGGCCGCCGGGAGCGTCGAGGGGCTGGGGACGAGTGCCGCCCGCCACACCTGCCGGGGCCCCAAGGGCACCCGCGAGGGCCTCGTGCGCCCGGGCACCCACGAGGCCGCCATCAAGGCCGTCTTCGCCGCCCTGACCGCCCCCGACGCGGGCCTGCTGGAGACGCCCTCGGAGCTGACCGCCATCGGGCACCGCGTCTGCCACGGGGGCACGCGATTCAACGGCCCGGTCCTGGTCGACGAGCAGGTCGAGCGGGAGATCGACCGCCTCGCCGCCCTCGCCCCCATGGAAAACCCCCACAACCTCGAGGGCATCCGCATCTGCCGCCGGCTCGCGCCCAACGCCTGTCAGGTCGCCGTCTTCGACACCGCCTTCCACCTCGACATGCCCGCCGCCGCCTGCCGATACGCCCTGCCCCGCGCCCTGGCCCGCGAGGGCGAGCTTCGGCGCTTTGGCGGCCACGGCATCAGCCACGAGGGCGCCGCGCGGGCGGCGGCGACGTTCCTCGACACCGGGTTCGAGACACTGCGGCTGGTCGTCTGCCATCTCGGCACGGGCGCGTCGCTGTGCGCCATCGACCACGGGCGCAGCGTCGACACCACCATGGGCCTGACCCCGCTGGAGGGGTTGGTCATGTCCACCCGCTCGGGCGACCTCGACCCGGGCCTGCTGCTCTATCTCATCGGGCGACTGAACGTGCCCCTGGAGCAGCTCACCCAGGAGCTGTACAACGGCGCGGGGCTGCTGGGGCTCTCGGGCATCTCCGGTGACGTGCTGGAGATCCTCCAGGCCGCCGACGCCGGCAACGCCGACGCCCTGCTGGCCCTGCAGGTCTACTGCCATCGCGCCCGGAAGTATCTCAGCGCCTACGTCGGGCTGCTCGGCGGGGTCGACGCCATCGTCTTCACCGGGGGGGTCGGCCGCAACGCCCCCGGGCTGCGGGCCCGCATCTGCCAGGGCCTGGAGTGGATGGGCATCCGCCTGGACGAGACGCGGAACCGCTCGGCCGACGTCGAGCCCGGGCAGACGGCGGCGATCTCGGCGGCCAATTCCCGCGCGCGGGTGCTCGTCGTCGGCAGCAACGAGCAGCACACGATCGCCCGCCAGACCGTCCGCGCCGTGGCCCAGCGGCCGACGACGCGCGTCATGCGCCAGCGGGCCCGCCCCATCCCCATCGGCACCAGCGCCCACCACGTCCACCTCACCGACGAGCACGTCGAGGCCCTCTTCGGACCGGGACACACGCTCACCTGGCACGCCGACCTCACCCAGCCCGGGCAGTTCGCGTGCAAGGAAATGGTGAACGTGGTCGGGCCCAAGGGTCGGATCGATCGCGTCCGCGTCCTGGGCCCCAGCCGCCCGGCGTCGCAGGTGGAGATCGCCCGAACGGAGGAGTTCAAGCTGGGCATCGACGCCCCCATCCGCATGTCGGGCGACCTGGACGGCACGCCGGGCATCGCCCTGGAGGGCCCGGCCGGGACGGCCCAGCTCGAGCGCGGGGTCATCTGCGCCCGGCGCCACATCCACATGTCGCCCCAGGACGCGATGGAGTTCGCCGTGCGGGACCGCGACGTCGTCCGCGTCCGCGTCCCGGGCGACCGATCGCTGATCTTCGGCGACGTGGTCATCCGCGTCGCCGCCGACTTCCGCCTGGACATGCACATCGACACCGACGAGGCGAACGCCGCCGAGCTGGTCAACGGCGCCGTGGGCTACCTCGATTCCATTCAGCAGCGGGCCGGCGCCTGACGACGCGGGGGCAAGAAAAGGAACTCCGGTCCCTTCGCCGCCCGGCGCGGTTGAACGCCCATAGGATGCCCTTGCACGCAAGGCACACGACCCGCCGGGAAGGAGGCCGCCATGCCTGACCGCCCCACCGTGACTCGACGGAGCTTCCTGAAGGGCGCCGCGGCCGCCGCCGCGCCCTGCATCATCCCCGCCTCCGCGCTGGGCGCCGACGGCGCCCGGGCGCCGGGGGACCGCATCGGCGTCGCCTCCATCGGGGTCCCTGGCATGGGCGGGGGGCACCTCCGCGGGCTGCTGCGGCGCGGGGACGTGCAGGTGGTCGCCATCTGCGACGTGGACCAGGGCGTCCTGGACAAGCGGCTGGCTGCGGCGAAGAAGGCCTACGCCGACGGGGCCAAGGCCGGCGGCTTCAAGGGCGTCGTCGGCTGCCGGGACTATCGCGAGATCATCGACCGTCCCGACATCGACGCCGTGGTCGTCGCCACCCCCGACCACAACCACGCCCACATCTCCGTCGCGGCCCTGAAGGCCGGCAAGGCCGTCTACGTCGAGAAGCCCATGACCCTGACCATCCGCGAGGGCCGGATCATGGCCGACGCGGTCAAGCGCTACGGTGGCATCCTGCAGTGCGGCAGCCAGCGCCGCTCCAGCAGCCGGGTGCGGCGGGCCTGCGAACTCGTCCGAAACGGGCGCATCGGCAAGCTGCTGCGCGTGGAGGTCGGCGTGGGTCGGCGCCCGGGCGGGCCCTGCGCCACCGACCCCCAGCCCGTACCCAAGGGCTTCGACTACGACCTGTGGCTCGGCCCGGCGCCCGAGGCGCCCTACCAGCCCAAGCGCTGCCACTACAACTTCCGCTTCGCCCGCGACTACTCCGGCGGGGAGATGACCAACTTCGGCGCGCACTACCTCGACGTCGCCCAGTGGGGCATCGGCGCCGACGGCAGCGGGCCCGTCGAGATCGAGGGCACCGGCCGGCGGCACAAGACGGGCATCTGGGACGTCTGGTACGAGATGCACCTGGAGTACACCTACGCCAGCGGGGTCAAGCTCATCTGCACCCACAAGGGCCACGGCACGAAGTTCGTCGGCACCGAGGGCTGGATCACCGACGGAGGCAAGTCCAACCCGCCGGGCATCGCACGCAGCCCCATCCGCCCCGGGGAAATCCGCCTCTACAGCGGTCCGGGCGGGGGCCACATGAGCAACTTTCTCACCTGCATCCGCACCGGCGCCCGCTCTCCCGCCGACGTGGAGATCGGGCACCGCTCGGCCAGCGTCTGCCACCTCGGCAACATCGCCCTCGACCTCGGGCGGAAGGTCAGGTGGGACCCGGCCAAGGAGGAGTTCCCGGGCGACGCGGAGGCCAACCGCCTGACCTGGCGCCCCTACCGGGCGCCGTGGCGGCTGTGAGGGCCCCGCCGTGAGCCGCATCCGTCTCGGCGTGATCGGCTGCGGGACCATGGGGCGAACCCACCTGTCCGCCCTGGCCGCTCTCCGCGACCGCGCGCCGGTCGTCGCCGTCGCCGACCCCGATGGCGACCGCGCCCGCCGGGCCGCCCGCGACGCCGGCGCCGAGCTGGCCGTCACCGACTGGCGGCAAATGCTCGACGCCGTGGACGCCGTCGTCGTCGCCGTCCCCCACCACCTCCACCACGAGATCGGGCTGGCCTGCCTCGACGCCGGCAAGCACGTCCTCATGGAGAAACCCCTGGCCAACACCGAAGCGCAGTGCCTCGATCTCATTTGCGCGGCCCGGCGGGCCGATCGGGTCCTCATGGTCGCCTATTGCATGCGCTTCGACCCGCTGGTGCGCAAGTTCAAGGAGGTTCTCCACGCCGGCACGTACGGGGACGTCTTCCAGGTGTCGATCTGGACCGAGCAGTACACCGACCTCAGCCGGGGGGCGTGGATGGCCTCGGCGGCGCAGCTCGGCGGGGGCCAGCTCTTCGCCCACGGCTGCCACTACATCGACCTGCTGCTGTGGTTCCTGGGTCGTCCGGTGCGGGGGACGCACGTCGGCACCCGCCACGGAACCCCGTGGATGGAGGCCGAGGGCACCTCCAATGTCGCCATCGAGTTCGCCGGCGGGCCGCTGGCGTATCACTTCGGCACCTGGGGCGCCCGGGGCACCCGTCTGGGCTACAGCTTCCACGCCCACTGCACCGAGGGCATGCTCGAGCTGGACTACTCCGTCGGCCGCCTCCTCGCCCATACCCCCGCCGGCGAGGATCTGCTCGTGGAGGCCGACGTCGGCAAAGCCGCCGCCGCCGAAACCGCCCATTTCCTCGACTGCATCGAGAACGGCTCGCCGCCGCTGACCGACGGACCCGGGAGCCTCCAGGGCCTGCGGGTCATCTGGCGGCTCTACGACGCCGAGCGCAGGGGCGTCGTGGCCGACCTGCGGGGGCTGGGCCTCGACGAGCCCTGGGAACACTCCCCGTCGAGCCGTTGACAAACGCCGGCCCCTGCGGCACCGTAGGCCACCGCGCCGCCGTGCGCCTGTCGACACAAGAGAACGGAGCGGACCATGACCCGAACGATGACGGTATGGCTGATCGCGGCGTGCGCGGGCCCGCTGGCCTGCGCCTCGGCCCCGACCGAGCCGGCCGGACCCGTCGAGGTCGGCCGGCACACCCGGCTGATCCAGGGCTTCGAGGACAAGGCCATCTTCGCCAAGACCGGGCGGGTCAGCTACCTCTCCGGGGTGCCGGAGACCTCCCAGGTGGAGGTGTGGGACACGGCCCTGTACAACCGGCAGAAGCTGTCGACGGACGGAGGCGGCGTCGCCTGCCGGATCGTCGGCGGGCGCGTCCGCGAGGGCGCCTCGGCCCTGGAGGCGACCTTCGCCCGGCCCGATCGGGCCCTGCGGATCAGCCTGCGGAACAACCTCAACCAGCCCGGCGCCGACCGCCCCGACGCCAACAGCCTCGGGTGGTTCGACGCCTTCAAGGGCGAGGTCTTCAACCCCGCCGAGGGACCCGTCGCCGTCGAGATGCGGATGCTGGGCGGCTACGCCGTCACCGACCGCAGCCGAACCTTCGCCCTGATCCGCACGCTGAGCCTCCGGCCCGGCTGGAACGAGCTGACCGTCACCGCCGAGGAGTC
>Ga0180431_10008982_pt1 | contig 11382 bp, 10 predicted proteins | sample SS_ome_11_FD_132459 | JGI IMG/M metagenome (GOLD analysis project Ga0180431, IMG submission 132459) | Hypersaline lake sediment archaeal communities from the Salton Sea, California, USA - SS_1_MS_1 metaG | ecosystem: Environmental > Aquatic > Non-marine Saline and Alkaline > Hypersaline >...
TGACCAGGCAAGGCCAGCACGACGTCGAGCTCGGCCACGCGGCGCAGTTGCGCGATGTACGTCACCAGGCGGCGCGGCCGCTCGGCTTCCCCTGGCGCGGGCGGCTCGATGACGGGATTGGAGGAGATGTCGCGCAGAAGGTGATCGCTGGAGATGAGCACGCGGCGCTGAGGCTGATAGAGACAGATGACGTCCCCCGCGTGCCCGGGGGTATGGAGCACCCGCCAGTCCTCGCCGCCCAACTGCAGCCCGTCACCGTCGGCCAGCGTGCCGTCGGGGACCACGGGCTCATCGTAGCGCTCCACGCCGTGACGCATCGTGGACAGGCCCACCATCCGCTTCACCGGGACACCTGACCACCGCATCACCTCGGCGTAGAAGGCCAACTGCCGCGCGTTGGCATCCTTGCTCAGTTTGGGAACGCTCGCGGCGTGACTCAGCACCTGCGCGCCCGAGGTCCGCGCCAGCTCCGCCGCCAGCCCACAGTGATCGGCGTGGGCGTGCGTGATGACGATGCGCTCCAGGTCGGCCACGCGGTAGCCACGCCCGGCCAGGGCCTCCGCCAGCGCCTCGCGGGCGGGATCGTAGCGCGGGCCGGCGTCCACCAGCGTCAGTGGTCCCCCCTCGGCCAGGTAGACGTTGACAGGGCCGACGGGGAAAGGGGTGGGAAGGGGGAAGGTATGGAGGTAGGGAGGGGTGGGAAGAGAGAGCATCGAATTAGAGATTGCGAATGGCAAATTGCAGGTTGCAGGTTACGTGTTGTGAGTTGGAGATCAAGGATTGGGGGCGCTCTTGACCAGGACGGTCCAGGTGCCCTTCTGTACGGTCTCGTCCCGCTGGTTGAGGATGGCGACGTCGAAGACGACGAAGCCGCCTTCCAGGCGGGGCATCTCTTTCTTCCGCAGGACCTCGGTCTGTACGCGGATGGTGTCGCCGATCCTGATGGGGGCGCGGAATTTCCACTCCAACCCGGTGAAGGCCTCCGCCGTGCCCTCGATGAAGCCCAGGCGCGAGGCCAGGCCACTGGCGATGGAGAGTCCTAGCAAACCGTGGGCGATGCGCTCACCGAAGAGCGTCTCTCTGGCGAACTCAACGTCAGTGTGGAGTTGGTTGTAGTCGCCGGAGAGACCGGCAAACAGCACCACGTCGGTCTCGGTGACGGTGCGAGCGGCGGTCTTGGCCTGGTCGCCGATCTCGAACTCCTCGAAGTAGTGTCCGCGCGGACGCGCTGACTCGTTCATAGTGGCTCCTTAAAGACACAGTGGATAATCAGTCAAGGCCACAGCAAGTTACGAAATCCACACGCTCAAGATCGTGATCGAAAGTTGCTAGGAATTCTATCTCCTGCTTAGCCATCAGTGCTACATGGGTTGCGTCGTTGATGAGCAACTGGTACTTCCTAGAAAGCGCCAAGGCATCCACGAACACCCCCTGATCCACCGGGAAAACAGTTAGAGGCAATTCCAGGAACTCATTGACCAGAGCCCAACACTCGCGTAGCTGTTGGAACAGACTCGGCTGTTGCTTGAGATGCCTGACAGCTATATGCGAAGGTACACGGAGAAGATTGCACGTCTCAGCGAGCAGCAAGCGATGAAACATCTCACCGAGCACAACAGTCGAGGTCGCTGCGACGATCTCGCGGCTCTCCATCCGCAGCAGGAACGCTTCGGCAACACCCGCTCTTTGCTCTTCCAGGATAGAGGCGAGTGGCACATTGGCGTCAACGAATACCGTCGCCCCTGCAGGAATGTCAGAAAGCCTCATTTTCCAACTCTGGTGCGAACATGATTTCTTCGGCTGTATCCTGGTCGAGCTTGAGGCGGCCCCGTAGCCCTCTAGCGATAGAGGTCTTCTTCTTGAGCGCCAACCACCCGTCGCGAGGCTGCACCTCCAGTTCTTCACCAAGCTTAATGCCAGCCTGCTCAAGCAAGACAGAAGGAAGCCGCACAATCCCGCCTGCCTCAATTGTGACTATTCGCGTCGTCGTCACCTCATTCCTCCATCATCACTGATTGCTTCCAGGCCATTGTATCACCTTCAGCCCAGAGCGCAACTTCCCGGCTGGTACAGGGTGCGGTATAATACGCACCTTGACCAGAATGGCGAGGTGCAATGTCAAACCGTAGGAGATGCATCGAAATCGCGCTGGGCGCTCTTATCCTGGCACTGGCGCTCTTCCTGCGCGTGCGAGGGCTGGACACGACTGGCATCTGGCACGACCAGGCTTTCACGCTCAACACGGCCATGCGCTGGGTCAACGGCAGCCCCATGCCGCTGGCCTCCAACAAATCGTCGGCGGGCTTCGTGAACCCGGCGATGATCGAGTACCTGTATGCCGCCGCGTTGCGCGTGTGGCCCGACGTCCTCAGCGTGGCGATGCTGACGATGGTCTCGGGGATGGTCGCCGTCGCCGCGGCCGGATGGTCGGCGCTCAGGACCTTCGGCAAGCGTGCGGCGCTGTGGACGCTGCTGATCTTCGCGGTCAACCCGTGGGGCGTGTTCTACAGCCAACTGATCTGGAACCAGACGATGGTGCCCGTCTTCTCGGCGCTGACGTTCGCCTGCCTGGCGCTGTACTTCGCGGTCGAGCAGCGCCCGGCGTACCTGATCCTGGCCTTCGCCTGGGCCGCCTGCATGACGCAGGTGCACCCGGGGTCGGCCGTGCAGCTCTTGACGATGGGCCTCATCGGCGCGATCTTCTGGCGCAAGCTGCGGGTGTGGCCACTGCTGGCCGGCATCGGCCTGTTCGCCCTCTCGTACGTGCCATATCTGGTGTACGAAAACGGGGTCGGCTGGATCGACGTGAAAGCCATCCTGGACTTCACCCGCCAGCCCGCGCCCCCCAGCGCCGCCGCGGTCCTGGTCAGCCTGGACCTGCTCCACGCGCAGGGGCTGCTCGAGTCGGTCAAGTACGCCGTACAGTTCGACGCGTTGGCGACGGTCCTGCTGGCGATCTCCGTAGTCTACGCCCTGTGGGCCAGTGCGCGGACGTTCACCCGGCGCCACGACGACCCGCAGGCCAACCGGCAGTTCACCGCCCTCCTCATCACGCTGTTGTGGTTCAGCGTCCCGATTCTGCTGTACCTGCGCTCGTCGCATTACCTGCAGATCTACTACCTGATCAGCCAGTGGCCCGCCCACTTCCTGCTGATCGGGGTGTGCCTGGATGGGCTACAGCACACACTGGAGCAACGGGCTGCGAAGATGGACCAGCAGCCCGCGCGCCGGGCGGTCCAGGTCGTCGCCTGGACCATACTTCCCCTGCCGCTGCTGGCGCTGGTGGGATGGCAAACCGCGTTCAACGTGCAGTTTCAGGACGCCCGCGCCGGGCACAGGATGCCGACGCAGCTCCGGCACGTCCGCGCCGCGATCCAGACGGCGCGCCAACTGCTGGCCGAACAGCCGGCGTGTGACCTGGTCGCCATCTCGGAGGGGTACAACCTCGAGCAGTCCGGGCTGGCACCGCTGCGAGAATTCACCGTGCCGGAGCGGGTGCTGCTGGCCGACGGCCGGCTGGCAGTCCCCATACCCGCGCCCTGCGCGATCTACCTGGACGCGCTGCCGGGAAGCCGGGCGTCCACGTGGGTGGCGGGCGCAGCCGCGCCCCACCCCGGCGCGACGATCCACCTGCCGGGCGAACGCTGGCAGTTCTACGACCTGCCCGCGGACGCAAGGGGGAGTCTCGCAGGACAGCGCGAGCCGCAGGCCCCACTGGCGAGGTGGGAGAACGGCGTGGCGCTGGCGCACTACGCGCGCGGCCCGGTCCGCCCCGGCGCGACGTTGCCGCTGACGCTGACCTGGTCGGTCGAGGCACAACCGCCGGAGGTCGCGGTGCACGTCGGCACGTATCTGCTGACGACCGGTAACCAGGTGGTCGCCCAGTCGGACGGGCCGGGCTTCGACAGCATCCAATGGCGGGCCGGGGACCGGTTCATCACGTGGTTCGATATGTCCGTGCCCCAGGACCTGCCGCCGGGCGACTATCAGGTCGCCGTGGCGTTGTACACGTGGCCCGACCTGCACCGGCTCAACCTGGCGCAGGGCGGGAACACGGCGTTCCTGGAGGAAATAGGAACGGACGCAGATGAACGCTGATGAACGCAGATTAAGAAGATAATAATCAGCGTTTATCTGCGTTTATCAGCGTCCTACAAGCTTGGACGAAGAGATTCGGACGCTGATGAACGCTGATGAACACGGATAAGATAGAGATTGATCAGCGTTTATCTGCGTTTATCTGCGTCCTACAAGCGAGGAAAGGAGTTTATGGAAAGCACAGTTTACTTCGCGCCGGCACGGGCTACGCGGTGGGATTATAGCGCCAGCCAGATTGCCGGACTGGAACGGTTGATCGAGAGATTGGATTTCGGCACCGCCATCGGTGAGGGGGAGTACGTGGCGATCAAGACGCACTTCGGCTCGCAGGGGGCGCACCGGATCGTGCGGCCGCGCTTCTTGCGCGTGCTGGCCGACGCGGTCAAGGCCGCCGGGGGCAAGCCCTTCGTGTGCGACACGGTGCGCATCCAGGGTTGGGATTACCTGGAGGTCGCGAATCAGAACGGCATCAACGCCCAGTCGGTGGGCTGCCCGGTGATCCTGGCCGACGGGCTGTTCGGCTGCGACAGCATCGCGGTGCCGGCCGGGCCGGTGCTGGGGAGCGTGCAGGTCGCCTCCGCCATCCACGACGCGCCGGCGATGATCGTCGTCAGCCACTGCAAGGGACACATCGGGTCCGGCTACGGCGGGGCGATCAAAAACCTGGCCATGGGCGGCGTGGCCGGCCGCCACCGCAGCGGCGACTGGAAGCAGGCGCGCGGCCACCTGCACGCGGCCAGCGGGGAATCCTCCGTCATCCGGGACCCCGAGCTATGCACGCTGTGCCTGCAATGCCTGCACGTGTGCCCCACCGAGGCCATCTCGGAGACGGACGACGGGCTGGTGGTGGACGACGAGAAGTGCTGGCGCTGCGGCCGGTGCGAGCGAGTGTGCCCGGAGGGGGCGATCCGGCTGGAGAAGCGGGGCGAGGACGAGTTCCAGATGGCACTGGCCGAGGGGACCCAGGCGGTACTGTCCACCTTCGCGCCGGGCAAGGTGCTGTATTTCAACTTCGTGGTGGAGGTGCAGCCGGAGTGCGACTGCATGCCGACGGCGGACACGCCCGTGGTGCAGGACCAGGGCATCCTGGCCGGTATGGACATCGTGGCGGTGGAGCAGGCGGCGCTGGACCTGATCAACAACGCGGTGCCCCTGCCGGGCTCGCTGGCGGAGGACCGGGGGGTGCAGGCCGGGCAGCGCATATTGGCCGAGACGGTGGGCGTGGACGGGCAGTTGCACGTGGACGCGGCCGCACAGATCGGGCTGGGCAGCCGGGCATACGAGTTGAGCGCGGTATGAAGCCGATCAGGCGGCTCAAGAAGGGGATCACTATCCTGTGGGGGCGGTTCACCCAGCAGGGGCTACAGGTAACAGTGTGGTGGGTGGCCGACCACGCGGTGCGCATCCTCACCGGCGCGCCCATCCGCCGCGTGAGCCAGATCACGCCGCAGTTGCACGTGGGCGGGCAGTACCGGCGGCGCGGGTGGCAGCGGCTGGCGGCGCGGGGCATCACGGCGGTGGTCAACATGCGGATCGAGTACGACGACGACGACACCGGCATCGCGCCGGAGCGGTACCTGTACCTGCCGACGGTGGACGACGAGCCGCCGACGCTGGAACAGTTACGCGAGGGGGTGGCCTTCATCGCGGAGGAGGTCGCGCACGGGGGCGGGGTGTACGTGCACTGCGGGGCGGGGGTGGGCCGGGCGGCGACGATGGCCGCGGCGTACCTGGTCAGCACCGGGCTGACGCCCGAGCAGGCGTGGGCGCGCATCGGGGATGCGCGCCCCTTCGTGCGGCCCCGGCCAGGGCAGGTGGCGCAGGTGGCGCGGTTCGCGGAACTCCTGGGATCCCGCCTGGTGGGATTGCGGCAGGACGAAACCCCTTTGCCAGGCAGCTCGGCGCACCCCAAGGCGGATGGCTGATCGACAGGCACGAGATCGTGCACGCCGCGGAGGATTGAACCACGGGTCTCACGGGTCATGCGCGCCGTCCGTGGTTGCGCTCTGCAACCATCGGCGGTACAATAGGGGCAGGAGGTGAGCGATGACGATTTTGCACGTGCGCAATGTCCCGGAAAACCTGCATCTGCGCCTGAAGGAACGGGCCGAGGCGCAGCGCCGTTCGTTGAGCGCAGAGGTGATCACGCTGTTGGAGTGGGCCATCGAAGAGGCCGAGCGCCGCCCGGCCTTGACGCTGGAGGCAATCCGCCGCCGCCGGACGTTCAACCCGGCCGAGACCGGCGCGCCCGACAGCACCACGCTGCTCCGCGAGGACCGCGCCCGATGATGGAAGCGCGGTCCTCGTTCGATGGCGTGGTGGATGCCAGTGTGGGGATCAAGCTCTTCCTGGTCGAGCCGCTTTCGGACGCAGCGCACGCGCTCTTTACACACCTGACCGACGACCTGCCGGCGCGCCTGTACGTGCCGGAACTGTTTTTCATCGAATGTGCCAACATCCTGTGGAAATACGTGCGCCGCTATGGGTACCCGGCGGCGGATGCACTGCAGAACATTGGCGACCTGGTGCGGCTGCCGCTGCAGCGGGTTTCGATGGCGGCGCTGGCCGAGGATAGGAACGGACGCAGATGAACGCTGATGAACGCAGATTAAGAAGATAATAATCAGCGTTTATCAGCGTTTATCAGCGTCCTACAAGTCGGCTTACGTGGCGTTGGCGCAGCGGTTGGACCTGCCCCTCGTCACGGCGGACGAGGCCCTGGTGCGGTGCTTCGCGGATACAGGGCTGGATGTGCGATTCCTGGGAGATCGACACGCTCCACATCTGGCCCGTGCGGCGGCGGGGTGACCGTGCACTGCGGGGCAGGAGTGGGCCGGGCGGCGACGATGGCGGCCGGGTACCCGGTCAGCGCCGGCCTGACGCCCGAGCAGGCGTGGGCGCGCATCGTAGGCTCCTCAATATGACAGCGAACGAGGAGGATTGAACGAAGGGCTGGTTCGCTCGATCCTCCCGATTCGTTGTGAGACTCGACTGAAAAAAGGCAACGCAAGGTCGCCAAGCCGCAAGGTCGCAAGGATTTGATGGTTACAAGCGAATATTTGAGATGGCGAGCGAGGTGCGCCACCGGGTAGATGCCGGTAGGGGGTATGTCTCTTTTTAACGGCACTAACGGCACTGATGGCACTGATGGCATAGCCACACAGCGCCCCGTCCGGGATTCCCCACCAATCATCGCTTTTTGTGTAGGAGTTTGCCTAGAACAACAGGGGAAAGTATAATAGCCTGGCACGGCATGCTAGGGCTGAGGTACCCAACCTATGTCTGACGCCCCCAGAAAACCCGGCTCCGAACTTTTCATCGTAGATAACGCCGACGATCATTGGAAAGCCCACCATTATCTCCACGATTGGTGCGACATCGCCCGCGCCTTTGACATCGCCACCGGCTACTTTGAAATTGGCTCTTTGCTCTCCCTCGACGGTCAATGGCAAAAGCTGGACAAGCTGCGCATCCTGATGGGGGACGAGGTCTCCAGGCGCACCAAGAAAGCCTTCGAGGAGGGGTTAGCTCGCATCACGGTACGCCTGGATGACAGCATCGAAGCGGCCAAAGAAGAAGACGACTTTCTCTCCGGCGTGCCCGCCATCGTTGAGGCCATCAAGTCCGGCCAGATTCAAGCCCGAGTTTACCGCAAGAGGAAATTCCACGCCAAAGCCTACATCACCCACGCCAAGCTAGACGTCGTCGGCTCGGCCGCGCTGGTCGGCTCCAGCAACTTTACTTACCCCGGCCTGTACGACAACGTCGAGCTCAACGTCCAGTTGCGGCGCGAGGTCGAAGAACTTCAGGAATGGTACGAGCGCCATTGGAACGAGGCTGAGGACGTCACTCCCGAAATCTTGCGCGTCATCGAGCGCCACACGCGCGAGTACACACCCTTCGAGGTCTATGCCCGCGCGATGGCGGCCTACTTTCGCGCCCACGAACTCTCGGTCAGTGAGTGGGAGCGGACCGAGTCCCGGATGTACCCGGTGCTCGACCACTACCAGCGCGAGGGGTATCACCAACTGATGCAGATCGCGCGGCGGTATAACGGCGCGCTGCTGTGCGACGGCGTCGGCCTGGGGAAGACGTTCATTGGGTTAATGGTGATCGAGCGGTTGCTTTTCGACAAAAAGAAAGTAGCCCTCTTCGTCCCCAAGGCAGCACGGGTGGACGTGTGGGAGGCAAAGCTAAAGCGCTTTCTGCCAAAGGCCCGAGGCAATTTAACCAGCCTGGTGATCTACAACCACACCGATCTCCTGCGCGGCGGGCAGTATCCAGAATGGATGCAGGAGGTTGCCGAAGAGGTGGATGCTATCGTCATCGACGAGGCGCATCACTTTCGCAACACCTCGTCCGACCGGGCGCGCAGGCTGTACGACCTGGCCGAGGGGAAGCAGATATTCATGCTGACCGCCACGCCGATCAACAACAGCCTCTACGACCTGATGCACCTGATCGAGTTCTTTTCCCGCCGCCAGCCCGGCTATTTCAGCGCCGCCCCGCTGGGTATTCACACGCTGCGTGGCCACTTTCGCACCCTCGAAACGGCGTTGGACGCGCTGACCGGCGGGGGCGGAGGCGATGGCGGCGGCCCGGTCGCGCTCGACGCCCTCAGCGCCGAAGAGGTGCTCTCCAAAGATGACCTGTTCCGCGCCCTGGTCGTCCAGCGCAGCCGCGCCTACGTCAAACGGAGCCTGAAGCAGCACGGCGGCCAGCGCGTCGCCTTCCCGCAGCGCCAGGACCCCCGGGTGGCCGACTATTCGCTGCTCAAAACGTATGGCGACCTGCTCCACAGCCTGGAGGTCGCCTTCGACAAGGACAAACCGCTCATCTCGCTGCCCATCTATTACCCCCTGGCCTACTATCGCGGCGACGACGCCGCCATCGACGCGCTGGAAGAGGGGCGGCAGAAGCAGGTCGTCGGCCTGATCCGCACGCTGCTGCTCAAGCGGTTCGAGAGCTCGGCCGTCGCCTTCGAGGCTACCTGCGAGGACCTGCTGCTCAAGCTGCTCTACTTCGTCCGGCTGCACAGCCCCAAGTACGCCGCTCGCTGGGAGGGTCAGCACGCCGACCTGATGGCGCGGATCAAGGAACACCTCGCCGCCCGGCGGCCCCTGACGGTCGAGGAAGAGGAAGAGGATCTGGACGAGGACATCATCCCGGAGGAATACAAGAAGAAGATCGAAAAGCTGGAGGACCGGGAATATGACGTCACCGCGATGGTGATGGAGACGATCCTGGACATGGACCAGTTGGCCCAATTCCTGGACGAGTTGGAGGGGTTCGACCCGGCCCACGACGACAAGCTGCAGGCGTTGATCCGCCTGCTCCAGACCGACCCGGTGCTGCAAGATCACAAGGTGTTGATTTTCACCGAGTACGTGGACACGGCCCGTTATCTCCACCGCCGATTGGAGGCGGCCGGAATCGGGCCGCTGGACGAGGTGGACAGTCTCACCGGGCGGGACCGGAGCGGGATCATCCGCGCCTTTTCGCCCTATTACAACGAGTCGAGCAGCACCGAGCTGGCCGAGAACGGGATTCAGGAGATGCGCGTCCTCATCTCCACCGACGTGCTCTCCGAGGGCCTCAACCTGCAGGACGCGACGTGCATCATCAACTATGACCTGCACTGGAACCCGGTCCGGTTGATGCAGCGCATCGGGCGCGTGGACCGCCGCCTCGATCCCGAGATCGAAGCGCGGATGATCGCCGACCGCCCCGAGTTGGTCGAGGTGCGCGGCGCGGTGCGGCTGTGGAACTTCCTGCCGCCGGACGAGCTGAACCGCATCCTCAGCCTCTACGAGCGGGTGACCCACAAGACGCTGCGTATCTCCAAGACCTTTGGCATCGAGGGGCGCAAGCTGCTGACGCCCGAGGACGATTACGAGACGCTGAAAGAGTTCAACCAGGCGTATGAAGGCGCGACCACTTCGACGGAAGAGATGCACCTGGCCTACCAGCAATTGCTCCAGGAGCATCCCGGCCTGGCCGAGCGGGTGGCCGGGATGCCCTTGCGCGTCTTTAGCGGAAAAGAACACCCGCCCCCCCCAGCTCAAGCCGTCTTTTTCTGCTACCGGCTGCCGGCCAGGGACGCCAAGACGGGTGAATGGACCGACGAGGCCGGGTTCACGCGCTGGTATCTCTACGACCTGGGGACGGGACAGATCCAGGACGACGCAACGCGCATCTTTCCGTTGATTCGCAGCGAACCCGACACCCCCCGCCAGACGGCGATGCCCAGGCCGGACCTGACCGCGATCCGGCGCGAGATGGACGCCCACGTCAAGAACACGTACCTGAAAAAAGTCCAGGCTCCCATCGGCGTGGGGAGCACGCTGCTGGCATGGATGGCGTTGGTGTAACCACCTGCGTGGTAAAGTGGCGGCGGTGAATGGAATATCGTATAATTGAAGGCGAGATGATGGGGCTGGTGTGATGCGTGGGAGGAGGTCGAGATGAGCGAGACGAATGTACTCAGAATCGAGTATTCACCCGAGGTGCTCTGGGCGGTGCAGCAGTCGCCCGACGAGTTTGAAACGCAAGCCCGCTTGCTGCTCGCCGTCAAGTTGTACGAGATGGGCAAGCTCAGCACCGGGTTGGCCGCGCGGTTGGCGGGTGTGCCCAGAGCCGCGTTCATATTCCTGCTGGGTCAGTATGGACTTTCCCCGATTGGCGAGACGGCCGACGAATTGGAAGAGGATCTAAATCATGCCCGCCGGGCCAGTGATCGTCAATAACACGCCACTGGTAGCTTTGTGGAGTCTGGGGCGTCTGGACCTGCTGCGGGAACTGTACGGCGAGGTCCTGATCCCCCAGGCGATTTACGACGAGTTCCTGGCCATCGAGCGCGCCGTGCGCCAGAAAGCGCTGGCGGACGCTCCCTGGATCACGCCCGTTTCGTTGACAAATCCACAGCGCGCCCGGCTCTACATCGGCCTCGACCGGGGAGAGGCAGAGGTGCTGGCGTTGGCAGAAGAACGCGCCGCGCGCCTGGTCATCATAGACGAACTCAGGGGCCGCCGATACGCCAAACGTCTGGAGATACCGCTGACCGGCACGCTGGGGGTATTGCTGTTGGCGAAGGAAAAGGGGCTGGTAGATGAACTAGCGCCTCTGCTGAGGCAATTACAGGAGGCCGGGATCTTTCTCAACACCGCGCTGATTGACGAGGTGCTCCGCCTGGCAGGTGAAACGTGATCGGACAGCGATAAGCCCTCCGCGTCTCCGTGGTGAGGGAGAATTTAACCACGGAGGCACAGAGGACACGGAGAATCA
>Ga0180431_10008983_pt1 | contig 11382 bp, 8 predicted proteins | sample SS_ome_11_FD_132459 | JGI IMG/M metagenome (GOLD analysis project Ga0180431, IMG submission 132459) | Hypersaline lake sediment archaeal communities from the Salton Sea, California, USA - SS_1_MS_1 metaG | ecosystem: Environmental > Aquatic > Non-marine Saline and Alkaline > Hypersaline >...
CGGGGTGAAAGCAAAATGTTGACCGAGAATGTCTGTTATGTAGCGATTATGCTTATGGCCGCCATCGTATCGAACAGGATTGCCAAGCAGGCATGAACTAACGCCGATCTTAATTTTTTCTGTCATTTGTTCCTCCTGCCTGGTTTAATTCTCCTGGTAGGGTAAAAATCCTTTTCGAGAAAATGACAACCATCAATTATTGACCGATGATCTTAATCAGGCAGCTTCAGCTAAGCTTTTTTGTTATAATTGTTTTAGCGAAAAGTTTATAATCGTCATTAAGGATCAAGAACGGCCAGGGGAGTGAATCAAAGTTGAAATTTACGAAAATATGTTTTCAGGTACTAGCAATCTTGATCCTGCTGGCAATAATCAAACTTAATCCAGCTGAGGCACGTTCCTTGGAAATTTACGCAGTGGAAATTAACGCTGCAGTGTTGCCAAACGGTGACCTTAAAGTTACAGAACACAGGACGATCAATTTTCATGGCCAGTTTAAAGGTGCAGATCAAAAAATATATTTTAATGAAATAAACACCTTCAGTGAAATTATTGTCCGTGAAGGGGCGCAATATTATACCCTGGTCGATCAGTTTCCGACCATAGATCCCGGGACTTATTCAATAAGGGTTTTTGGAGAAGATTATTTTATGATCGACTGGAGCTTTGATGCCTTAGATGAGCAGCGGACCTTTACTCTGGAATATATTGCCAGAGATGCTGTAGTAGTTCACAATGATGTGGCTGAGCTTTACTATAAATTCATTGGTGATGAGTGGGAGTTTTCATCAGGGCTGGCTAAAGTAATTTTGAAACTGCCGCCCGGGGCTGAGGAAGGAGAGGTTTTGGTCTGGGGGCATGGTCCTGGTCATGGTGAAGTAGTGATTGAGAGTCCTGAAGCAGTCAGCTTTTTTGTTGCTCCTTTACCGGCCGGAACATATCTCGAAGGAAGGGTAGTATTTCCGAACCGATTGGTTCCCGATGCGGAGAGAACTAGCGGAGCAGACGCTCTACCCTCTATTTTGAGAGAAGAGAAGCAATGGGCAGCGCAGGCTAACCTCAGTCGCTTTGCCAACAAATATCAGCCTTGGTTGTCTCTGCTCCTAATAGTTCCGGTTGGCCTGATTTTATTTTTCTTATGGCGCAGGTCAGCCAACCGCGGTGAGGTTTTCAGGGGTGATTACTATCGTGAGCTGCCTGGTGAATATCCGCCGGAAGTAGCTGGATTTCTCTGGCATCGAAAACGGATTAAAAATTCATTTTTATCAGCCGGCATTCTTGATTTGGCTCGGCGCAAATTATTGCAGATTGATGTGGTTCAATTTGCAGCTGATCACAAAAAACTGAAAGAAGATGATTTTAGACTGGTTGAACTAAACAATGATCTGCCCAGAAAGCCAATTGATCAGCTAGTTTTGGATTTCTTATTTGGTAAAATATGTGACCATTATTGTGAGGAAGCGGAAAAAACTAACAACGACCGTAAAAAAGAGATTACGTTCAGCCAGATTCAGGATTTTGCGAAAAGTAGAGCGCGTGAATTCCAAAAGTTTCATCATAGCTGGAAACAGGCTGTGCTTAAAGAAAGTGCGAAACAGAAATTTTTTGAGAAGAACTCTTCACTGGGCTGGGGCTGTCTACCAATCCTGGTGTTGATGGTCGGGGCCATCCTGGTGATAGTCTGGTGGAACCTGTTTATTTTGGGAGCAGCACTATTCCTGGCGGCCCTTATTATATTCTTCGGATCGCCTAAGCTGTATTATACGAAATATGGTGCTGATCAACTGGCTAAATGGAATGCTTTTAGAAAATTTCTACTGCATTTTTCGAAGCTGGATCAATCGACTGTTCCGTCATTGATTGTATGGGAACATTACCTGGTTTATGCTGTAGTCCTTGGTGTGGCCAAGCAGGTTATCGATCAGCTGGCCTTGGTTTTCCCCAGGATGGAGCAGGAGCCAACATTCAGGGAAACCAGCTGGTCGGCATTTGATGCAGCACAGACAGTGATCATTCTAAATAACATGAATCGGCTAACCAGTTCACTTAATCGTACTATGGATGGTGCTGCGCGGACTGCATCTGCCACCATTGCAGAAGCTTCATCGACGTCAAGCACCAGATCTTCAGGCGGCTTTTCTTCCGGGGGAGGTTTTGGAGGAGGTTTTTCCGGAGGTGGCGGCGGCGGTTTTGGTGGCGGCGGAGGCAGTTTCAGGTAGGCATTGGTGTCGGGAACTTATTTTATGCCCGGAGGTCTTTACTTAATAAATGATCAGGGGGACTGATGATGAAGATAAAAGCAACAATGCCCATAGTTTTTATCATATCCTTTTGCTTGATTGCATTTTTCTGCTTTGGATGCCATTCTTCTGAAGTGGTTCCGGACTTAGAAGAAAAAATGATTCTGCAGGCAGAAGGAGTTTTTAAAGGTCTGATCGACAGTCAATCGGTGGAAATTGAAATCAACAGTAAACTATTATCATTCAGATTGAGCGAAGGACTTAAGATCGAAACAATTCCCGATGGTGCAAAAGTGGCCATCACTTACCGGGAAAGCAGTGCTGGAAACTCTGACAATCGACCACTTTTGCTTTCAATTATACTGGTGGAAGAAGAACCGGAAATTTTTGAAGCTGAAGGTAACTATATCGGAATGATCGACAATAACTCAGTTGAAATCGAGATAGAAGAGGAGATTAAAGTATTTAGGCTGGCTGATGAAGTAGTGGTTGATGAGCTGGAAACCGGGCTTAAGGTAAAGTTCTGCTACCAAACTAAGCAGGAAGGCAACTTTCTGCTTTCAATCGAACCGCTAAAAAGTCCTGCCGCTGAGGAAGGAACTGTCCTGGTTGGTGAAGGGCAGCTGGTTGGTCTGATTGATGCTCAATCGGTTGAAATCAAGATCAATCGGGCTTTTATACTTGATCCCGGAGTAAGCATTGACGAATTGGAAGAAGGTGATCTGGTCGCTTTTACCTTTAGAGAGAGTGGACTGCAGGCGATTATCGAATCAATCAATGCAGTTGACCAGCCGCAGGAAGGCGATTTGATGCACGGTACTTTCATGGGCAGCATAGACGGCCAGTCCATTGAAATTGAATACTTCCAGGCTTTTGCTTTAGGCGAAGATGTTTCGCTTGATGAGATTAAAGATGGAGAAGATATAGTTTTTACCTATTGCGAGGGAGAATATCGTCCGCTAATAGTTTCAGTTAGCTCCAAATAATTATTGGGTTAATATTTTAAGCAGCGGTTCAAGCTAATCTTTCCCCGCAGGCTTTTTGCCGGAATGTGATTACGGTTTTTATTGACTTGTTCTGATCGCCCCGGTTGTGTTAAGATGGTTGAGCGGTTGATCACGATTAGAAATATCAGTGTTGTAACCATTATATTATTGAGGATATCAAAGTATTCGAGAGGGGTAGTAAAATGGTTGAATGCAAGATTTGCGGCATGAGCTATAATTCTGATGAATATGATTTTTGCCCATATTGCGGAGAAAACGAAACAAAAGAGTCTTCTACCGGTGTTGCTGAGGAAGAAGGATCTTCTGCAAAAGCAAATGCCGGTAGTTCTGAGCAAATAGTTAAACCAAAAAAGGAGAAGACTGAAAAGCAAAAAAGCTCTTTCGGGCTGAAATTTCTAATCAGCGGATTGATCCTGATTGCTGTAGCAGCGGCAGCGTTTTTTGGCCTGACGAATCTGCGCACTTCAGGCGCTACCGTTCCGGATCAGTATGCAACTATCCAGGAAGCAATTGATGCTGCGGAAGATGGCGCTGAAATAATCGTTCAAACCGGGGTCTACCGTGAAAACCTTGATTTTCAGGGAAAAAATATCATCTTACGCAGCACAGATCCCGATGACCCAGCTGTCGTGGAGGCGACAGTGATTGATGGTAATGGCCGTGGCCCTGTCGTTTCTTTTCGCAGTGGGGAAGGCGATAGTACTATGCTTGCCGGTTTTACAATTACCAGAGGCGGAGGGATCCTCATTTCCGGTGGCAGCGCTCCAATTATTGAAAAATGTGTCATCGAAGATAATACAGCTGAATTTGGAGCAGGTCTATTTATTGTTGATTCTAGCCCGACTATCAGGGAAAATTTTATTATCGGTAATTCCGCTTATGTCGGCGGCGGGATTTTTATTGAAGAATCTTCTCCCCGGCTTGAAGACAATAATATCGCTGGGAATTATGCGGAAATGGGTAGTGGCATCGCGATCTATTCAAATGCCGAACCGGTGATTAATAATAATATTATCGCTGATAATGTTGCCGCCCGTCTGGGGGGAGCAATTTTTATTACCCTCAATTCGAAACCGGTTATTACCGGCAATACTATCGCCGGCAACCGGGCCGAAGTTAACGGCGGCGGTTTTTTTATCGAGGAATCAGAGCCTACTATTGAAAATAATACGATTAATGGAAATGCAGCTGAAAATGGTGGGGGCATGATCATTGTTTTTATCAATAATCCTGATTACACTATCGCTAATAATATTTTTAGTGAGAATTTTGCCCGGAGAGCCGGGGGAGCCCTCTACTTGGCCGGTTCTTCTCTGACAATGGACAGCAATCAATTTACTGAAAATCAATCAGATGATTTAGGTGGTGCGGTCGCTCTCTACGACTCCACCCCATTATTTACGAACAACAGTTTTGAAAATAATACAGCTTCAGATACTGGTGGCGGAGGAGCAATCTGGCTTTCTGCCGATTCAAAACTTGAAGTATCTGAACCGGACTTAAACCGATACATAGGCAATGTGCCCACTGATATTTTTACTGAATAAACGATAATTGTCTAGTTCTCTATTGTTTTTAAGAAAGGATGATCTTTTAAATGTCTGAAAAAAACGGGAAAAAAAGCCGTATTCTTAAATTTGTTTTTGTTGTAATCGGATTGGCAATCATCGCTGCCCTGGTCTTTTTAGGGATCAATCAGTTTGCTGGATCCAAGTATGCTGTGCCAGAAAAATATCCCACAATCCAAGCGGCTATTGATGCTGCCAGTGATGGAGCGGTAGTTGTTGTTGCTCCCGGGGTCTATTATGAGCGAATTGATTTTTTGGGCAAAAATATTACCCTACGCAGTACTGACCCTGGTGATCCTGAAATTGTCGCTGCAACGGTCATTGACGGCCGCCGTAGAGGCTCTGTTGTTACATTTCAAAATGGAGAAAGCGCAAAAGCTGTTTTAAAAGGCTTTACGATCACCGGGGGAGTGGGTACGCGGCTCACGATAACCCAGATCTACAAGGATGAAGAAACTACTAACGATGGTTTTTACGGTGGTGGAATTCTCATTACCGGCGGCAGTTCGCCGACTATTACCAACAATGTGATCAGAAACAACCAGGCTGATCTTGACGGTGGGGGAATTGCTGTTCAGGATAATTCCAACCCGACTATCAGCGGAAATACTATTAATAATAATATCGCCTTCAGTGGAGGTGGTATTGCTGTTTGGCAGTCCAATCCTGTGATTGAAAACAATTCTTTTGCCAACAACCGGGCTGATTATTTAGGCGGGGCTATTCTTGTTGATTTAGAATCGCTAGCTCTGGTGAAGACAAACACTTTTGAAGACAACAGTGCAACTAGTGGTGGCGGTATTGCTGTCTGGTTTGCCGAACCACTAATTGAAGAAAATACTTTGACCCAAAATTCTGCGATCTGGTATGGCGGTGGGATTGCCCTTTTTGATTCTGCGTCAACGGTAAACGGCAATGAATTGTCACGTAACTCTGCAGACAACAATGGCGGTGGTATTGCGGTAGCCGAAGGATCCACTCCAACGATCAGTAACAATGTAATTAGCAGGAACTTCACTGATGATAACGGCGGTGGAATTGCCGTTGTGGAAGGCTCTGACGCCCTAATTACAGATAACCTGATTGCCGAAAATGCCGTATTCGCCGGAGGTGGAGGCATTTATATCAGTGATGCCAAGGCCGAGCTGGATCGGAACAATATTAGTGGCAATCTTGTTCAGCAGGATGGTGGAGGGGTGGCAGCAATCAACACTTCAACAGTTAACATTTTAAATAGTATGATTGACGGTAATGTTGCCGGCCGAGCCGGTGGAGGCTTAGTAATTGGCGAAAACTCAACAGCGACGATTTTAGATACTACTATCGCCGGCAACCTGGCAAACACCGGGGGCGGACTAATTGCGCTGGAATCCGAACTTTCGATGGAACGTTGTTACATCCTGGAGAATACTGCCGATACCGGTTCAGGTGGGGGGATATTACTGGTTGTTAAGTCTGTGGCAGAAATAATCAACAGCGTCTTTTCCGGCAATATCGCTTTTGAATTTGGCGGTGGTCTGGTGGCTTTTGAAGAATCAAAGGCTATCCTATCCGGAAATGATTTTACAGCCAACAGCGCTCAGATTGGTGGCGCCTTTGTCGGGATTGGCGATGTTGTGATCGATGTGAACGATCCTGATGACAACACTTACCAGGATAATGTACCTGAAGATGTTGAAGCAGCCGAACAAGATGATGAAAACGAAGAATAATCAATCCATTTAGGTGATCCCTTTTTCATTAAGTCAACCATCATAAGCAGGACCTGTCTTTCTGGACAGGTCCTGCTTTATAGGTGCGCCCGGCATGGATGCTTTTTATGGTTGGTCAGTATGAGCAAACACTGCTGTAAGCTAAACCCGGCCAGGGATTAAATAAAGAGGTTGACATCGGCGCTTTCGGCAGCGTCCAAGTATGAAGCTACCCCGGCCAAATCGACCCCTTCAATCAACTCGGCAGCGCTAATCCCCATGATGTCCATTGACATTTGGCAGGCAACCAGGCGTACTCCCGATTTCAATGCTTCCTGAAGCAGTATTTCCAGTGAGTCGACATTTTTGTTTTTCATCACCATGCGGATCATTTTTGGTCCCATACCGGCCATATTCATGCGCGATAGGCCTAGTTTGGTACTGCCCCGAGGCATCATCCGGCCGAACATAGCATCCATGAAAGATTTTTTAACCTTTATATTTTCATTTTTTCTGAGGATATTTAAGCCCCAGAAAGTGAAGAAGAGAGTTACTTTCCGGCCCATTGAAGCAGCGCCGTTGGCAATAATCAATGCGGCTAAGGCCCGATCTAAGTCTCCGCTGAAAACAACGATGGTCTTATCATTTTCTACGTTTTCACTAATTTCAGCTACTGCTGTGGTTACCTGGCTTTTCGAAACGAGGCCATTACCTTTACGAATCAGAGCGGTGAATCCCTTACCATCGTGTCCTTTGTTTAAAAGAGTATTCCCAGTTCGCTGACACCATGAGTCAATATCAGATGAGAAACCCGGATCAGTGGCACAAACTTCCAGAACCGCTCCTTCAGGGATTTCATTCATCTTGCGGAATACCTGCATAATTGGACCCGGGCATTGTAAACCACAGAGATCAAGTTTTACTGTTTCGGTGGGATTGATACTGGCAGATGCGGTTGTGATCAGCTGTTCATCTCTGGACAATCGGTTTTCATCTCCTATGCATTGACTGTTTTTTTCAGAAGCTTTTAAAGCGGAATACATCCGGTAGCCACCATTAAGGTTGCGAACCCTTTTAAACCCGTTTAATTTTAAGATTCGTAAGGCCAAGTATGAACGTAGACCAACACTGCAAAAAGTGAGAATTTCTTTGTTGCGATCAAGTTCATTCAGTCTGGCACGCAGTTCGCCAAGGGGGATATGAATGGCACTTTTGATCAGTCCAAGCTCAGTTTCTTCGGGTTCACGAATGTCTAAAAGCTGCTGATCCGGTTTCAGTGTATTCATCAGTTCAGCCGCTTCAATAGTTTCGTAATCTCCGGATAAATAGTTTGAAGCAACAAAACCGGCCATGTTTACCGGATCTTTTGCGGAAGAAAAAGGTGGGGCATAGGCAAGTTCAAGTTCTGTTAAGTCCTGGACTGTACCTTTCAGCCGCAGTGCTGTGGCGATGACATCAATGCGTTTTTCAACCCCTTCATAACCAATAGCTTGTGCGCCTAAAATTAAACCATCCTGATCAAAAAGTAATTTTAGGGAAACCGGTGTCGCCCCGGGATAATAGGTGGCATGATTATTGGGATGAACAATGATGCTGTGGTAAGTGATCCCGGCTTCCTGTAAAATCCGCTCGTTGGCGCCAGTAGTTGCTATAGTCATATCGAACAGCTTAAGAACCGAAGTGCCCTGGGTTCCCTTGTAAATGTCATCTTTACCGGAAATATTATTGGCAACAATGCGGCCCTGTTTATTGGCTGGGCCGGCCAGGGGAATAACTGCTGCTTTTCCGGTAACGAGATGGGTTACCTCAACAGCATCACCAAGTGCATAGATCGATGAATCGCTGGTCTGCATCCGCTTGTTGACGATAATTCCCCTTGAAATCTCCAGGCCGCAATCTGCGGCCAGTTTAACTTCCGGTTTAACCCCGATAGAAAGGATAACCAGATCTGCTTCAAGCTTATCCCCATCGTTAAGCTCCACCTCAATCAGACCGGCAGCTTTTTGCTTAAATTGCTTGACCCCGTTGCCCAGCTTTAACCTGATATTCAAAGCAGTTAAATACTGCTGGACCAAAGTTGCCATATCCTGATCAATCGGTGGTAAGACCTGGGGTGCCAGTTCGACGATAGTAACATTCATGCCCCGGTGATGCAGATTCTCGGCCATTTCCAGGCCAATGTAACCGGCTCCGACAACTACGGCATTTTTCGGACAATGATTTTGCATGTAGCTATAAATTCGGTCGGTGTCACTGACGGTCCGTAAACTGAAGATGCCCTCGCTGTCAATTCCTGGCAGTGGAGGACGGAGCGGTTCAGCCCCCGGGGAGAGGACCAGGTAGTCATAACTCTCAATATATTTATCACCTGTCAGGTGATTGATTATGGTTACCTGCTTATGGTCGCGATCGATCGCTACAGCTTCAGTTTTTGTCCGGATATCAACATTAAGCCAGGCTTTAAACTTCTCCGGGGTCATGACAAATAAATTGTCCCGCTCTTCGATCGTCCCACCGATATAGTAAGGAAGACCACAATTGGCGTAAGAAATATAATCTCCACGCTCCAGCAAGATTATTTCATCATCTTCGCTTAAACGGCGAAGCCTGGCCGCTGTCGACGCGCCGCCGGCAACTCCACCGACGATTATTATTTTATTGGGCATATCATCCAACTCCTTACGTGGTATTAAGATCATCATCCATGATTATATCATAATATATTAATAATGCAATATAATTTTTATGGTAATCATAGAAAATTGACAAAAGCAAACCTGTCGATTACGATCAGCGGCGTAAGAAAAGAAAACTTAAAATACTGTGTAGGTGAGAGCATTGTATCTGGAAGGTATAAGCCCGGTAATTTTTTCAATCGGCCCGTTTGTAATCCGCTGGTATGGCTTCTTTTTCGCCATTTCCATCCTGGTTGGTTTCTACTATCTTCGAAAGTTTGGCATCCAAAAAGGAATTAGTGAAGATTTTATTTATAATCTGTTTCTGATTTTAATGATCTCCATAATAATCGGCTCAAGGGCGGTCTACGTTGCAGCAAGCTGGAATTATTTCATGGAGCACCCGGAGTTGATCATCAGGATTGACCAGGGGGGGCTTGCCTTCCATGGAGGATTGCTTGGCGGAATAGCAGGCAGCTGGCTTTACTGTAAGCTAAAGAATGTTAACTGGCATGTTCTTGCTGACCTGGCTGTACCGGGCATTGCCGTTGGTATAACCCTGGTGCGTATTGCTAATATATTCAACCAGGAAATATTAGGACGCGAAGCGGCACTCTTCTCTTTCGAGCGTCACCCAACCCAGATTTACGGTTCAATAATTGGTCTGCTGTTATTAATCCTTCACAATTACCTGGCTCGTAGAACAAACTTTAATCCAGGCTATTTATTTTGGAACTTTGTATGCGGTTATACGATTTTACGTGGATTTTTTGAAGAAACCTTCCGGGATAATCCCTTGGTTTTACTTAGCTATGTAAATGAATCATGGGGAGCAGGGTTTTTTACAGTAGTTCAGGTATTTACGCCATTTATTCTGCTCCTGACTTTGATTATGCTTATGCGGATCAGAAGGTCATCAGCTGGCAGTGACTAGTAAAGCATAGCTTTCAACCAGCCATTAGTAGCAACGGATCATCGAAAATCACTAACTCCATTGACAAGAATTTACATCTAGTTTATAATTATTATATTGTAATATAAGAATATAATAATTAAAGATTATGAGGAGGTTTAGACCATGGCAAAAGCCATATGGAATGATCAGGTCTTGGCTGAGAGTAGCAATCCCATTGTGGTTGAAGGAAATTATTATTTTCCACCTGAGGATGTGCGAAAAGAATATTTGGTTGCAAGTGACTATCGGACAACCTGTCCTTGGAAGGGAGAGGCGTACTATTACGATGTTGTGGTTGGGCAGGATAGAAATGAAAAAGCAGCCTGGTATTACCCCCACCCAAAAGAAAAAGCGGTTCAAATAACTAATCATGTAGCATTCTGGAGGGGTGTAAAAGTTGAAGAGTAAAAAAAAGTTGAAATTAAACTATTGTATATTAATGTGGATTTTTATATTGCTTACCGTTGTTTCCGGATGCACTGTTCAGAACCGGGAAGCCTCGGAAATGGATGTTGACATTGAAGAAGTGGAAACAACAGAGGAGGACGAGATCATGGATGAACTGCGGGAAAGACTGACTGACCTTCAGTATGCAGTTACTCAATATAATGCAACTGAGCCGCCGTTCGACAATCAGTATTGGGATCACAAGGAAGAAGGGATTTACGTTGATATTGTATCAGGAGAGCCTTTATTCAGCTCCCTTGACAAATATGATTCCGGTAGCGGTTGGCCAAGTTTTACTAAACCACTGGTGGAAAACAATATTATTGAAAATGAAGATTTCAGCCTGGGGATGAAAAGAATCGAGGTCCGCAGCAGGGAGGCTGATTCGCATCTTGGGCATCTGTTCGATGATGGCCCTCAGCCAACCGGGATGAGGTATTGCATAAATTCTGCGGCACTAAGATTTATCCCAAGGGCCGAGTTGGAAAAAGAAGGCTATGGAGAGTATCTAGAGCTATTCTAGTAGTTTGTAAAGCAAACAGAGAGGGGCTGCCATCATAGTGAATCCTGGCCCCTCTATTTTCATTTTATTGACAGCCGAGGTGTCAAGTGCTATGCTAGATGTTAGCTGATACTAACAAATGAAACATTAATCATTGCTGGTGTTTATAAAATTAAAAAGCGATAAGGAGAAAGGAAAATGGCCCATAGCCCGGAGATTACCGCTTCGCTTCAAGATTATCTGGAAACAATCCTCAGCCTGATCACGGAGAAGGAAACGGCCAGGGTTACTGATATC
>Ga0180431_10008985_pt1 | contig 11381 bp, 13 predicted proteins | sample SS_ome_11_FD_132459 | JGI IMG/M metagenome (GOLD analysis project Ga0180431, IMG submission 132459) | Hypersaline lake sediment archaeal communities from the Salton Sea, California, USA - SS_1_MS_1 metaG | ecosystem: Environmental > Aquatic > Non-marine Saline and Alkaline > Hypersaline >...
GTGTGGCTGTAGGGGAGGATGTGGGCGTTGATGTCGGAGTGGGCGCAGGCGTTGACGTAGGCGTTGACGTGGACGTTGGTGTCGCCGTGGGCGTTGAAGTCGGAGTGGGCGTTGATGTGGGCGTCGGTGTGGGCGTAGCCGTCGGTGTTGCCGTAGACGTGGCGGTAGGCGTGGATGTTGGGGTAGCAGTGGGCGTAGGCGTTGATGTGGGCGTTGGTGTGGGCGTAGCCGTCGGTGTTGCCGTAGACGTGGCGGTAGGAGTTGGTGGCGGCGTATGTGTCGGCGTAGCTGTGGGAGTAGAGGTAGGTGTGGATGCAGGTGTCGCCGTGGGTGTCGGTGTGGGCGTAGATGTAGCTGTATCTGTGGCTGTGGGTGTCGGTGTAGGCGTAGACGTGGGCGTGGACGTAGGAGTTAAGGTAGGCGTAGACGTGGGCGTGGGGGTGGGTGTGTAGGCAGGCGTGGCTGTCGGAGTAGCTGATGGGGTGGCGGTTGGCGTTGGTGTGGGAGTTGACGTAGATGTAGGCGTGGGTATAGGTGTGGGTGTCGCCGTGGCTGTGGCTGTTGACGTAGCTGTGGGAGTGGGCGTAGGTGTTGACGTAGGCGTAGCGGCAGGAGTTGGTGTCGGCGTATGTGTCGGCGTAGCTGTGGGAGTAGAGGTAGGTGTTGATGTGGGCGTGGGTGTTGGCGTAGCTGTAGGAGTAGAGGTGGGTGTTGATGTCGGAGTAGGAGTTGATGTAAGTGATGGTACAGGCGTGGGCGTGGGGGCAGGGGTGATCGTTGGTGTTGGAGATAGCGCTGGTGTCGGCGACGGTGCTGGCGTTGTCGCGGGGGTAGGCGATGGTACGGGCGTAGGTGTAGGAGATGGTACGGGCGTATGGGTTGGCGGGGATGGGGGCGGTGGTGATGAACCGCCGCCGCCTCCTCCGCCTCCAGACGGCGGTGTGGGTTTCGGCGAAGGTGTAGCCGTTGCGGTGGATGTGAATACCGGGGTGGCTGAAGGTGTGGCCGTAGAAGGCTCGGCAGGAGTGGGCGTGGCGGATGCCGTCGGCTGCCCGGTCGGCGCAGGCAATTGCGTGCTCCCGGGCGTCGGGGTCGCTGACGGTGTCGGTGTGGACGTGGGGGTATCCGACGGCTGGTTACAACAACCGGCGATGCCCAGCAGCCACCACATCAGCAGCCCCAGGGCAAATAAAACTACATAATGCCGTTTCATGATTAACATTGTACATGGGGCTGGTATTGTTATCAATTTACGTTTACCGGCGCGGTGCCGGCATTGCGGTGGGGTCCCACCGCGCTCAGTCACTCCCGGTGGGGTGAGTTGAGGAGTCGGCTAGGAGGTGGGGGATTCTATCTGTACGTACCCGTCGGTTACATCTACCGGAAGCGGGTTGTTATCGGCGTCTCCGACCTTGACATTATCTATATGAAGCGCAAAGCCTCCCGTAGTGCTCCCGGCATCCAGTGTAATCCGGGCGAGGGTGCCCGGGGCGGAGTTGCCGCCGGGGCCCGTTTGGATAGCATATGTGGCGTAGATAATGCCGGCGTCGTTGTCTATAGTGCCCGGGGAGAATCCAGGCAGGAAACCGCCGTTTTCGACGCTGTCCACGGATACAAGTGTGGGGTCGAAGTACGTATTGAACTGCCAGCCTGCTATTGTGGCTGCCGGCTCAATCAGTATATCGACCGTAAACCGCTGTCCGGTCTCCACTGTCCGGGTAGAGGGTGCGACGTGGACCTGTGTATGGGGTGGCGGCGTGGGCGGTGAACCTCCCCCTCCCGGGCCCGAGGGTTGCGGTGTCGGCGTGAGCGTTTCTGCCGGTGTGGCTGCGGGGGTTGTAACGGAGGTGGTCGTTGGTGCCGGTGTGGCTATGGGAGTTGTTAGGGGGGTAGTTGTGGCTACCGGGGCCGGTGTTGAGGTAGTCGGTGTAACGGGTGTCCCGGCCGGTGTCGCCGTAGAGGTAGAGGCTGGCGCAGGGGTTGCGCTCGGCATCGGTGTAGGTGTAGGTGTGTCTTCAGGCCCGGAGTCGCAGCCGGACAGGGCTAACATAACCGGTAGCAGCAGCACCAGCGCTATTAAGATTACATAACGTTTTTTCATGGGGTGCATTCTACCTCAGGAAGATGGCAAAGTCAATATCGGTTGTCCCCTGTGCGGCTGGCGCCGTACCGGCGCCTGTTGTTCAGCCTCACCCGCTGCAGCCATAGACGTAGATGTAGTCCGGCTTTGTTTCGGTTACTCCTTCGGGGCATTCAGGACCGGCGACTGTAAGGGATACCGTGTAATAGCCGTTACTCGTGTAGTAGCATGTCGGGTTCTTAACGGTGCTGTCGATTACATCATCTCCATTCAGGTACCATTCCCAGCTAGTGATGCTTCCTGTTGACAGGTTGGTGAAGTGTACGCTGCAGGGTCCGCCGCAGACGGTGGTGTCGGCGGAGAAGTCAGCCTGGCAGGGTGCGGGCGTGGGGGTGGATGTGGGGGTTGCAGTCGTGGTTGGGGTAATAGTGGGATTGGGTGTAAGGGTCGGAGTCGGAGTGATTGTCGGAGATGGTGTCGGCGTGGGCGTAATGGTTGGTGCGGGGGTATGAGTGGGCGTTGGTGTCGGCGTAGGTGTGGTGGTGGGGAGAGGTGTTGCGGTAGGGGTAATCGTAGGGGTGGGGATAATAGTGGGCGTGGGGGACGGAGTGGCGGTCTGTGTGTCGGTGGGTACGGCAGTGGGCGTGGCGGTTAGCGTTGGAGCGGGTGTGGAGGTAGGCGTGGCAGTTAGCGTGGGTGCAGGGGTAGCGGTGGGCGTGAAAACGGGAGTGGGCGTGGTAGTAGGGTTGGGTGTAGTAGTAGCCGTAGGGGTAGTGGTAGGCGTAGCGGTTGGTGTGGCTGTAGGAGTTATGGTTGCTGGAGGCGTCGGTGTGTCTGTTGGCGGGGGTTGCCATCCGCCTCCTCCACCTCCTCCGCCGCCACCGGCAGGTGGCTGTGTACTTGTTGGCGGGGGTTGCCCGCCCCCGCTGCCTGCACCCGTTCAGCCACAGCCGCCCCCGCTGCCTCCTCCACCTCCGCCAGCGGCGGGAGCCGGTGTATCTGCGGGTGTGCCGTTGGAAGGAAACTCTGACGTTCCTGATGGCGTGGGTGTGGTTGTGGACGTCGGCGTTGATAAAGAGGCGAAAACGGGGGTTAGCGCCGGTGTCGGCGTGAGCGCTGGTGTGGCTGTCATCGCAGGTGTAGCCGTTGGAGTATCATCAGGTTCAGGACAGGCGGGAAAGACGAGCATTCCACCCAGTAGCAGGACGATTGGCAGAAGGGTAATTGGCAGCCGTACCTTCATAGTTACATGTTATATCAGTGTACGCTGCCGGTCAATCAGCATGGTTCGTGGTGTCGAGCAGCGACTGTACCTCTTCCATGCTGAGCTCGCGCGTTTTCCCTTCCCCGAGGTCGCCCAGCCGCAGGTTTCCCATGCGGACACGCTTCAGCGCGGATACTCGGTAGCCGAGGGACTCGAACATGCGGCGCACCTGCCGCTTTCGCCCCTCATGTATGGTTATGCTGTAATTGAATGGCTTCCCCTCCACCTCTTTGACCGCGGCGCTGTGGGTTATACCGTCCTCCAGCTCGATACCGCTTTCCAGAATGCGTTTCTCGCCGGGTTTCAGCCTGGCATTAATAGCGACGAGGTACTCCTTCTCGTGCTCGAATCTGGGATGGGTGAGTTTATGTGTTAGCTCGCCGTCGTTTGTCAGCAGCAGGAGCCCGGTGCTGTCTCTGTCAAGGCGCCCCACGGGGTGGAGCATCAGACGGCGGTATTTCTTCGGCAGCAGGTCTATTACAGTTTTGCGGCCTCTCTCATCTCCGGTGGTGGAGAGGACGCCTTTGGGCTTGTTGAGCATCAGGTATACTGGTTTTCGGGGCTTCAGGTCAACGGGTCGTCCGTCTATCGCTACGCGGTCTGTATCCGTGTTAATAGGGTGGCGGAAGTCCTCCACAACCTCCCCGTTAACCTCGACCGCACCCCGGCGGATGGCATCCGCCAGCAGGCGACGCGACCCTATACCGGCCGCGGCAAGCGCTTTAAGTAAAGGTATTGTTGGCATGTATTTGCATCCAGGCGACAGATTGTATGATTGCGTAAGCTACTCAGCCCTGGCGCGGAACATGAGCGTGCCGAAGGTTATGCCCGCCGCAGCCCAGGCAGCCAGTATCACCAGAGAGAGCCAAAGGTCTGACCATACGTAGCCTTCGAGTACAAGTCCGCGCACGCCGACTACGGCGTAATCCACCGGATTGAACTGCCTGACTGTATCGAGCCAGCCCGGCAGCAACTCGGGGGGCATCATTATGGAGGAGAGGAACATCGTGGGCATCGCTACGAAGTTTATAACGCCCATGAGCGGCTCCGCCCGTTTGAACAGCAGAGCGAGGCCGTTGGAGAAGGCGGCGAATCCCAGCCCGAGAAGCATCACAATAACTAATGAGAGCAGCACCCCGGGAACGCCGGTTGCTATGTCTAAACCCCTGATAACCGCGATTATGAAGATTATAATCGCCTGCATGACCAGTACCACCATGGACGCTACGACGTTGCTTATTATGATCGATACCCGTGTTACCGGCGTTGCCAGTATCTTGGAGAGTATGCCCATGTCTATCAGGTGCAGCATTCCCATACCCGCCCATGCCGAGCCGAAAAGCACTGTCATTACAACAATGCCGGGGGCGAGGTAGTTGAGATAGCTGCCGCCTATTTCGGGCATGCTGGAAAGTGACTTGAATATCTGGGGGAAGAGAAGCAGCCATATTACGGGCTGGACTATGTTCATAAGTATGAATATCTTCATGCGGAACTGTGTCCGGAGACCGCGTATGACCTGGAACCAGACATCCGACAGGAGATTCATCATTGCTGTTTCCTCATGCGCTTTCGCTGTATCTGGGCGTAAGTAGTGCGCGTGCCCTCCTGAGCACGAATAGTACGGCCGGTGTACTTGAGGAAGACATCGTCCAAAGTGGGACGGGACATTGAAATAGTCTCGATATCGATGCCCTCGCCGGAGAGGAGGCGCATTATCCCGGGCACCGCCGACTCGCCTCTATTTACATAGACCGCCAGTTCCCCATCGGTCGCCTGCATTCCCAGCACGAACGGTTTTCCGGAAAGAGCCGACTGGATTCGTTTCATGGATTCCTGACGTTCCCCTTCTCCGGTTACGCGGGGTGACAGCGTGACCACGTCGCCGCCGATGGCCTGCTTCAGTTCATCGGGTGTACCCGTCGCCACTATCTTGCCCAGGTCTATTATCGCGATTCTGCCGGCGAGGCTGTCTGCCTCCTCCATGTAATGCGTTGTCAGGAATATAGTGATGCCCATGGCTTTGACCAGGTTGCGTATGTAGTCCCAGATATGAGACCTTGTCTGTGGGTCCAGCCCCACTGTGGGCTCATCGAGGAATATAACCTTGGGGTAGTGAATGAGACCCATGGCGAGGTCGAGCCGCTTGCGCATGCCTCCTGAGTAGGTGGAGACCATCTTATCCTCGAACCCGGTCAGGTCTACCAGCTCGAAAAGCTCCTTTACCCGCTCCCTGATGGTCCTGCCGTCCAGCCTGTAGAAATGCCCGTAGAGCGTGAGGTTCTCCCTGCCTGTGCTGTACTCGTCCACCCCCACGTCCTGCGCCACGTAGCCTATGCACTTGCGCACCTCGGCGGGGTTTTTAACCACATCGTAGCCGGCTACGGTGGCGGTACCCGATGTCGGCTTGATAAGCGTGTTCAGCACCTTGATTGTTGTGGTCTTGCCGGCGCCGTTGGGACCGAGGAAGCCGAATATCTCCCCGGCTTTTACCTCGAAGTCTATGCCGTCCACTGCCCTGACGTCGCCGGGGAAGACCTTGGTGAGTTGATGCGTCTCGATAATGCTCATTATTGCCCTCTATATGGATTACGGCTTCTGCCCGGTGATTACAAGTCCGATAAGGTTCTTGCTGACGCTCCATTCATGGAGTTGAGTCCCGGCAAGCAGTTCCTTAATCTCACTAATTGTGTAGGCGGCATTTATCGACGTTATGAGTCCGGGGCGAATCTCTTTAGGCCGTGTATTCAGCCACAAGAACCACTTGAGGAAGGGGTTCATATCGCGCTTAAGGTCGCTTATGCAGTACCTGCCCCCCGGCTTCAGGACCCTGGCGATTTCATCTAGGATTTCACTGGGACGCGCCCATTCATGCAGGGAGCCGTTGCTGAAAACCGCGTCGAAGTAATCGTTTTCAAACGGCATCCTGCGCGCGTCTCCTTTTACGTACTCTATCCTGCCCTCCATGCCGTACTCCGCCGCGTTTCGCTCTGCCAGTGCAATCATGTCATCGCTGATGTCCAGCCCTTTCAGCGTAGTATCCCCGGTGTTCTTGAGCCACTCCAGGCCGAGATATCCCGGCCCGGGTCCTACCTCGAGGGCGAGGCCAGAGGTGATTCCGGCATTAATAATCGCTTTAGTCTCGAGCCAGCCCTTGTCCCTCAGCCGGCGCATCATTGCGTCGTATGCCTGTGTGATGGATTCCCCGGTTATTCCTTCGTCTGTTTCAGTAACCCGCGGCTTTACCATTCTGCCTCCTGCTTAGTGTATTTTATATAAGGTACAGTCCGGCTTCACCTGCGTTGCGTTTTGCGGACCCTCTTCGTCTTCACGTCTTGCCCGTCGTCGCTCTTTATCACTGTCTCGAACTTGCGCATGGCTTCCAGGGTGTTCTCCATCATTCTCAGTACGAAGTTCGATTTCGCCAGGGCAATGCCCCTTTCCAGGTCGCCGAGAACGATCAGCTTGTCGCCTGTCTTTATATCGAAGTCCTTCCTTGCCTCCGCCGGTATGGCTATTTGCCCCCTCTCGCTGACAGTTACCGAGCCGTAGAACTTCTTTCCCTTCTTTAGTTCCATAATACCCCTCCCCTTGTATATCATGTAAAACTTGTATACAAGATAAATCTTACCATAGATTTTTTAAAAGTCAAGCCCCCTGCGAGCAGGTTGAGTGCCGACCTGCCTGTGCTCAGACCCGGTTGAGAAATTCCAGCAGGAGGCTGTTGAATTTGTCCCGCTGTTTTACATGTGGCGCGTGGCCGTAGCCCCGGAACACCTCTATGCGTGCCTGCGGGATGAGCTTGACGGCCTCGATTGCCGGGGACAGGGGATAGTAGGGGTCCCGGCTGTTCCAAACGACGAGGGTGGGCACCTTCAGGGACGGAAGCTTCTCCAGGCACATCCAGTCCCTGTCCTCGCCTTCCTCCTTCAGGAACCGGGGATAAGGCTGTGTCATGCGCAGCGCCCTGCGGAGCCAGTACATGAAGGCGCCTATATACAGGCCCCACCGCGCCAGCCTGCCGAACCCTGCTGTATCTACAAGGACAAGCCTGTTCACCATGTCGGGGTATCTTAAGGCTAACTCCAGGCCGGTCCGGCCTCCCAGGGAATGTCCCACAATAGCCAGGGAATCGAGTCCCAGTGCGCGGATGAAGCCTTGTGAAAACTCGACGAAGTCTTCTAAATAGTAGGCGCTCTTCGGTTTATCGCTGAGGCCGAACCCAATCATATCGGGTGCGTAGAGGGTGTAGTAATGGGACAGTGCGTCCACGGTTTCCACCCAGTCACGGGAATCGCTGGCGCCGCCGTGCAGCAGGACCACGGGAGGCCCGCTGCCCGCTTTGAGGTAATGGGCGAAGTGGCCGTCAACTTTGAACTTGAGGCTTTCGATTGCGGGCTTGGCGACCGGCTCGTTCGTGCTCGGGGGATGGTTTGTCATGATAACTGATTCACGGGCTCGAAGGAAAAACTACGGTATTTTTATAACTGCCATATTATATCTTGAATCGAAACGGTATCAAATAACCTTTTGTAGTTCTTAAGCCGCATTTCTAGCTATATGGCGACTTGTATGGAATGATATCAGGATTATTTATCGGGCAGTTTCAACCGGCGCAGGTAGTCCCCGAACTGGAGAGCGAAATCGGGGTTGTGCAGTGCAAGCTCCACGGATGCCTTAAGGAAGCCCAGGGGGGTGCCCACGTCATGACGCTTGCCCTGGAACTGGTAGGCGTACATCTTCTGATGCTGCAGCAGGAGCTGCATGCCGTCTGTAATCTGTATTTCTCCGCCTTTGCCCGGGGGTGTTTTTTTTAAGATGCTGAATATCTCAGGCATGAGTATATACCTGCCGACTATGCCGAGGTTGGATGGTGCTTCATCGGGTTCCGGCTTCTCCACCATGCTGAGCACCTGGTAGACTCGTTCTTCTATCTGCTCCGGTGTGATGATGCCGTAGGCGGCTGTGTTCTCGGGCGCTACCGCCTCGACCGCGATTACGCTGCTGTTATAGCGTTCAAATATTTCGAGCATCTGCTGCATGGCAGGAACTTCTGCCTCGATGATATCGTCCGGCAGAAAGAGGGCGAAGGGCTCATCTCCGACTAAATCAGCGGCTGTAAGGACGGCGTGCCCCAAGCCGAGTTGCTCTTTCTGGCGAATGTACCCGATATTGGCAAGCTCCGATATCCGCTGGACTTCCCGCAGGGATTTCTCGTCGCCTTTCTGTTTCAGCGCATATTCAAGTTCAAAAGTGCGGTCGAAGTGGTTCTCTATGGCATGTTTCCCGAGCGCGGTGACGATAATTATTTGCTCGATGCCCGATGCGACAGCCTCCTCTATCACGTACTGGATGATAGGCTTGTCTACGAGCGCCAGCATCTCCTTGGGCTGTGCCTTGGTCGCCGGCAGGAACCTGGTTCCCCAGCCGGCAGCGGTTATCACTGCCTTTCGAATCTTCATCTGTCCTCCCGGGGCTATATGTCGGTAGTTATTTTACTGTTCTCGGTATTTCCCTTTATATTATCCAGTATATCGGCAATAAGTTCCAGCATCCTATGCAGTCCCCAGCCTCTGGACGCGGATATCAGCGCTGCTGACTTTACCCTGGCTCCCAGCATGTCGATGTAGCTGCGAATCGCTTCCTCGTCGTCCGGCTTTATATCACCGCCGAGCAAGTCTATCTTATTGAGCGCGATGAGCCTTGGTTTGCCGGCCAGGCCGAGCTCTCCCAGCAGTGACTCTACGGTGTGGCACTGCTCGGTGGCGGTCTCACTGGCGATATCCACTATGTGGAGAAGCAGGTCGGCTTCGGACAGCTCCTCCAAGGTAGCCCTGAAAGCTGCGACAACAGTCGGGGGCAGCTTCTGGATGAAGCCCACTGTATCGGTAAGGAGTACCTGTTTCTTGTCGGGAAGGGTGAGGCGGCGCGTGGTGGGGTCGAGCGTCGCGAAGAGTTTATCCTCGACCAGAACGTCGGCGTTGCTCAGGGAGTTGAGCAGGGTGCTTTTGCCGGCGTTCGTGTAGCCTATAAGGGACACGACGGGTGTACCCCGTTCGCTGCGGCGCTGCCTGTAGAGTGCGCGATGCTTTCGCATCGACTCGATTTCCTCTTTGAGGTGGCGAATCCTGCGCCGGATAATGCGGCGGTCGGTCTCGAGCTGGGTCTCACCCGGCCCCCTGGTGCCGATGCCTCCCCCGAGACGTTCGAGATGGGGCCAGAGTCCCGCCAGGCGGGGGAGGAGATACTCCTGCTGGGCAAGCTCCACCTGAATTCTGCCCTCGTGTGTATGCGCCCGTCTGGCGAAAATGTCCAGGATGAGGGCGGTACGGTCGATTACCTTGACCCCGAGCGACTTTTCCAGGTTGCGCTGCTGTGCCGGTGAGAGCTCGTCATCGAATATGACCAGGTCATACCCGACTCTTTCCTTGAGCGCGGCCAGTTCCTCGAGTTTGCCTTTACCCATATAGAAAGCCGGATTTGGGGACTTCAACCGCTGTGTCATTGAGCCGACCACCTCGGCACCCGCTGTGAGCGCAAGCTGCCCTAGCTCTTCAACAGAGCCCTCCAGTGACCAGCCGTTAAGCCCTCCTTTTATCTCTACACCGATGAGAAAAGCCTTTTCCGTCGGTGGACGGGTTGTTACCGCCGTACGCTTGATAGGGTTCCTCCCTTTGCTTTTTTTCGTTCGCCCTGAGCTTGTCGAAAGGCGTTACTGGAGCGTCCGCCTCTGGCGGATGCCCCTACAGCCGACATTTCTCGATTCTGGACAGCCCCTCTTCGAGCCGGTCGTCCGGTGTGGTCAGTGAGATTCGGATGTAGCCCTCTCCGTACTTACCGTAGCCGCTGCCGGGCGTGACCACTACCGAAGCCTCGTCCAGCAGCCGGGTACAGAACTCGATAGAGGTATATCCTTCCGGTACCCTGGCCCAGACGTAGAGGCTTGCCCTGGGCAGCCTTGCCTTCAACCCCGTTTTCTCCAGCGTCTTCATCACCATGTTACGCCTTCTCTGGTAAATTGCGCTATGCTCCGCGATACAGCCCTGGTCGCCGAGAAGCGCATCGATGGCGGCGTGCTGAATAGCCCCGGGGATACCGGAATCGATGTTCGATTTCACTCTCATCAGTGCGTTAACCATGCTCTCGTTGCCAACAGCCATTCCCACACGCCATCCTGTCATGTTATAGCTCTTGGAGAGAGAATGAAATTCCACTCCGACCTCTTTTGCTCCGGGAGCCTGAAGAAAGCTCGGCGGTCGGTAGCCGTCGAAGGCGACCTCGGTATAAGGTGCGTCATGGCAGACTGCCACATCGTACTTCCTGGCGAAGGCAACGACTCTTTCGAAGAAGTCGATGTCGGCAGTTGCCGCCGTGGGGTTGTTGGGGTAGTTTATCCATAGCAGTTTTGCCTTCCCGGCTACGTCGGCAGGGATGCTGTCGAGGTCGGGCAGGAAATCGTTGTCCTCGGTCAGGGGCAGAAGATAACTCTCGCCGCCGGCGAACATTGTGCCGATGGAATAGACAGGGTAGCCGGGGTCCGTAACGAGGGCGATGTCGCCGGGGTCTATGAAGCACAGGGCTATATGCGCGATACCGTCTTTAGAGCCGATAAGGGGCAGGACCTCTTTATCGGGGTCGAAGGACAGTTGGAAGCGGCGCTGGTACCATGATGAGATAGCCTGTCGCAGCCGGGGAAGACCTTCGGTCTCGGGGTAGCGGTGGTTCGACGGGTCCCGCGCCGCCCGGCACAGGCGCTCGATTATATGAGGCGGGGTGGGGATGTCGGGGTCGCCGATGGCGAGGCTTATAACATCCTCTCCCCGCGCCCTTTTCTCGGCTATCTTCCTATTGATTTCAACGAAAAGATACGGCGGTAAATTCTCGATACGCTTAGCCGGTTTCATGCCGTCTCACTCCATTAACCGCGAATTTAATCCTGTACCGGTAACTCTATACGTCTATATGATAACGAAACCTGTGAGCAGGGCAAGTCCCCCTGGTGAATTGCGTCATAATCCCCCCTGGCCCCCCTTTACA
>Ga0180431_10008986_pt1 | contig 11380 bp, 9 predicted proteins | sample SS_ome_11_FD_132459 | JGI IMG/M metagenome (GOLD analysis project Ga0180431, IMG submission 132459) | Hypersaline lake sediment archaeal communities from the Salton Sea, California, USA - SS_1_MS_1 metaG | ecosystem: Environmental > Aquatic > Non-marine Saline and Alkaline > Hypersaline >...
AGGCAAGGTGCGAGGAGGGCGAGATCGACTACATGATGACGACCTTGCGGGGGGTGTTCCCCGGCCTCGATCTTTCCCGTGACGACATCGTCTACAAGTTCTGCGGCGTGCGCCCGCTGCCGGCGTCCCGCCTCGACTACACCAGCCGTGTCCCTCGATCCCACCATGTCGAGATCAGTCCCCCGGACGCGGGCCGGAGTTTTCCGGTCTACAGCCTGATCGGCGGCAAGTGGACCACCTTCGGCGTCTTCGCAAGGGAAGTGGCGGACCGGATCCTTGCCGAACTCGGCGCGGAGCGGATCAGGAACCTCGACGAGACGCCTTACTCGGGCGCCGAGAGCTTTCCCGAAAGCGATGAGGCGAAGGATACGCTGGTTCGGGAATTCGCTCAACGGCACCGCCTCGGTGAAGAATACGCCGCGGAGCTGCTGAAGCGCTACGGGATGGAAGCGATGACGCTGGCGGACGCGAAGAGCGCGAAACTGGCCCTTCCTCTGGAAGCCCTGCCAGGCTATTCGGTCGGAGAAATCGAATACATCGCCGGGAACGAATGCATCGGGCACCTCACCGATCTGACCGAGCGCCGGAGCTTGATCACCTTGCTGGGCAACTCCTCGGAAGAGGTTCTCGAGGAGTTGGCGCGGGTGGCCGGAGGGGTCCTCGACTGGAGCCCCGAACGCCGCAGACAGGAAGTCGCGTCGGCGCTGGAAGCCGCCTCGAGCGGGAAATAGGAGAATTCATAACAAGCGGAACAGGCGGAGATGAACTCGGCGGAAAGAGTGATGGCAGTTCTCCGGGGCGAAGTCCCCGACCGGATTCCTCATTTCGAATGGATCATCGATCCCAAAACGCGGCACGCTCTCTGTCCGGGGAGTGATATCGAGGAGTTCACGGTTCGGATGGACCTCGACGCCATGCTGACGGCCCCTGATTTCACGAGCGAGCAGGTCGGGCCCAGTCTCTTCCGCAACGAATGGGGCGTGGTGGTCGAGAAGGGCGGGGAACAGCACTCGGTCGTCAAGCAAGCGGCCATCGAAACCCTCGAGGATTTCGCGACATACGAGCCGCCGGACCCGGAGGCCCCGCACCGCTGGGAAAGCCTGAGGCAGCTGGTCGCGAGATACAAGGGACGCTACGCCATCGGAGTCCACCTCAACGATGTGTTGTCCATCCCGCGCAACCTGATGGGCTTCCAGGCGTTGATGATGGCTTTCGCGGTGGAGCCCGAGCTGGTGCGAAAACTGGCGGAAATGTCGGCCGATCTCAATGTGGCGCTGGCCAAGGGGGCCGCCCGATACGGAGCGGATTTCGTCTTCACGGGTGACGATTACTCCTCCGCGCAAGGCCCCTTCATGTCGCCCGACACCTTCCGGGAACTCCTCTTCCCGTCCCTGAAGAAGGTGATGGGTGGATTTCGCCATCACGGCCTCCCCGTCATCAAGCATAGCGACGGGAACATCATGCCAATCCTCGACATGATCCTCGAGAGCGGGATCGATTGTCTCGACCCGATTGACCCCATGGGAAGCATGGACATCGGACAGATGAAGAGGACCTGCGGCGAACAGATGGCACTCAAGGGGAACGTGAACTGCGCCACCACCCTCGTGAACGGCTCGACCGAAGAGGTGGTCCGGGAAACGTTGGACGTCATCCGGTCAGCCGGCGAAGGGGGCGGCCTGATCGTGTCCTCCAGCAACAGCATCCATTCGTCGGTGAACCCCGCCAACTACCTCGCCATGGTGAGTACGATCAAGGCCTACGGGAAGTATCCGCTGCAATTGGATTTTCAAAGCTCGGGCGCGGGGGAGGCATTTTCATAACCAGGGAGAATTCATATGGCATATCTGTTGGGCATTGACGTGGGTTCCACGAACCTGAAGGCGATTCTGTTTGACGATCACGGAAGGGTTGTCGCGAGAGGAGATACTCCGACGCGGCTGAGCCATCCCGATGCCGAACATCCCGACTGGGCGGTGTGGGAACCGGATCAGATCTGGAATGGTGTTGCGCAATCCGTGAAGCAGGTCGCCACCCGCGTCGATGCCGGCCGGATCAAGGGCGTCGCGGCGACCGGATTGGGGATGGACGGCGTGCCCCTCGACCAGGACGGCAACTGGCTCTACCCGTTCATCTGCTGGCATTGCCCGAGGACCATTCCCCAGCAGGAATGGTGGATCGAGCACATCGGCGCCGAGAAGCAGTTCAAAGTCGGGGGCGATCAGATCTGGACCTTCAACACCGCCTTGCGGCTGCTCTGGATGCAGGCCAACGAGCCGGCCATCCTGGAACGAACCCACAAGTGGGTCCTGATCGAGGATTTCGTCAATTACCAGTTGTGCGGCGAGTTCGCCACCGACTACAGCATGGCCTCCACAACCCTGCTCTTCGATGTGAAGAACCGCTCGTGGAGCGGTGAGATGATCGAACGGAGCGGGATCGACGCGAGGTTGCTGTGTCAGCCGCATCCCGCCGGGACGGTTCTGGGCACGGTCCACGAAACGGCGGCGGAGGCCACCGGGCTGGCCGCGGGGACACCGGTCGTCCTGGGCGGACACGATTACTGCTGCGGCTGTCTGCCCACGGGAGCTTATGAACCAGGCGTGGTGCTCGACGTGCTGGGAACGTGGGAAATGGTGGTCGCCGCGCTCGACGCTCCGGTGCTGACGCCGCAGGGACGCGAGATGGGCGCCTTGGTCGATTGTCATGTCGCCAGGGACAAGTTCACCGTGATGGGGGCCACGGTGTCGGCGGATATGCTGGAGTGGTTCAAGCGGGAGTTCGGGGAGAAGGAAACAGAACTGGCGGAATCCGGTGATCGGACCGATTGGGAGCTGCTGATCGACCTGGCCCGGCAATCCGCAATCGGCAGCAACGGCGTGTTCTTTCTCCCTCACATGTCGGGAAGTCATTGTCCGGTGCTCGATCCCAAGTCCGCCGGAACATTCGCCGGTTTGCGCAACACCCACACCCGTGGCGACCTGCTCCGCGCCATCGTCGAGGGCATGGGCTACCAGTCCTTCCAGATCGTAAAGGCCTTTGAGAGGAACATGTCGGTTGAGAGCGAGCGCATCATCGCCATCGGCGGCCCCACCAACAACGACCTCCTGATGCAGACGAAGGCGGACATCCTCGGCAAGGCGATTCAGGTCCCCGAGGTCGAGGAAGCGGTTCCGTTGGGGGCCGCCATCCTGGCCGGCATCGGGACGGGTGTCTACCAGAGCGAAGAGGACGCCTTCCGGCAGGTGAGCCGGGAGGGAACAAGCTTCGAGCCCGACGCCGGCTCGCACGAGCGATACACGGAGCTGTATCGGAAGTACGAGGAGCTTTATCCGAGCATGAAGGAATTCTACGGCGGCTGATACCGCCGGAACGAGGAGTTGTGATCGTGGCAGGATCTGTCAGTCCGATCGGTATCACCGGGTTGAGTTGTTGCCTGCTCGGCGCCTCGGCCGTGGCGGATGAAGCGCCCCTCCGGGTGCGGATGGAGAACTTCACCGTGATGCCTTCGACCGGGCCGGTGGTCAATGTGCTGGTCGAGAACCGCACCGGGAAGGCGACCGGGACCGTGGTGCGGGTCCGTTGGCCGGACGGCTGGAAAGGCGCCCCGGAGGAGCAGAAGATCATGATCACCCCCGAGGGAACCGCCAAGGCCGCCTTCACCATCGAAAAGGCGACCGATATCGCCGCAAATCGCTATCCTGTTTCGGTCGAGGCCATGACTGGAAACCGGACCGTGACCCGGACCCAGCAGATCGTCTGCGCGACCGCACCTTACCTGAAACCAAAGCTGGATGGCCGGCTGGACGACTGGCAGGACGCCGCCCCGATCACCTTCCTGACGCGGGGCAAGGCGACGACCGTGATGACCGGCTGGAGCCGCAGGCAGTTCTGTCTCGCGGTGCGTGCCGGCCAGATGGTGGCCGGCGCCGTGCAGTTCGCGTTGACGCCGGGGGCAGCCGAGGCGCCGGGACGCTTCGAGTGGCTGGTGGTGGCGCCGAACGAGGACGGGCGGGCAAAGTGCTACCAACTGTTCCGGCCCGGCGACGATCTTGCGATCGCGGAGCGGGCCCGTCCGCTGGCAGGCATGGAGAGCAGCGTCCTGGAGGCGAAGGTGACCCGCAAAGGCGCGGCCATGTGCTTCGAAATTGCCGCCCCCGTGAAGGCCGTGCCGGGACTGCGCCCGACTCCGGGCCGCACCTTCGGATTCTCGCTGCTGGTGCATACCGCGGACGGACTGCGCGATCTCGGCGGCGTGATGAACCTCTGGGACGACCAACGCTCGCCCCGGTCCTGGTGCCGGTGGAAGGGAGCATCGTTCGGCCCCACCCCGCCGTTCGACAGCAACATCGAATTCGGATTCTCGAGCTCCATTCACTAAGGCAAGAAGAGAATCAAAGGAAGACAACCATGAAGACATCCACGATCGCAGGAGTCCTGCTGGGAATGATGATGGCGCCCGCGGTGGCGAAAGCAGGATCGCCGGTATTCAAGACCGCCGCCGCCACCGGCGACAATCCCGCCGCGACCGGCAGGAAGGCCGCCGCCGAATTGAAGAAGGCATTCGGTGAAACCGCTCTGAAGGCGGTGTTGGTGATGGATTCATTCGAAGACCTCGAGAACAAGCAGGCGATGCTGGAAGGCGTCGCCGCGGCGTTGCCGAAGGAAATCCTCTTCGGTGGAACCTCCTATGGCGGATTCACGCAGAAGGGCGCCATGGATTACGACAGCGTCGTGCTGCTCGGCATCGGAGGCGAGGGGGTAGCCGTCACACCCGCCCTGGCCGCGAAGATGGGCGCCGCGGGCCTCACCATGGAAAACAACCTCGAAAAGCTGACAGCCGCGCTCAAACGGGCCGGCGAACGGCTCGCCAAGCAGTTGCCCGGCCTCGATCGCGGCAGTTTGCTCTTGCTGGTTTCCGACGCGCATTCGCCGAAAAACCAACTGCTGCTCGATGGCGTGCAGAAGGTGGCCGGCAGGAAACTGCCGATCACCGGCGGCTCGGTTAACAAGAATGCGGGCCAGAACTGGGTCTATTTCCGTGGCAAGGCGTACACCGACAGCGCGATCGCCCTCCTGCTGACCGGCCCCTTCCAAGCCACCCAGACCGGTCGGCAGGCCAAGACGAACGAAGCCGTCATCCAAACCGCGAGCCAGGGTTCCGCCGCGGCGCTGAAAGACGCCCCGAACGAGCCCCTCGCCCTCCTGGCGTTCAATTGCGGGGGCCGAATGGGCAAGCTGAACCGGCTCGAAGACGAGTTGGAGGCCATCCAGGCCTCGGCCGGCAAGGAAATACCGATTTTTGGCGCCTATTGCGCTGGCGAATACGGCCCCTCCGATCTCAGCGAAGACAAGGGAGATGCGACCCCCTGCGGCCGCGGCTGGCATGTCATGTTCACCGCTCTGACGGCGCGAAAGTAGTCTTGGGCGAGGAGGGTGAGGAGGCTCGGGGCAGAAGGGTATTGAGGGCGAAGAGGTTGGGGCGGAGGGTGGAAGGCGGGGTGGGAGATCCGAGGGGAGGCGGCGTAGTGGCAGGTGGTGAGCGGGGGGTGATGGGATGATGATGGTGCTCGGTCCTTGCTTCAGGAGACCGGTCTCATAGGCTCGGGCCCGGTGGACGAGCTTCCTTCCGAGTTCGAGGCTTCAGCGCAACCCAACGACGCCTTCGTCAAGGGGGTGTTCCGTGAGCCGGAGCATATCACGCCGCTGCTCCGGGGGTGTCTTTCACCGGTTCTGGCGGCGCGCCTCGATTGGTCAACGATCGAGGCGCAGCCGGCCTCGTTCGTGCGGTCGAGTTTGCAGCAGGTGCATTCGGACCTGCTTTTCTCAGTGCGGTTCGACGCCCGGGAGGCGCTGCGACAGCGACCTTGACGTCGAGGAAATCTACCGTAACCTGTCAGGCAATCCGCAACTGGAGCAACGAGCAATGTCGGTAGCCGAGAAACTCAGGGCTCAAGGGCTGAAGCAGGGGCTCGAACAAGGGCTCGAACAAGGGCTCGAACAAGGGCTCGAACAAGGGCTCGAACAGGGGCTCGAACAGGGGCTCGAACAGGGGCTCGAACAGGGGCTCCAACAAGGGCTCGAACAGGGGCTCCAACGCGGCCGTGCGGAGGGCCGGGCAGCAGGGTTGTGGATCGGCAAGATCATGGCGTTGGAGGAGTTTCTCGGCCTCCGACAGACGTCATGGGAGGAACTCGCGTTGCTTCCGCTGGATGAACTGGAGGCGCGGCATGGCCGGCTTCACCGCAACTACGAGGCCCGCTTCAAGGGCGCATAACGAGTTCCTCCACCCTCAGCATCGACGAATAGCCGTCTCAACTGGTTGCCATGAGCCGATCAAACGCCTTGCGCATGGTCCACGCGCGGGTCGTGGCACAGTCTGAGTGCCCGCAACGCTTGAGGGCCTTCATGAGCACTCGCCTTTCGTGTCCTGACAATTCTGATTCCGGCATTTCCAGCATTGCCCCTGCCGCGGTCTCATAGATGCCGGCGCAGGCGCTGTGATTGCCATGATTGAAGAGCGGCACCCCCTTGTTGATGGCCATCGCCATGATCTTGTGGGAGGCCTTCGTCCCGGTCGTCGCCGGCTCATCGGAAGGCAGAAGCACCGAATCAATCACGTGAATGACGCCGTTCGAGCACTTGATGTCAGTCTTCACCACCTTCGAGTCGTTGAGGAACAGAACACCATCCTTCACCTTGAGCCTGATCGTTTTCCCGTTCACGGCAGCCGCCTCGCTGAGGGTCACGGCCACCTTGGCGGGAACCTTCCCCGCAACGACGTGGTACGTCAGAATGTCGACGAGTTTCTCCTTGTTCTCTGGCTTCAGCAGGGACTCTACCGTCCCTTCCGGAAGCTTGGCGAACGCTTCGTCCGACGGCGCGAAGACCGTAAACGGACCCTCACCCTTCAGCGTCTCTACCAATCCGGCCGCTTTCACGGCCGCGACGAGCGTCTTGAAGCTCCCGGCCCCGACGGCCGTGTCGACGATGTCTTTCTTGGCGCCGCCGAGGGCGGCTCCTGCAAGCGCGATGGCGCCCATTGTGGTTGCTGCGATCAATTTCATGTCAGTTTCATGGTTTGTGGTTGGAGAGCGCTATTGATGCGCTCCAACTGACATTCGCCGAGACGCCGGCGGTGGATTCAGGGAATATCGGTCCTGTGCCGAAAACCACCGGGAGGCAGTTGACCCACGCGTAAGCCTTGAAGTAGTCCTCGACACCCCATTCGCGCAGGAGGGCAAGGTATCCCTCGGCCTTGTCGCTGACGCCGTGAAGGGCGATTCCGGCGAGCGTCATGGCGGCGAGGGCGCCGGGAGTGCGGGAGTAGAAAAACGGCGCCCGGCCCCGTTGGATGTGCTCGACCGCGGCGTCGGCCGCCGCTTCGATGCGGGCCTCGACCTCCCGGCGGACGGGTTCATCGAGTTCGTCGGACAGCCAGTCGTAAAGGGTGGCGAGCCGCATCAGGGCCAGCCCGCGGCCGCTCCAGCTGCCGCCCTGCACCTTCATCTTCCTCAACCCGTCAACAGCGGCCCGGAGGTCGTCCTGCTCGCCGTCGATCATCCAGAGGAGGGCCCTGCCCAGCGGCTTGCGGGACCACTTCGCCCGAACCGATGCGAACTCCGGGCTGGCCGCCGCTTTCCGGAGCTTCGCCACCGTCAGACCCTCGAACGCCTCATCAGCCCTCAGGAAGATGCGTGGACGGACGTCCAGAACCGGTGCTGAAAACACCGTGTCTTGCGCCCTCGCGGCGGTCGCGATCAATGCCAGGGCCATGATCGTCCACGCACCCCGGGCGCCGTTCCTCATCTCCTGACTGCTTCTCCTCATGGTGGCCTCACACATCATGATCGCTCCGGCTGCGATACGGCAAGGCGCGAATCCCCTGATGCGCTCCACGACGGGACAAAGGGTCGGGCTTGTGTTCCGGCGGCGCCCTCCGTAGTGTAGGCCGCCAAACAACCTGTGCATTGTGATTTGGGTGAGAATTCGAATTCTGCTTGACGGACTACACCACGATCACGCTTTCATTCGCATCAGTCCCTGACAACCCCAACGGAGATCGTCCATGTTCAACGGCATTTTTCACATCCGCAAACCCGAAAACGAACCTGTCCTCGGATACGCCCCGGGAAGCCGCGAGCGGGAGGAACTGAAGGCAACGCTTCAGCATATGCTGGAGAACCCGGTGGAGGTTCCCTGCCTGATCGGCGGGCAGGAAGTCAAGACCGGCGACCTCGTCGACATGACGTGTCCTCATGACCACGGGCATGTCCTCGGCCAGTATCACCGCGCCGGGCCGGCACAGGCGGAGATGGCGATCAATGCGGCCAACCAGGCCAAGATCGCCTGGAGCGACATGCAATGGTCTTCGCGGGCGACCGTCCTGCTGAAGGCGGCCGAGCTGCTCGCCGGGAAATACCGCCAGACGCTGAACGCGGCCACCATGCTCTCGATGAGCAAGACCGCACATCAGGCCGAGATTGACTCGGCGTGCGAGCTGATCGATTTCTGGCGGTTCAACCCGTACTTCATGACCGAGGTGTATGACGATCAGCCGTTGTCGACCAGGGATGTCCTGAATTACATGGAGCATCGGCCGCTGGAAGGCTTCGTTTTTGCCTTGTCGCCGTTCAACTTCACCTCGATCGCAGGCAACCTGCCGACAGCGCCGGCCTTGATGGGGAACGCGGTGGTCTGGAAACCGGCTTCGTCGGCGGTCCTGCCGGCCTACTACATCATGCAGATCCTGCGGGAGGCCGGCATGCCGGATGGAGTGATCAACCTGATCCCCGGTCCCGGTCCGGACCTTGCCCCTCCCATCCTCAACCATCTTGACCTTGGCGGGGTGCACTTCACCGGGTCGACCTATGTTTTCTCCACCATCTGGCTGGCGATCGGGTCGGACATCAGGAAGTACTATTCCTACCCGCGGATCGTCGGCGAGACGGGGGGCAAGGACTTCATCTTCGTGCATGAATCGGCCGACCTTGACGTTGCCGCCACCGCCATCGTGCGCGGGGCGTTCGAATACCAGGGCCAGAAATGCTCCGCGGCGAGTCGTCTCTATGTTCCCGACACCCTCTGGCCGCGCCTGAAAGAGCGGCTGCTCGACGAGATCGCGACCATCAGGATGGGTGACGTCCGCGATTTCAGGAACTTCATGAACGCCGTGATCGACAGGAAGGCGTTTGACTCGATCAAGGGATACATCGAGTTCGCGAAGGGGAATCAATCGCTGGAGATTCTCTGCGGCGGCGGGTGCGACGATTCGAAAGGGTACTTCATCGAGCCGACGGTGGTCCTGAGCAGCGATCCGCGTTCCAAACTGATGTGCGAGGAGATCTTCGGCCCGGTCCTCACCGCTTGCGTCTACCCGGCGCGACAGTTCGCGGAGACCCTCGAGTTGTGCAACACGACGAGCCCTTACGCCTTGACCGGGGCCATCTTCGCCCGGGACCGCTTCGCCATCGTGCAGGCCGTCAAGGCGCTGCGGGGATCGGCGGGCAACTTCTACATCAATGACAAGCCGACCGGAGCCGTCGTCGGCCAGCAGCCGTTCGGCGGATCACGGGCTTCGGGAACAAACGACAAGGCCGGAAGCTGGATCAACCTCGAACGCTGGGTGTCGCCTCGCGCCATCAAGGAGACCTTCCTGCCTTCCACCGATTATCGTTACCCGTTCATGTCGGAATAGGGCCCGAGTGCCGCCGGTTGGGATGAGATTGCGTGTCATTCTGTGCAGCCTGCTTCCAGCCCTCGCGCTCGCGGGCGAGGAACCGGAGAGCGCCTACCTGCCCACCGGCGAGTACCGGCGCATGAAGATGACGGGCTTCGTGGTTCTGGTGAATCCGGAAGCCGATCGACACCCGGCGTTGCGGGACACCGCCCTTGCGGAACTCCGGAAGCAGCTTTCGGCGGTGGCGGCGGTCGTGCCCCGCGACCGGTTGGATCTCATCCGGCGAACCCGCATCTGGGTGGAATGGTCCGCCAAACCGGGCGGCGCGGCCGAGCATCATCCTTCCGAAGGATGGCTTCGGGCCAACGGCTACAATCCGGACAAGGCGGGGGATGTCGAGATCAACAACCTTCGGCATTTCCTCGACTGGTCCCGAAAAACGCAACCTTGCATGGTGCTCCACGAGCTGGCGCATGCTCTCCATCACCTGACGAGAAAGGAAAACCACCCGCGAATCGTGGCCGCCTTCGAGAAGGCCATGGAAGAAGGGCTTTACGACGCAGTCCGGCACGCCAATGGAACGAGGCAGAAAGCCTACGCCGCAACCAATCCGATGGAATACTTCGCCGAGCTGACCGAAGCCTATTTCGGCAAGAACGACTTCGAGCCGTTCAACCGCAAGGAATTGAAGCGCCATGACCCGGAGGGGTATCAGATGATCCGGGAGGTCTGGGGAGTGCCGGGATCAGGTGCCACGGGTCAGAAGTCAGGCCGCGGCGCCGATTCACTCCCGACTCCTGACTTCTGGAAGGCGGAGGGCGAGGGACCGCAGCCGCCCGTGATCTCTACTACCACCGAGGCGGGTTCCGCAGGGGCGACAAGCGAACCCTGAATCCGGGCTTGATCGAGGGCCTCCTGCAGTCCGGGATCTCGGTCGCGCCCGCCAACTACCGGCTCTCCGGAACCGACCGGATGATTACGACGGGTCAGTTCGTCAGCCAAGGTGCGTGTGCTCTTCAGAGTCCAGCGCAGCGGAGACTGTGGGTCGCCACGCGAGACGGGGTCGACCAACTCCTCGATAGCCTCCATCAGGTGCGGATCAGTTTCGGTCAACGCCTTGCGCCCTGCACCCGAACGCCAAATCCGCGGTGTCTGTTCCTGTGGCGGATCATTGGCTCCGCATCGCAGCTCGTGGATGCCTTCACTGATGGTGCTCCTCGACAGACTGGTGGCCCCCGCCACCGCCGTGACGCCACCCCAGCCCAGTTCCACGGCCTCAGCCGCCGCCCACCGTCGGCGGGTTCTTTCATTCATCACCGGGCGCAAAGCATCGAACTAGCGTCGAATGGATTCAACCACGGCCTCTTCCAGCATGCAGAAGCATACATAACACGAGCTGACCATTAAAAAAACCGACATTGTTCACTCTATTTTTGCGCGGCTCCTTAGCGACCAAAATGTTCCGCCTCCCCCCGCGGGCTTGCCGCGGCGGAACGCCCCCGGCGGGTCACGGCCGAGTCATCAATGCCTTTCAGCTGAGTGTCCGGTGAGGACGAGAAGGTCGCGATGGTCCGCGCGGCGGGCGGGGAGTCATCAATGCCTTTCGGCTGAGTGTCCGGTGAGGACTCGAGCGATCCGCGAAAAGCTCGGCCTCACGCAGGCCGGTCATCAATGCCTTTCGGCTGAGTGTCCGGTGAGGAC
>Ga0180431_10008987_pt1 | contig 11380 bp, 11 predicted proteins | sample SS_ome_11_FD_132459 | JGI IMG/M metagenome (GOLD analysis project Ga0180431, IMG submission 132459) | Hypersaline lake sediment archaeal communities from the Salton Sea, California, USA - SS_1_MS_1 metaG | ecosystem: Environmental > Aquatic > Non-marine Saline and Alkaline > Hypersaline >...
CATCGATGCAATACGACCGGCCCGCGGCGCGGAACAGCGCCTTGTCCGCGGGCGACCCGAGCCCGACCAGGTCGCGCGGCGACCGAACGGCCAGGTACAGGTGCCCCGCGTCGCGGCAGACGCTGACCCGCAACATGAACGGGCCTTCACGCCATCCCGCGAACAGGGGCCCGACGGGGAAACTGGTCGCTCGCTGCCACGCTGTCTCGTCGAGACGACCATCAGCGCTGATGGGCCCGGTCGCCTGTGGCAACGGCAGCTTTCCCGAACCCACCGGCTTGGACCGCCGGGCGGCCTTCCTGCGCTGCGCCCGGCTCAGCGCATCAGCGACCGCGCGGATCTCGTCCAACCACCAATGACGCTCGCGGGCCCGGGTGCGCATCGCTTGCGGGAAGTCCCGCCGGATCCGCGCCGATATCTCCTTGTCGCCAAGCTGCATCAGCGCCTGGCGCGAGGCCCGCATCGTCTCGATCCAGGTCGCCTTCTTCACATACAGACCCGACGCGTCGGACTTGCTCGCCTCGCCGGCCTGCGCGGCCCCCGCGGCGACAGCAACCACGACAACCGCCAGACCCATGCACGTCCGCGTCGCGGCCTCGACCATGGGGCGTCTCGTCACGCACCGCCTCCTTCTCGTCGACGTGTCCTTCCGTCGCCTCTTCCCAAGCGTCTTGAAGGCATTCTAATCGGCCAGACGCGTCATGTGGAAGCTCGCGTCTGCGAAGCACGTCGATCGCCGGCCACAAACCGTGCTTGCGATCGCGCGTCGCTGCCGCAATTGCGGAAACTCGCCGACGAGTACCCCGAGGTGTCGACGCGCCGCATCCTGCTCCAGGCCTGCAAGCGGGCCCAGTCCCGACCCGCGGGCAAGGGGACCGCGACTGCGGGTTGAGATGCATCTCAGTCAGTTCTTGCGCGTCGAATCACCGCCGACGCCGTCGGCGGACGAATCGGTCTGAGCGTCGTGCTCGGGGTCCGCGACGCGTCTTGCCGTTAGACACTCGCGGATCACCTCCTCGAGGTGATCGAACTTCCGCTCGATCCTCGATGAGATGGCAAGAAGCATGCCCGTCAGGAACGAGAGGCAACTCACAGAGAGGCAAACGTAAAACAGAACCGAGTCCCCGCGGCGGCCCCATAGAACGGCAACGACCATAAGGACCGCAAACCCGAAAAGCGAAACGGCGAAGCCGAGTTTATCTCGCATCGAGCTTGTCCTCCTCACATCGCGTCGGCGGACGGATCGGTCTGAGCGTCGTGCTCGGGGTCCGCGACGCGACTTGCCGTTAGACTCTCGCGGATCACTTCCTCGAGGTGATCGAACTTGCGCTCGAGCCTTCGCGAGACGGCTAACAGCATAAACCCCAGAAGCACCATGCAACCGCCAGACAAGAAGACGACAAATTTGTCCCACACGCCACGGTGCCCCCAGAACATGGCAGCAAGCATGAGTACCGAGAAGGACAGAAGCAAAAGGGCGTAGGTAAGGGTATCTCGCATCGAGCCTGTCCTCCTCACATCCTCTCAGCAACGAGGGTACTACTCAGAATCCTATGTGTGCCCTGGGTGCCATGCAACAGAAACAGATACTCGTGGGGGTTCGCAAATGGGCTTTACCGTCCTCACTCTACAGCGACTGGCGTGAAGGAGTTCATGTAAACCACAGATGCGAACAGGTAGCCCGTAACGAGCAGAACACCAACCAAGCCCAAGGTTCTCAGGGCTCGAATTCTGGGAATCGGTTCGGACCGGGCGACAAACAACACAGCCAGGGTGGTACACGCGGCTGACAACAGGAAGCTTGGAATCATCACTTTCAGGTAGTCGCTGCTCCTCCATCCTACCAACCCGTGTGGGAGCTTAAACGGACCGAGGACGGTGAGCCCGACAAGACCGTTCACCCCCGCTATGGCTAGAATGAGTTTGGCGAATAGCACGGGGGCGATTCGTGTGAAGACCTCCTTGATGGCCTGATACCCGATCAGCAATGACAGCGCGCCTGCACCCACTATTGCCAAGAGCCCAGACCTGTTGACGAAGCAGTTCGAGAACTTCCACGGAACGATCCCGCTCCCTCCCGGACCAGAGGACCATTTCCAATAGACGCGGAAGAGAAGGGCTGTCGCGACAGCGAGAAAGGCCGCTAGAACTAGAGCTTTCTGGATGCCGGATCTGGAGGGCATCGGCCTGCCTACCGTCGCGCCCCCGAACACTTGCGCCCAGGCCACACCACGACACGAATGACGGACAACGCTACCTGGCCCTACCCCATTCTATCCCGCAAGGGGTAGTAGCAGTAGGGCCGGTTGTCCCGGCCATGCATCGGCGAGAGACTCGTACTCCCTTGCGCCCCTACCATACCATGCAGGGAGCCGTCGTTGCGCGGCGTGTCGACGGCCGCGTTCCCACAATCTCAGGCGCCTCCGTCAAAGTTGCGACTACTATTGTGGGCAGCTCGAAAGCAGCTCCATTCCCCTTTCGGGCGAACCATCCACGCTCGTGGGACCATAAGAGGGAAGACTTGTTCGCCTTAAGCCACTTCTTCATCTCCCGGTGGATCAGCGCCCGACTGGCAGCGCGCATTGGTAAGTACCCATGCCATCTACCCGAACTGATGGCGCCATTCTTGAAGAAGACCTTGCTCTGGATTACGTCGAATGCCGCTTGACAGTAGTCGGTGGGCAGCAACTCCACGTTTCGCTGAAGTCCTTCAAGGTAGATTTGTGGGAGCGGAGTGTCCGCGCGGTCCGAAAGGAATTTGCGATATCGCTTGGTGATCTTTAACGCCTCCTCAACGTGCCGGTGCCTCGGAATATCCCGAAACTCGCACGCGCCCGTGAGTTCCCAGAGCACAAATACCCCTGTTCGAATTTCCCACGTGACCTTCGACAACTTGACGCGCGCGGTCACCGGGACGTTTCCCAAGGCCGCATGGAGCTCGTCGCCTGTCATGTCGTCGGCACTCTCGAGCAGGGCTTTCCAGAACTCCTCCTCTTCCCTGGTTTCCTCGAGGCGCCCCTTGCGAACGAGAGCATCCAGCCGTTTCCATTCGCGAAACAGCCGCTCTATCGTCGCGATGCGCTGGTTGACTGAGCCCTCCCAAGCAGCCTTCGGGGAAGGGTGCGGCGCGAATAGCGAAACCTGGGCACGGAGCATCACTGTCAATACCCCTAGTACGCCTATCGCCGCCGCAACTCGGAGAGTCGCCTTCGACATGGGTTTGTTTTCCCCAACGGGCGCACCGTTTGATTTTGCGCTTACGCCCACAAATGGGCGTACTTCAACCCGCTGCCGGTGTTGAACAGGACGACCGATTCGTCGGGTCGGATCCATCCGTCTTTGAGCAACCGGACCTGGGCGGCTAGACAAGCCGCACCCTCGGGGGCCGGGAAGACGCCGGTGGTGGCGCCCATAGTGCGGGCAGCCTCGAGCATCTCCTCGTCCGGCACCGCGACGGCCGTGCCCCCGCTCTCACGCAGGGCGCGGAGGATCAGGAAATCGCCCACCGCAGACGGCACGCGAAGCCCGTCGGCGACGGTCTTGGCATCGGGCCAGGGCTCGGCCGTGTCGCTGCCGTCGTGGAAGGCCTTGACCATCGGCGCGCAGCCCGTGCTCTGCACCGTGACCATTCGCGGGCGCTTGGGCCCGATCAGGCCCATCCGCTCCATCTCGTCGAACGCCTTCCACATGCCGATCAGTCCGGTGCCACCGCCGGTGGGATAAATCACTACGTCGGGCAGGTTCCAGTCGAACTGTTCGGCCAGCTCATAGCCCATGGTCTTCTTGCCCTCGATGCGGTAGGGCTCTTTGAGCGTACTGACGTCGAACCAACCTTCTTGTTGCGCGCGCTGGCGGACGACCTTGCCGCAATCGGTGATGAGCCCGTCGATCAGCGTGACGTTCGCGCCGAGCTCGGCGCACTCCACGCGGAAGGTCGCCGGGACGTCGCTGGGCATGTAGACGTGTGCGGGCAGTCCGACGGCGGCGGCGTAGGCGGCCATGGCCCCGGCCGCGTTGCCGGCACTGGGGATCGCGAGTTGTTCGGCCCCCAGCTCGTACGCCCGACTGACGGCCAGGCACAGCCCGCGCGCCTTGAAGCTGCCCGTGGGGTTCAGGCCCTCGTCCTTGATGGTCGTGTTCGCGCAGCCGATCTGCTCGCCCAACCGCCGGGCGGGCAGCAGCGGCGTCCAGCCCTCGCCCAGGCAGATGACGGCCGCGGCGCTCTGGACGGGCAGGACCTCTTCATACCGCCACAGATCGGTGCGGCGGGTCCTCAGGGCGTCTCGGGTGAGCGTCTTGGCTGCGGTCTGAAGGTCATACCGCGCCAGCAGCGGCTTGTCGCACGCCGGACACAGGTTCAACAGTCGATCGGGCGGATAGGTCTTTCCGCAGCCGGCGCATTCCAGCTCGGTCAGCGTCGAGCGCGTCTTTGAATTCCCGTTCATAGTAGGTCTCATCATCCGTGCGCAAACCCGAAGATCTCCCGCGCGTTATGATACAGCACATGCCGTGTCCTTTCATCCGAGCCGTCCTTGTCCGGACAGCCTGGAATTGGGGTGCATTCTCAGCTAAGATTAAGCAAATGGGGAGCCTGCACGCACGGATCATTGACCTGATTCGGGAAGGACGGTGGGGATTGACGTGGCACGCTCAGGAGTCCATTGAGGAGAGGGAACTGGAAACCTGGCAGGTCGTCGGCCTAACGCCACAAGGCCGGCTGCTCCGGGAGCTTCCACAGGCGAAGCCCCGCCCCAAGGTGGAAATCGAAATACTCCTGCCTGACGGCACGATGGCCAAGGTGGTCTGGGTCTACGACCCTCACATGGCGCAGGCTCTCTTGGTGACAGCCCATTTTATTGGCAAGGAATCGCAATGACTGAGCTTAGGCGCGAGAAAAAGACCAAGACCATTCGGCGAGGACGATACCTGGTCGAGGTCCCTATCGAAGTCGTGTATTCTCCCGACGACCCCGACCAACCCGTTATTGAGGCCGACACCGCTCGTCTGTTGGATGAGATCGCCCGGCACGCAGCCGCGGGCGACGTCGGTTGGCTGAAACAGCACGGTAAGGTCTACGAACTCGTCGAGGCGTGACTTCACTGCGTCACCAGCAATGCATCTGACGTCTTTCCCCTTCCACGTTGCCGCGCGCGTCAAGCAACCCATCGCGCCGCGGGCGCGCCCTCAAGTCTCCGCAAAGCCGAAGATCGTCCGGGCGTTATGGTAGAGCACGTGTTGGATCCTTTCATCCGACCAGCCCATCTGCGTGAAGAGGTCGACCTGGTCGCGAAGCGTGGTTTCCAGCTCGGCGCAGTGCACGTCGCTTCCGAACAGGATCTTGCGGTGGGCTTCGGGCCAGTACAGCATTTCGGTAAACCAGTCGACCGGCTTGCCGCGTCGCCAGCCGTCGACGTTCCCGGACAGGTCGGCGTAGATGTTGGGATGAATTCGGCAGAGCGTCGCCGCCTCCTCGCCCCAGCAAACGCCAAGATGGGTGATGATGATCGTCAGCTCGGGGAACTCGTTGGCGATTGGGTCGAGCATGACGGGTCGGCAGCGCGCGGAGCTGAGGCGCTGGCCCGGCAGCGGCTCGGGAAGGATGAAGACGCCCGTGTGAAACAGGCACGCCAGGCCGCGCTCGGCCGCCCGTTGATAGACGTCGAAGCAGCGATCGTCGTCATAGTCCCAGGCTGGGATATGGAACTTCACGCCCGCGAAGCCGCCGTCGGCGAAGGCGTCGACCAATTCGGGCGGGTCCGACCCCAACCGGAAAAAGCCGTATCCGAAGAAGCGGTCGGACCGCTTGGCGAGCACGCCTTCCAGCGCGTCGTTGTCGGCGCATCCAGCCGGCTCGGGGCGGGTCAGGAACAGCCGTTGAAACGGTTTGCCCAGGGCGATCAGGCCGACCCGCTCGATCTCGAGACGATCCATCTCCGCCAGCAGCCGGTCGAGGTAGTCCGGCTCGTTGACCCAGTGATGGTGCACGTCGATGATGGGCATGGGCATATCACTCAGCGCGGCTACCAGACGTTTGTCAGACGGGCCGCGAGCACACTATGACACGACGACGGGCCGAGTCAACTGCGATCCCACCACGCGCTGATGACGACCTTGCCCCGGTCGTGCCTAGGCGTGATAATGCCCCGCCGGTGCCCATCGCACCCATTCGCGGATGGACCATCCAGCAAGACCGTCGGCGCGGTGAGGATGCGGCCTGTGGACCCCTACAGCCTCCGTTTCGAGCAGTTCGGTGAGCACCGTCCCTGGCGGTTCAACCTCGTTGAAGACGTGGACGAGCTGAACCGCCGGATCGCGCGGGAGGCCGTCGACGCGATCAAGGCGGCCGGACAGGCCGGGCGGACGATCCTGATGATCACCCCCGTCGGACCGCTGGACTACGCGTACTGGGCCAGGCTCTGCAACGAGGAACACGTCTCGTGCGAGCCCCTGGTCACCATGAACATGGACGAGTACGTCGACGACGAGGGGCAGTACATCGACCAGGGCCACCCGCTGAGTTTCCGGCACTTCATCCAGAACACGCTGGTGGCGAATCTCGAGCCGGGGTTGCGGCCCGACCCGGCCAACCTGCATTTCCCCGATCCGCACGAGCCGGCCAGGACCACGGCGCTGGTCGAGTCGCACGGCGGGGCGGACCTGTGCTACGGCGGCATGGGCCTGACGGGCCACTTCGCCTTCAACGACCCGCCGGAACCGAACGACCCGTGCGATGACCGGGCCGTCCGCGATAGTCGGACGCGCGTCCTGACGATCTGTCGGGAGAGCCAGGCGCAGATGTGCATGGGCGGCACGGGTGGAAACTGGCAGATCATCCCGAAGCGCGCGGTGACCCTGGGCATGTACGAGCTGCTATTGAGCAAGAAGATGCACCTGACGTTCATGCGGAGCTGGCACGCGGGTGTGCTTCGGCGGGCGTTGTTCGGCCCGGTGACCGGACGGTGTCCCGGGTCGTTCGTGCAGGAACACGAGAACATTGAGGTCACATTGACGAGGCTCGCGGCGGAACCGCCGCTGATCCACGTCGCACAGAGGATCGCCGAGTAATGAGCGGACGATACGAGATCGGGGACTATCGGTTTGACCCGGCGGGGTTCCTGCCCGCCAGGTTGTTCGACGCCATCACGGACGTACGGATCAACGATCCCGAGGCCATCTACAAAGAAGCCGACCGTCGGCAACGCCGCACGAAGCTGACCGTCGACGGACGGTTGATGATCCTGGCGACCGATCACCCCGGCCGGCGGGTGACGGCGATCCGCGACGATCCGCTGGCGATGGGCGACCGGCACGCGTATCTGTCCAGGGCGCTGCGCGTGCTGACGACGCCCGGCTGCGACGGCATCATGGGCACGACGGATTTCATGGAGGACCTGCTGATCATCAGCCACCTGGTCCGCAAGGCGGGCGGGCCTGCGCTGCTCGACGAGAAGGTCCTGATCGGGTGCATGAACCGCGGGGGGCAGGCGGGCCTCGTCGGCGAGATCGACGACCGGTTCACGTGTTTCTCGGCCGAGCATCTCAGGCGGCTGGGGTTCGAGGGGGGCAAGCTGATGTACCGGCTCGATTTGCAAGACGAGCGCTCGATTCGGTCGATCCATGATTGTGCGGAGGCGGTGACGGCGCTGCTTCGGGCGGGGCTGTACGCGTTCCTCGAGCCGATGAGCGTTTGTCGAACGGCCGAGGGCGGCTATGAGGTCCTCAAGACGGTCGAGGTGTTGACGAAGGACGCGGGGGCGGCTGCGTCCCTGGGTGAGTCGTCGATGCGAACGTGGCTGAAGCTGCCCTACACGGACGGCTACGAGCAGGTGAGCCGAGCGACGCGTCTGCCGATCCTGATGCTGGGCGGGCCGGCACGGGAGGATCCCACGCCCATCCTGGCGGACTTCCACAAGGGGATGCAGGCAGGCGCGAACGTTCGCGGCGTGATGGTCGGGCGGAACGTATCGTTCGTGCAGAGGGACGACCCGCGTGCCGTCGCGACCGCCGTGGCGGGGATCATTCACGACGGATGCTCTGTCGCCAAGGCCCTCGATCGCCTGGCCGCCGAACGCGGGCAGGACTGGGATCTCTTCAGCGAGTGGCGGTAGCAACGTTCATGGCCGGTTCGTCACGCGGAAACTTGCTGGTGGTGCACGGGGGCGGGCCAACCGCGGTGATCAACGCGAGCCTGTACGGCGTGGTCCGTGAATCGTTAGATTCGGGCCAGGTCGGCCAGGTCCTCGGGGCCGTCCATGGCATCCAGGGCGTGCTTGCGGAGGATCTCGTCGACCTCGCCCGTGTCTCGGACGACGTGCTCGAGTCGGTTCGCGTCTCGCCCGGGTCGGCCTTGGGATCCAGCCGGCACCAGCTGTCCGACGATGAGGCGGCGCAGGTCCTGGACGTCTGTCGTCGCCGAGCCGTTCGCTGGTTCCTGGGGACGGGCGGCAACGACACGATGGCCAACTGCCTGCGGCTGCACCAACGATCGCATCAGGCGGACGGATCGCCCATCGTGGTCGGGGTTCCCAAGACGGTGGACAACGACCTGGCCGAGACGGATCATTGCCCCGGCTACGGCAGCGCAGCCCGGTACCTCGCCCAGTCGGCGCGTGATCTGTGTTATGACGTAGGATCGCTGCCAACGCCCGTCTCGATCCTCGAGACGATGGGCCGGAACACGGGCTGGCTGTGCGCAGCCACGGCGCTTGCGCGCGAATCGCCCGATGACGGCCCGCAACTGATTTATGTTCCCGAGCGCCCGTTCGATCGAGACCGGTTCCTGGCGGACGTCGAGGGTGTGGTCAAGGCCGTCGGTTGGGCGGTGATCGCGGTGAGTGAGGGTCTGCGTGATTCGTCCGGTCGGCCGGTGGCGGAATCGGCCAGCGCCGCGCAGACGGACCCCTTCGGCCACGCGCTGGCGGGCGGCGTCGGCGCGGTCTTGAGCGAGCAGGTGGCGGCGGCATTGGGGATTCGGTGTCGCTACGAGAAGCCCGGCCTGCTGGGTCGGGCCAGCGCGATCCTCGCCAGCGAGCTCGACCGCGCCGAGGCCGAGGGTGTCGGACGCGAGGCGGTTCGACGGGCGCTCGCCGACCAAGGCGGCGTGATGGTCACGTTGACGGCCGATCGCCATGGGACGTATCGTTGGGGCACGGACGTCGTGCCGCTCGAACGCGTGGCCGACGTGGAGAAGCCCGTGCCCGCGGGTTTCCTGTCGGATCGTCGTCCGGACGTCAGCGAATCGTTCATCGAGTACGCCAAGCCGCTGATCGGTGGCGAGGTGATGGGCTATCAACACGTGAGGTCATTACATGAACCGTGCTGAGCAGATCCGCGCACTGAACCGCTTGAGCCCCGAGGAGCTGGTGGACCGGGCCGACGGGCGCCTGATCGTCCTGGACAGTCTCGACGATCTTCACGCCCACTTCGCCGAGTCGATCGCGTCCGTGATCCGCGCCAACAGCGAGGTGGGACAACCCACCGTCCTGATCGTGCCGTACGGACCGACGGGCCAGTATCCGCCCCTGCGCGACATCATCAACAACGAGCGGATCAGCCTCGCCCGCACGACGCTGTTCTTCATGGATGAATACGCCGACGCGGGCGGGCACGTCGTGCCGGAGACGCATCCGGCGAGTTTCCGCGGGGCGATGCGGTGGTTCTGGGACGCGCTCGACGCGGACCTGCGTCCGGACCCGGCCAACGTCGTCTTCCCCGACGAGCAGAACCTGGATCGGCTGGACGAGATGATTCGTTCGGCTGGCGGCGTGGAGGTCTGTTTCGGCGGGATCGGCATCCACGGCCACCTCGCCTTCAACGAGCCCGAGCCGGGCGTGCAAGATTCGGACCCACGCCTCGTGCGGCTCAACGATTTCACCGTCACGATGAACGCGATCCGCTCGCACGTCGGCGGCGATCTGGAGAACTTCCCGCGGTATGCGTTGACCTTGGGGATGACCCAGTGTCTGTCCGCGCGGCAGATCCGCCTTTACTGCCGCAACGACGTGCCCGATCTGGACTGGGCCAACACGATCCTCCGCCTGGCCGTCCTCGGCGAGCCCGGCGACGACTACCCCGTGACCTGGATCCGCGAGCATCCCGACTGGCAGGTCATCACCGACCGCAACACGGCCAGCCGCCCGAAGCACGTGCTGTGATGTGCGACGGGCGAACGGGATAGGGTGTCCCGTGAGACTGCCCGCAACCTTGACAACATGGCCAAGGTCCGACCCTTGCGGGTCGTTCCTTGACCATGCCACACGAACGCCTCGATTCCTTGGGTACACCCCGGGTGGCGTCCTGATGCACACTTGGCGTGGACATCACCGCGCGATTGCCGTTATCATGCCGCCTCATCATCGCACGCGGGGAATGCGTCATGTTGTCCGTCGCTTCATCAAAGAGCCGCCAGCGCCGTCTGCTCGATCAGATGGCCGAGCGCCGCGTCGGTCTGGCGGTCGTGACGGACTACCGGCACGTCTACTACCTGACCGCGCGACTGGTCGAGCCGGATCAGCCGGTGGTGCTGCTGCTGTCGTCTGACGGCGCGACGACGTTGATCGGTCCGGAGGCGGCCGGGCCGGTGGCGGCGGATCGCGTGTTGACCTATCCGACGTTCTCCGTCACGAAGCTGGTGGACGACCTGACGATCGACGCGGCCGATCTGCTAGGCGAGGCGATCGGTCGGGTCAAGCCGCCGTTGCGGATGTTCGTCGAGCCGTCGATGCTATCGGCGCGTCTGGAGGGCGTGGTCCGCCAGAACGTCGCGCAGGCTGACTGGGTCGACCTCCGTCCGACCCTGCTGCGACTTCGCAAGCGCAAGGACCCGGACGAGCTGGCGTGCATTCGGGCCAGCATCGCGGTGACCGAGGCGGGCTACGCGGCGGCGCGCCGGGCGATCGCGGTGGGTCGAACGGAGCTTGACGTGCATGCGGCCATGTATGAGGCGATGGTCCAGGCGCTGTCGAGCAGCTTCGCGCTGGCGGGCGATTTCGCGACGGGTCAGCGGGCCGATCGCGGCGGTGGGCCGCCCACGTCGCGGGCGATCGAGCCGGGCGATCTGTACGTCCTCGACATCTTCCCGCGGTTTAACGGCTACGCGTGCGACCTGTGCCGCACCTTTGCGGTGGGCCAGCCGACCGACGTGCAGCGTGAGGCCTGGCAGCTCGTGCACGGGACGCTCGAGGAGATGTCGATGCTGATCCGGCCGGGCATCACCGGCGGCGAGGTCCGGGCCGAGATGGCGCGGCGGCTGCACGCGAGCGACCTGGCCCGCGGCAGTTTCTTCCATCACGCCGGGCACGGCATCGGCCTGCAACCGCACGAGGCGCCACGAATGATCGTCGACTGTGACCACGTGTTCGAGGAGGGCGACGTGTTCACG
>Ga0180431_10008988_pt1 | contig 11379 bp, 20 predicted proteins | sample SS_ome_11_FD_132459 | JGI IMG/M metagenome (GOLD analysis project Ga0180431, IMG submission 132459) | Hypersaline lake sediment archaeal communities from the Salton Sea, California, USA - SS_1_MS_1 metaG | ecosystem: Environmental > Aquatic > Non-marine Saline and Alkaline > Hypersaline >...
ACAGGGGCGGGCTGTTTTTCCGGGGCGCCGGAAGGAGATTTCCGACCTTTTCCGACCCGTCGCGCGAGGCCCGCGCGGGGCCGGCGCGGCCCCCGCGCCTAACCCCGCGCGGCCGCGCCGCCGACGATCTGCCGGGCGGCGTCCAGATGCTGGCTCAGCCGCCGCCGCTCCTCGGCCGGGAGGAACAGCCCCCCGAACCGCTTCCGGACCTCCTCGATCTCGTCGGCGTACTCCTCCGGCCGCTCGGCCATCACCGCCAGCAGGTTCTGCACGACGTCGACCCAGCGGACCCGCCGCCCTCGCCGCGCCTGGGCGTCGATGAGCTGGCCGAGGGCGTCGTCGGCCGGCGGGGCCGCGCCGGCCCGCTCCCCGTCGCGAGCCGGGAAGAACTCCATCACCATCTGGCCGGCGACCACGTCCAGGCTCTCCTGCTTGAGCTGGCCGGCCAGGGCGAAGAAGTCTCTCCCCATCCGCCGGGCGGCGGCGACGCACGCGGCGTGCTCGCCCGCCGTGACGCGGATCTTGTACCCGCCGCCGGAGCCCGGCTTGTAGTGGATCGGCACGCGGTCCCTGAACCGCAGCGGGCAGATCACGAACTTGCGCAGCGCCCGCGTGTCGGCCAGCCCGCATTCCCGCGCCAGCCACGCCCCCGCCACCCAATGCTCGGCCGCCTGGAGGACCCGCAGCGCCGTCCGCCGCGCCTCGCTCATCCGCGCCTCGTGCACCTCGTCGATCATGGCTCGCTCCTGTCCCCGCGCAGCAGGATCGCGCAGACCTGCTTGCGCACCGGGAAGCACTCGATCGTCGGCCGCAGCGCCCCGCGCCACATCCGGCCGACCCGCGTCAGCTCGTCCATCGCCTGCCCGATCAGCCGCCGCCGCTCGTCCTCCGCCAGCGACCCGAACCGCTCCACCAGCTCGGACTCCTGCGACCGGATCGCCCTGGCCTCGGCGACCCCGCCGACCAGCCGCCGCGCCGCCGGGTCCGCCGGCGGCCGCCGCTCGTCCCTCCGCCGCGCCGCCTCGCGCGGCCCGTCGGCCTTGCGGATCCAGACGTCCAGCTTGCGCGGCTTGAAGAAGTCCGCCAGGTCCAGCCACGCCCCGTTCTGCCGGTGCCACTCGTCCCGCCCGTACGCCGCGATCGCCTCCAGGCACGCCTCCATCCGGTAGCCGTCCGCCAGGCGGGCGTGGACGGCCGCGAACCGCGCCTGGTTGAGGACCGTGATCCGCGTCACGCGCCGCGACCACGCCGCCGCCAGGTCCAGCACGGCCGCCTCCTGCTCGTCGGTGCAGCCGGCCGGCCGGCGGTAGCGGCGGCGGAACGGCGCGGCGTGGCCCGTCGCCGGCTCGCCGGCGGAGAGGACCAGCCTCACCGGCCCGTCCGCGCCGGCCGCCAGGCGGACGGTCATCCCGCCGATGACGTGCCCCGGCCCGCCGGGGGTCAGCGTGACCGTCTTGGTCCACGCAGTCGCCACCACTCGTCCTCTCGCTCGACCTTGATGCTGACGTCGCTCCACCCGGCGGCGTACAGCCGCCGCAGGACGCGACGCACGGTCCACTGCCGGACCCCCGCCGCCCTCCGGCGCCAGCCCTGGGCCTCGTGGTCCCAGGTCGAGACGTCATAGTGCGACGCCTTGCCGCTCATGGCCGCGCCCTCGCGTCCGCCCGCGCCGACAGCTCCCGCGCGATCCAGTCGCCCAGCGCCCGTCCCCGCGCGGCCCGATCGCGGGGCACGCCCGCCTCGTTGAGCGCCAGGCCGACCTCCGGGCACTCCAGCGACCACCGGACGCTCATCCGCCGGACCCAGCCGCGCAGGCCGTAGCGGTCCAGCGCCGCCCCGATCGCATCGTCCGCCTCAGCCATCGCTCGCCTCCCTCGCCCGTCGCGGGTGCCGCGCCCCGCGCAGAAGGTGCATCCGCCTGCACGACGGGCAGCGGCTGCCGCGCCCGAGCGTCTCGCGGAACAGTCCGTCCGCGACGATCTGCCCGTCCTGGTAGATCGCCCAGCACGCCGGGCAGTAGAGGCCGTCCGTGTTCATCGCGTTGATCGCCCGGACCTGCTCGCGGTCGCCGAAGACCAGCGGCCGGTCGAAGGGCGCCCGGGCCAGCGTCGCCGCCGCCATCATGTCGCCGCCTCCTCTCGCCGCCACAGAGACTTCGGCGCCGGCACGTCCGGACTCGGCCGCCATCGCCAGATGTATTGACGCCCGCGCGCCGGCGGCGGATCGGCGAAGGCCCGTACGCCGGCCAGCCCAAGGCCGGACAGCCGGCCCCCGGAACAATCGCACAGCGCGGCCAGGCTGTCGCCGGCGGCCAGACGGCGCGCCTCGACGACCTGCACCGTGCAGACTACGACGCCCCGCACGTTCCGGAACTGCTCCGTCCGGTCGGCCCGGTTGGCCCCGAGCCAGCTCCCGGCCTTGGCCAACCAGTCCCGGTCCCACTTCCGGCCGGCGTGGATGGCGATCGTCCGCCCGACCAGCGGGGCGAAGCGGTTGTGCGGCCGCGTCTCGATCCACTTCCATCCGGCCGCGATCCAGCTCGCCCACGGCTGCCAGAGCGTGATCGCCGGCAGACCGTCCGGCGGCGGCCAGCACGTGGCGGCCTTCATGGCGTCGTTCATGTCCCGCCCTCCACGACGCGGCCGGCCGGAACGAGGGAGCGGACGGGCGTCGCCGGCCCCAGCCCGCGCCCGCAGTGGCCGCACTGGAGGACCACGCCCCCGCCGGCGTCGACGGTCGCGACCAGCTCGTCGGCCGTCTGCACGGCCTGGCAGGCCGGACAGGCGACGCGGCAGGCGGCCCACCCCGTGCCCGCGCGGCGCGGCTCGCCGTGAATGGTCAGCGGCCACAGCCCCTCGGCCCGCTCCCACTCGGCCCGATCGGCGTAGATCGACAGGCAGCGCCCGTCCGCCAGGGCGATCGACCCCGGCCGGCGGCCGTGCCCGCAGCAACTGGCGACGGTCCGGAACCCCGCGTCATTGAGCGCGGCCACCAGCGGCGCGATACAGGCGTCGACCTCCACCGGCCCGTACGCCGGCGGGCCGCCACTCGCCGAGGTCCGCAGCAGGTACACCCGCGTCGTCGTCCCGTGCTCGCACATCACGTCGCCTCCCCGGAGGGGTCCTCGTCGGGCCGCTCCGCCGCCGGCGGCGGCACGTCGGGCGGCGCCGGCGGCACGCCGGGCAGCCCGTGGACCGGGTGGGCCGCCCACATGTCCGCGACGCGGACGGCCAGGACGGCGTGCTCCCAGCCCCGGTCCTGGCCGTTGTGGATGTCCACGCACTCGGCGAGCAGCCGAAGCTCCGCCTCGTTCATCGCCGGCGTCGCCTGGGGGAACGGCCGCCACGGCCCCGGCCCCGCGCGCCCGCCCGCCGGCCGCATGCGCATCATCCAGACGTACAGGACCGTCCCGCTCATGGCCGCTGGCCTTTCAGCAGGCCGGCCAGGTCGGCCGCGCCCCGGCGGCAGAACCAGAGGGTCCGAACGCACCGCGCAAAGTCAGGGCCGGATAGGCAATCGACCATCGACAGGAGACCGTCCTTGTCCGCCCCGGCCGGGTCGCCCAGCCCGGCCAGTCCGGCGGCGTCCGAGATCGCCCGGCCGGCGTCGCCGATCGCCGCCAGCGGCAGGCGCAGGGCGGCGCGTCGGAAGTCCTCCAGCTCGCGGCCCAGGCAGATGCGCGGGCGGGACCGCTCCCACCCGTGTGTCGGGTGCCACCGGCGCCCGCAGCGGGCGTAATGCCAGCCCTCCCGGCGATGGTGGCTGGCGCGGAAGTCCGCGCCGCAGTCGGGGCAGCGGACGTCGGACGTGTCGGCGGCGTTGTGGGCCGCTATGACCGGGTCTTTGGGGCAGCTCATGTCGCGTCGTCCTCCTCTCCGGCGGCCCCGGCCTCCGCCAGGACCAGGTCGACCACGTCCATGGCCGCCACGGCCAGGTGCGCATACCCCAGCCGGTTGGCCGCGTCGGCGGCGGCCGCCAGCAGTCGCCCGACGCCGCCGAGCCCGGCGACCAGGGCGCCGCCGACCAGGACCCCGTGGAACGCCGCCCGGTCGGCCGGCTCGCCGAGCTGGTCCTGCTCGGTGGCGATCTGGGCGGCGACGCGCTCGGCCTCGGCCTCCGTGTAGCGCCGCGGCCCGGCCGGCCAGCCGTCGTCGTCTCCGCCCCTCTGCGGTCTCTGGCCCTTTGTGTCGCTCACTGGCAGGCCTCCTCGGTCCGCCGCTCCTCGGCCGTCGCCTCGGTCGCGCGGACTTCCGGCAGCCCCTCGGCGCCGGCCCCGGCGGGGGCGCTCGCGGCCGGACCGCCCGGCCGACTTCGCGTGGTCGGGCCGCCGGCCGTGGCGTCGGCGCCCCGGATCGTCACTCGGCCGCTTACAGACGTGGTCCCTTGCCTGGGGGCCGTCTCCTTCGCGTGCGTGTCCACGTCGATCGTCTCGGGCGCCCCCGCCGGGGCGGGCGCCGTGGTCGGCAACAGCGAGGCGGGGGCCGGCCCCCGCCTGGTGGTGATCGTCGGGCGTGCGGCCCGCCAGCCGATGCAGCCGCCGATCGCGGCGGCCGCCGCGATCCAGGCGACCGTGATGGCCCGCATGCCGCTCCGCCCCACGTCAGAGCCCTCCCCGCCCGAGCAGGACCCCGACCAGGACGCCGGCGACGAAGGCGACGCCCGCCGCGATCAGGAGGTCCGCCCGCGTCGGCCCCGCCGGCGCGGCCGGCGTCCCGTCGGGACCGGCCAGCGGGTCATGGCAGTACTCCCCGCCGGGGCCGATCAGGACGGCCGGGGCGGCCTTGTTGCGTCCCTGCGACTGTGTGGTCATCCGTGACTCCTTTGGTTCGTCCCGCCGGCCGGGCCGGCGGACCCCGGACCGGTTGCCCGGACCGGTCCGGGGTCGGGGCCTCCCGTCTCGCGCCGAAGGGGATGGCGCGCGTCCCGCCTGGCGGGACACCCGGCGGAGGAGACCGGGGCGGAGGCCCGGCCGGCCCGATTGGGGTGCGGCCTGTGCGCGGGCGCCCGTCACGGGCAGCCCCTCGCGGCGGCCAGCACCGCCAGCAGCACCCCGACCAGCAGTCCGGCCACCACCAGGCAGCCGGCGGTCGGGTGTCTTGTCCCGCGTCCGTTCATCCGTCTGCTCCCGGCAGATGCGCCGAGCCGCCCGCCGGCGGCCTGGCGTCCCGCCAGCCGCCGACGATCTGGATCCGGCCCAGGTCGCGGCCGCCCACCGTCAGGTGGTTGGCCGGGGCCGCGCCCTCGCCGTGGGCGACCGGCCCGCACCCGCGTCCGGCGTAGCGGAAGCCCTGGAAGCCGCGCATGGGCAGCGGCCGGATCCACCGCCAGCTCGTCGCGTCCATGAACGCGTAGATGCCGGGCGCCCAGTGCAGCCCGGTCGCGTCGCAGTCCATGCCGCGCGGCCTGCGCTCCATGCGCGTCACCGTCGCGCAGCCACGGACGTACCCGGCCTCGACGTACCAGACGCGGTCGCCGACCTTTAGCAGTACCGGGTAGTGCCCGATCGGGAACCGGCGGAAGTACTCCCCGCCGCCGCCGGCGATCGCGTGGGCGGCCTCGGCGGCGGCCGCCTTCATCTGCGATTTCGGCGTCGTCACGATGATGTCCATGCTCAGCGGCCTCCCGTCCTCTGCGCCCCTGCGGGGCCGAAGTGCCGCTCGGCGCACGCCTTGCAGAACCACAGCCCGCAGTGCAGGCAGCGGTACGCCGCCTCCAGGCCGATCCGCAGGCCGCACGGGCAGTGCAGCCACGCCAGGATGTCCAGCGCCCGCCGGCCCCGCGTCCGGCAGTCGCGCAGCTCGCGGTACTGGTGGGCCAGCAGGACGCGGAACGCTTCGTGCGCGTCGCGGCCCACGGGGACCTCGTCGACGTTGACGGCCACCCGCCGGCCGTCCGGCATCGTCACGATCACGCGCCCCTCGCGGCCGTCGGTCACGTCGATCCGCGTCCGCCCGCTGAGGACCACGGTCTCTCCCGTCGCCGTCATTTCGGTCGCCTCCTCGCCTTCGGCCGCCGCGCGGGGCGGGCCTTGGCCGCCCGGCGGCTCGCCGCCGCCAGGGCCGACGCCGTCGCGCGGGTCATCTCCGCCAGGGCGTCCACCAGTGAGAGGCGCGGGTCGATCGTCGGCGGCCGGACGCGCGGCGCCAGCCGGATCATGGCCTCGGTGTGCCGGTTGAACAGCCGCTGCTGCTCGCGGGCCTGCCGCTCGACCAGGGCCTTCATCGCCGCCCGGCGGGCGCCGACCTCCGTCCGGCGGGTCGGCCCGGTCAGGATCACCGTCCCGGTCCCCACGTCGCGGACCTCGACGGCGACGCCCCGGCCGCCGTGGCTGACCAGCTCGCAGGCGATCTCGCCGCCGTTCATGCCGTTCGCCTCCCGCCGAGGGCCTTCAGGCCCTCGATCACCTGGTAAAGGTCCTCGCGGTCGCACTGCCGCAGGCTGCGCCGCCGGCCGTCCGTCTGGCGCTGGACGAACCCGTCCAGCCGCCGGAAGTCCACGTGCCCGTCGTCGCGCGTCCAGCCGGCCAGCGACGCCAGCTTGAGGGCCTTGGACTCCAGACCCAGCAGGTCGCCGCGCGCCGCCAGCCGCCGCCAGAACCTCGCCTCGCGGCGCCGGTCGCGCCAGCCGCATCGCTCCCAGAACGCCATGACCGCCACGAAGGCCGGGAAGTCCATGTCGGCCGCCGACCATGCCCCGCCGACGTTCCGCTGGACCAGCCGGCGCTGGCGGTCGTCGACGCCCAGGGCCGCCGGGGCGGCGTGCAGCAGTCCGGTCTGCCAGGCCTTCAGGGCCATCACGCGCCCCCCGTGAGGCTGCTCCGCCGGCGGTGGAGCAGCTCGTGCGCCGCGGCCAGGTGGGCCTCGTCGATCGCCTCGCGGGCGACGTCGACCTTGTGCCGGCCCCCCAGGCGACACGCCGTCCGGACGTGGGCCTTGACGAGCCGCAGGGCGCCCAGGCCGGCGGACAGGTCGGTCAGCCAGCGGAGGGCGGCGGCGGTGAACCGGGCCTTCGGCGGCGCCCAGGCCCGCGCGACCGCCTCCACGTCGGCCGCCGCCGGCCGGCCCAGCGCCAGGGTCATCATGACCCGCGCCCGGACCTGCTCGTACATCTGGTTCACGTCGCCGGCGAGCGTCAGCCGCTCCTCCAGGCGGGTCGTCCCGGCCAGGACGATCCCGACGCCCGTCTCGTCGTGCAGCTCGCGGAGGGCCTCGATCGCCGAGAAGCTCAGGCTGTGGGCGTCGTCGACCAGGACGATCCGGGCGGTGACGCCCGCCCCGCCGGCGGCGGAGAAGGCCCGCACGACGTCGTCCCACTTGTCCGCCAGTCCCTTGCGGCCGTGGCGGCTGGCCGGCTGGCGGAAGCCCGCCCGCCGCCAGATCGCGTCGATCATCCGCAGGGCCGAGTTGGTCCGGTTGCCGCCGTGGACGTACACCGCCGCCGGGTTCGATTGCGCGTACGCCGCCAGCGCCGTCGTCTTGCCCGCGCTGGTCTCGCTGACGAGCATCCCCATGCATCGCTCGACCTGGCAGTACGCGCACAGCCGGGCGACGCGCCGCGTCACGGTCGTCTCGGCCACCCGGCCGACGTCGGCGTCGTCGGCGCGCATCTCGCGGAGCTGGATCCACTGCCAGGCCTTCCGCCGGAAGTCCGCCGACGCCTTCGCCTTGCCGGAGACGACGCGGCCCAGGTGGCCGACGTTGCAGCCGATCCCGCCGGCCATCGCCTCCAGCGAGAGCTTCTGGCCCGCCGCCCCGGCGACGCGGCGGACCTCCAGCAGCCGCTCGACGATCTCGCGGCCGGAGGGGACGTCGAGGGGGTCGGCGGGCGTCCCGGCCGCCGGGCCGGCGGCCGTCCGTTGCTTGCGCTTCCGTGCTGCGCCGGGCATGCGCGGCTCCTTTCGTTACGTGAGGTCCAGGCTGTCGAACGTCTCATCCGCGGCGCCGGCGTCCTCCGGCGGTGCCGCCTCGGGCAGATCGACCTCGGCGGACGGGCGGCCGGCGTCGCCCTCGCCGCCGGCGGCGACGGGCAGCCGGCGGAGCTGCTCGGCCGTGTCGGCCAGCGCCGTCCGCCAGGCGCGGACGGTGATGGGCTCGCCGCCGTCCGGCGGCGTGGGCTCGTCCCGCCGGCCGCCGGCGGCCTCGGCCGCCCGGCGCTGGAGGGCGATGTTCCGCAGCGGGTCGCCGGCGAGCAGGTCGGCGGTCTGGGCGGCCGCGCGGGCCGCCTGGCGGTAGCGCTTCTTGGCCCGCTGCCGGGTCCGGACGTCCTCGTGCGTCGCGCCCCAGGCCAGCAGGTCGCGCCGCTCGGCGACGCAGATCAGCCGGTCTTCGAGGTCGTGGACGTACAGCCGGCCGATCTCGGCGGTGTCGTACCGGGCGTAGACCTTCTGGCCGACGCGCTCGAACAGCTCCGGCGCGTGGTACTTGCGCCCGAACAGTTGGACGCCGTTGCGGCCGACGGTCAGCGGCCGCGTCGTGCGCATCATCAGCAGGGCCAGCTCCTCGTCGCCGACGCGCGTGACCTCGCGCCGCTCGGCCTCGTACACCGCGTTGGGGCTGCGGCCGTCCATGCCGCGCCCCCGGTGCGGGCGGGCGCCGTACACGCGGTCGAACCACTCGATCACCGCCGCCTCCAGCTCGGCGGCGGTCGGGATGACCCCGTCCTCGCGGTACTCGCGCAGGACCTTGTCGAAGCCCTCCGGCCGGTCGGCCGGGCTCGATCCCCGGTACGTCGCCCACTGCTTGGAGAACTGGAGCCGCGTCGTAAGGAACGCGCGCTCGTTCGGCTTCGCCTTGGCGTTGTAGGCCACGGCGAAGTGGACCTCCGTCGGCAGGTGGGCCAGCGCGAACCGCACGCGGGCCTCGTCGGCCTCGACGCTCACCCGCCGCGCCCCGCCGCTGAACTGGTTGGCGCGGAACTCCTTGCCGCGATCGAACAGGAGGTTGGCCGGGACGCCGTGGACGAGCATCGCCCGCCGCAGCGAGGCCAGCACCACGTCCAGGTTCGGCTGGAAGCTCAGCTTGACGACCATCGCCTTGCGGCTCTTGACGTCCTGCCAGTGGGTGATCCAGGGGAACTCCGGCCGGCCGGTCGGCCCCAGGCAGGCCACGTCGAGCTGGTGGTGGTCGGCCGACCACCAGTCGTTGGGGGCGATCGAGTCGTAGTCCCGCTCGATGTACGGGACGCAGCGGTTCTCCAGGGCCTCGCGGCCCTCGCGGGCGAGGATGGCGGCGGGCGCGGGGATCTCGCGCTTGACCCGCCGGTTGATCACCGCGTAGGAGGGCCAGGCCCACCGCCGCCGGCGGGCCTCCGCGCCCGTCTGGACCCAGCAGTCATAGACGGTGCGCTTGCCCTGGGTCAGCCACAGCGCCCGGAAGAAGGCCCAGGCGGCCGGGTCCGGCTCGGTCGGCGACGGCCCGCCGCGCCGCGGCGCGAGGGAGACCACGTCGCCGGCGTCGAGGGCCTTGCCCCAGCGCCACATCGTGGACCAGGAGATCGGCTTGCGGAAGCCGTGGTCGGCCGAGCTGAGCTGGCTCCACTCGCGGAAGGCCGCCTGGACGTCCGCGCCGTCCGGGAGACGGTCGCGGACGGCCCGCCAGTCGGTCACGGCGGCCAGGCGCCGCGCGGCCCTGTCGCGCTGGCGGGCGGTCATGCGGGCGACCTCCGCGCCGGGGCCGGCCAGGCCGAGGGCGTCGGCCTCGGCGGTCGGTCCCGACGGGACGCCGCCGGCCGCCACGGCCAGGCGGGGGTCGGCGGCCGGGTCGACGTACCACGCCGGGCCGTCGCCGGTGCGGGCCAGCCGTCCGGCCAGGCGCCCGGCGGCCAGGCGGTTGCGGACGGTCCGGGGCGTGACCCCCAGGGCCGCCGCCGCCTGCGCGGCCGGCAGCCACCCCGTCGGCGGATGGTCCAGGATGTCGGGCTCTCGGTCCTCACGGCGCGCTGCCTCTGGCATGGCAGTCTCTCCCGAAGCGTCCGTCCGGCTAACCAGCCTCCGCTGCGGCGGGCGCGCCCCCGTCCGTGGGGGCCTCACCCCGCTGCCTCACCCGCCGCCGCCTTCCGGTGCGGCGGCGGGTAAAGGGCCGCGCGAAGCTACGCGAGGCTCGTGCGTCCGAGTCCTCGATCCCGCCGCAGGCGGGGCCGGTTGCCAGCTCGGAATACCTATATGTACGGGCGCGGGTCACGCGGCCCTCCACCGGCGCTCGTCGCGCCAAAGGGCGGCGTACGTCAGCTCGGGGCAGCGGGCGAGCCGCTTGACCGCGCGGAAGATCAGCCGGCGGCGCCGGCGGTTGGGCCGGGCGGCGCGCAGCTCTCGGCTGACCTCGTTCGTGCGCAGGTCGGCCTGGGCGGCGACGTCGGAGATCTGGAGACCCAGGGCGGTAATTTGGGCCTTGACGAGATGGCAAGGCCGGGTTAGACTGCCGGTGTAAATTGTTGCAGTGGCGGCTTGTTTCCGGCCCCGGTTATTCATGTCTGACCTGTATTTTACGGTCGGACATGAAGGCTTCAAGCCTGAAATGAAAAAAAAGCGGAAAAACTTCCCGGCCCTGTCGGAGTGGGCCACGGGCCTCTGTCGGCGGTTCCGGGAGGTCCGCCAGCTCGCCGGCCGGACGCAGACGGAGATCGCCAAGGCCGCCGGGCTGACCAGCGCGACGGCGGTGAGCCTCATCGAGCAGGGGCGCGTCGAGCGGATCAACCTGCGGTACCTGGAGGCGATGGTCCGCCTCGCCGTCGAGCACGAGCGGTCGGCCGCGTGGCTGCTAGGGACCGCCGGGACGGCCGACGTGCCCGACCCGGCCCAGCAGGTCCTCCTGCGGCTGCACGAGATGATCGGCCAGCAGCTCCGCGATCGCGGCCGGCCCGTGCCCCTGGGCGTGGACGAGGGCGGCCGGCCACTCATGGCGTCGGACGTCGTGGTCGCCATCAATGGCCGCGAGGTGGCCGAGCCGGCGCTGGAGATCGTGGACGTCGAGCAGCTCCCGCCGGACTGGCAGGAGCACTACGTCCCGATCGTCGGCCGCCTGGCCGCCGGGGAGGGCCTGGACACCGCCGAGGCCGAGGACACCCCGCCCGGCTGGGCCTGGCAGTACGTCCGCTGCGAGTCCCCGCCGGCGAACGCCTTCGCCGTCCGGGTCGAGGGGCGCTCGATGCGCCCGGCCTACCGCCACGGCGACGTCGTCGTGGTCGACCCCGCCCGGCACGCCCGCTCGGGCGTCTGCGTCGTCCTCATCGACCGCGACGGCTCGCGCGACCCGCGCCTCAAGCGGCTCACCGTCCGGGGCGGGACGGCCGAGCTGAGCAGCCTGAACCCGGAGTACCGGACCGTGCGCGTCCCGGCGCGAGCCGTCCAGGCGTACCGCATCTGGCGGCACCTGTCGGCGGTAG
>Ga0180431_10008989_pt1 | contig 11378 bp, 8 predicted proteins | sample SS_ome_11_FD_132459 | JGI IMG/M metagenome (GOLD analysis project Ga0180431, IMG submission 132459) | Hypersaline lake sediment archaeal communities from the Salton Sea, California, USA - SS_1_MS_1 metaG | ecosystem: Environmental > Aquatic > Non-marine Saline and Alkaline > Hypersaline >...
GATATCGCGGCGCTCACGCGCTATCTGTTGAACATTCTCTATCTGACGCCTCGTAGGCCCGCCACCGTGGTTCCCGACGCCGAAGAAACACATGGTGTGCGGGATCTGCGGAGGCTTGGACGCAATCGCCTTCCCGATGTGAGCTCGGTGGTCCCCATGTCCAGTACAGTAGCTGGCTGCGATCCGAAAGGCCAGCACTCGGCTGCCGTCCGGCGCTTCCCAGATGAAGGCCTGGGACGGAAGGGTCTTCTCATGAGGGCCGGGCCGCATGAACACGTAGGAGTCGAAGCCGCACTTCCTGAAGATCTGAGGCAAGGTGCCGGCATGCCCGAAGCTGTCCACGCAATAGGCGACTGTTGGCTCCACCCCCAGGTGCTCGCGCATGTATTCCTTGCCCAACAAGCACTGGCGCACCAGAGCCTCCCCCTGTGGAAGGTTCATGTCGGGTTGGACCAGCATGCCGTTAACCACGTGCCAACGTCGCTGAGCGATCAGCTCCCGGATGCGAGAGAAGAGCTCGGGATCCTCTTCTTCGATCCATTGGTAGACCTGAGCCTCTCCGCGCACGAAGCGAAAGCCCGCATACTCGTCCAGCCTATCGACGGCGGACTGGGCGGTGGCAACGGCCTCGGCACGCCCTTCCGGCCAGGTCCAGAGCCACGCGGGATCCAGATGCGCTTGCCCGATCATGTGCACCAGCGTCCGTGGGCTACTCTTCTCCGCCATCGAAGAACTCCTTCTCCAGCATCTCACAGAGAGCGTGATAGCACTTGACGTGCAGCTCCTGGATGCGGTCAGTCCGCTCGGCCGGCACCTTGATGGCTACGTCCGCAAGATCGGCCAGAAGCCCTCCCTGAGCACCCGTGAGTCCCAGGACCGTCAGTCCAAGCGCTCGGCCGACCTGCGCAGCGCAAGCCACGTTGTGAGCATCTCCACTGGTGCTGATCCCAAGAAACGCATCGCCCGGGCGAGCCAGGGCGAAGAGCTCTTGAGCCAGGCTCACGCCCCTGTCCGGCATGTCATTGGCCACGGCGCTCGCTAGCGACGGATTCGCACCCAGTACTATCGCCCTGAGCCCCGCATCGAGGTTGCGGACCAACAGCTCGCCATCCGGACACGAACTCAAGCGTCGCTTCACGTGATCAGGTACTGCTCGTTGACGCGCAAACGATTTCAGCAACTCACCGGAGATGTGCAGGGCATCAGCCATGCTGCCGCCGTTGCCGCCGAGAAAGAGCGTGCCACCGGCCGCGAAGCAGAGGCGCAGCGCTCGAAACGCTCTCGCTATGTCCGGCGCGGACGACTCGAGCTCGGGGGCTCGCTCCAGCAGGCGATTCAGCACCGACGCCACCTTGCCGAGACCCTCACAGCAGGTCTCAGATCGAAGCGGCAGCGATCCCAGAGCTTCCACGACCCGCCGATGAAGGTTGGGAATGGTGAGTTTGTGATCCCCCGCGACGTGGAATCCACTGCCTCCCAAGGAGGTGGGACGGATGACGATGTTCTTCCGCGGCCGGTAGTAGTAGATGGGATCATCGTAGCCCACGTCGCCGCGATCGTCCCCCATGGGAATCAGATCGAAATTGCCGGTTGTGATGTGCTCGACTTTGTGACCCAGATTCCGCACGATTGTCACGGATTTGAGAAACACCTCCGGCCCGGTGACCGCCGAACCGAAGTTGAGGAATACCCCTCCCTCCAATTGACTCACCGCACCGGCATAGATCCGGAAGTCTCTTCCGCTGGCCGCACCCAGTACTCCGAAATCGGCCGAGGGATGCTGGTGGATGATGTCGGCGCCGATAGTGACGTGTATCGTGGCCGGAATCCCGCGTCTGTACGCATTCCACAGCACGCTGATGTCCCGGTGGGGAAACAGATCCGGATTCTGATCCATGAACCGACCGATCGAGGCTCCGTAACCCAGCCCATCCCTCGCGCCTGCCCGGATGGCTCTATGCATCAGGGCGCCGGTCTCTTCCGCCATCCCGAAGGTGCCATCCTCGATGCTCGTAGCTACGTCCTCGCTGGTCGCTCCGACGAGCGCCAGCTCGAAATCGTGAATGGACACTGCCCCGTTCCCGGCGACGTGGGTGACGATGCCACGCTCGAGAAGGTCAATCAACAGAAGAGACAGACCACACTTGATGACATGCGCGCCCATGCTCCAGATGACCGGTCGGCCTGACCCACGGGCAGTGATGACGCTGCTCACGATCCGATCGAGTTCTCGGCTTTCGAAGAGTGGCAGCGGATCATCCGCCTTCACCAGGTCCGACAGGTGGACCAGGTTCTTCCTCCGCGAGATCGGGTAGGTGCTCACTCTCCTCAAGTCTATTGCCTGCATGCGACTCCCCCCGCCCAAGTACTCCCGTGCTCCAAGCCCACCGTAGCTATGAGCCACGGCCCTACCGCGAACCGCACTCCCTGACCGTTACTCTCCAACAGGCCCATCGATTCCTCGTTGAGATCCGGTCGCTCCGCTCGCTCAAGGGGACGGCTCAGCTCCAGCCTCACCCTAGCGCCTTCGCCGCTCACGTTGTCGCCTCGGACAACCAGGCCCTCGCACCACTCCGCCTCCTTCACTCCGGTGATCACGAAGCTCTCCGCTCCACCCTCCCTCGTGACGAACCAGCGCGTGCTCAAGCGCATGCCGCCCTGTGCATCAGGCCCCCCGGGCTGGATAGGCCCGATCGTGCACGACCCGGTCCATTATACGGGTTTGCCTGCGACAGGCAACCCACGCAGCGTAGCGGCATCAGCGCTGTGGTCGCCCCTCCTTCACCACGCATCACCTCATACTCCGAAAGCCCCCGATTGCCCACCAATGGCCCTCTGTCCCATCGCTCTCGTCCACGAACGTCCGCGCATGTTCCGTTCCCGAGGGTTGCTCTCGCCACTCCTCCGTCTCCGTGGGCAGATCCATCTCTCGAGTGACCACGAGGAACTGCCCCTCCGCGTTCAGGCCGAATCGCCGGGTACTCTTTCAGAATGATCGTCTGACCATCGAACGTGAAGTACTCGAAGCCCGAATCCCCTTCCATCGAGTCCAGCAGTCGATCGGTCAGTTGCCTCAGGCGGACCCGGTACTCCTCGAAGGGTTGATACCATTCCCGATCCCAACGGGTGTGCGAGACGAAGGCGAGTGTTCTGCTCGTTCAAGCTGTCTCCGTCGTAGACCACCTTCGATCTCCAGCCTGGTGACCCGAGGGTCCCCGCAGCCGAACCAGTCGTACTTGTATGTCGGCTCTAGCGCCTGCAAATCGACACGTGTGAAGAGGATCCCGTTCTGGTGGGATACCCTATGCTCGAGATGTAGTTCTCGTAGCTCTTCCCATCGGGGCTTCCAGTGTAGCCCTTGGGGACAGCCCGGCAGAGCACATGGATCAGACCGTCATCTGCAGAGACAGCGTCACAGCTGATGACTACACCCGATTCCCATGCTCGTTCAGCATTCAGGGAAGACCGGGGTTGTGCTGGTAGCGCTTGAAATGCAGAAGCAGTAGTGATACAATCGGCGGGAAAGTGCGGATCACTCAGCGCGGTCCAATCCGGAGAGCAACGAAACACAGATAGGCACTCGAGTTCGAAGGGCTCAAGGGGTTGCACCATCATGAAGCGATCAGAGATCAATGCGATCATACGGGACGGCGACGCCTTCCTCAAACAGCGTGAGTTCAACCTGCCGCGGTTCGCCTACTGGACGCCACAGGATTGGGCCGGCAAGGGAGCAGAAGTACGCGAGATCGTTGACCGACAGTTGGGCTGGGATATCACCGATTTCGGATCGGGCGATTTCGATAGGCTGGGATTGCTGCTGTTCACCATTCGCAACGGTACCCCCGAGAGCTTGGGAGCCGGGCGAGGCAAGCTCTACGCCGAAAAGATCATGATTGTCGACGTCGACCAGGTAACGCCATTGCACTTCCACTGGGGCAAGACCGAGGACATCATCAATCGGGGCGGAGGCAAGCTAGCAGTGCAACTGTACAACGCAACCGAGGCTGAAGGACTGGCCAGTACCGATATTGCCGTGAGCATGGATGGGACCCTGCATACGCTTGAAGCGGGCAGCACGGCGGTGCTGAGCCCCGGCGAGAGCATCACTCTGCCGCCTTATCTGTATCACAAGTTCTGGGGGCTCGAGAGCCGTGTGCTGGTAGGTGAGGTGTCCGTCGTGAACGACGACAATGCCGATAACAGGTTCTACGAGCCTACCGGTCGTTTCCCCGAGATCGAGGAAGACGAGGCACCTCTGCATCTGCTGGTCAATGACTATGCCAGGTACTACCGGCCTGGTGACTAGGAGGCCTACTCACGGGCTGCTGACCACCCAGCGCTTCAGCCGCCCCAGGGCACCTCGTGACCATGCGCCGGTCCCCGCGCAGTGCGAATCAAACCCCGCATCGGTCTGGTGCTGATGACCGGGAAGCCAGTCCTTTGACAATGCGCAAGAGAGGTCACATGCACGGACGCAAACCGGTTGTCTGTCTCGGGATCCTCGTCGCCGACGTCGTCGGGCGGCCTTTGAGGGCACTACCTGGCCGGGGTCGGCTGGTATTGGTCGATGAGATGAGTCTCCACACCGGAGGTTGTGCAGTCAACACTGCCACGGCGCTGGCGCAGCTAGGCACTCCCGTGGAGGTCATGGGCAGAGTTGGCCCTGACGCATTTGGAGACTTCCTGCTCAGCGAGTTACGTACGCGTGGGATTGGCGTAGGAAGTGTCGCGCGCGATCCGGAAACAGGTACTTCCGCCACGATGGTCATGGTTGACGCAGACGGTGAACGGCGCTTCGTGCACTACATCGGTGCCAACGCCCGGCTGACCCTGGAGGACATCGATTGGGATGTAGTCGAACGCGCATCCATCCTGCACGTCGCGGGGGCACTGGTCCTGCCTGGCCTGGATGGCCGGCCGACTGCTGAGCTTCTGGGGAGGGCAAGATCCGCGGGGGTGACGACTGTTCTCGACACAGTGTGGGATGACACCGGCCGGTGGATGCAGCTCCTGGAACCTTGCCTGCCACACGTCGATTACTTCGTCCCCAGCCTGGAGGAGGCGCGGGCGCTAACCGGACAGGATGAGCCGGAGGACATCGGGCACGCCTTGCTGGATCACGGGGTGGGAACCGTTGGTCTGAAGATGGGCGCTGCCGGGTGCCTGGTGATGACCGATGCCGGCGAGTCGTTACGCATACCAGCCTTCGAGGTGGATGCGGTGGATGCTACAGGGGCAGGCGATGCCTTTGCCGCAGGATTCATCGCCGGTGTCTGGCAGGGTTGGTCTCTGGAGGACACGGCACGCCTGGCCAATGCCGTGGGTGCGCTCTGTGTGACGGGACCCGGGGCCACCGGCGGTGTGCGCTCGCTACGTGATACCATGGCCTTCATGCAGTCCGCCAGAATCCGCAACACCTAGCAGACAACTGGGCACCCTGCGGTCGAGGGCGATCCGCTGCAGACCCAGGCATGCGTGGGCATCGTGTTCGCGCGAGTGGAGCAGGCTGCGGCGCGTGGCGGAAGCGCCCGGCGAGTCTCCTTACCCGGAACACGAATCCTGTTGTTCTGACGGCAATCATCTACAAACACAGAATAGGAGGGGTACAGTGATCTCTATCTACGGTCGTGAGTGGAGCCGGGAAGGCATCTTGCGACGCGTGGGACACATGGATCAGGTGGCTGGCATCAAACTGGTGGAAGCCGGAGACGGGAGAGCGCGGGGCAGCAGAGTCCTGGAGGTCCGGACGGGGAGTGGGTTGTCCTTCTGTGTGCTGGCAGATAGGGCACTGGACATCTGCGCTTGTAGGCATAGGGGCATCCCACTGGCCTGGATGTCGCCTGCCGGCGAGGCCCATCCCTCGTACTACGAACCCCAAGGGATAGGTCTGCTCAGGTCCTTTCAAGGCGGCCTGCTGGTCACCTGTGGTTTGGATCAGTTCGGCGCTCCTTGCACCGATCAGGGCGAAGAGCTTGGCTTGCACGGGCGAGTGAGCAACCTGCCTGCCAGCTCTGTCGCGTACTCCACCCGCTGGGTCGACGAGTCGTATGAACTGGAGATCACGGGGGAGATCCGCCAGGCGCGATTGTTCGGAGAGAACCTCGTGTTGCGAAGGCGCATCTCGACACAACTGGGTTCGGCCAGAATACGCATTGAGGACACCGTGACGAATGAGGCATTCGAGCCGCATCCGCACATGATCCTGTATCACTTCAACCTCGGTTTCCCCCTGGTCAGTGAGGATTCGCGCTTGCACCTTGAAGCCGAGGAGACCGTTCCTCGCGATGAAGACGCGGAAGCCGGCCTGCCGGACTGGAGAAGCCTTCAACCACCGACACCTGCCTACAGGGAGCAGGTATTCCGTCACAAGATAGCGGCCGATGACGAGGGGAAGGCACGGGTGGAGATCGAGAATCCTGCCCTAGGCATGGGATTGCGCCTGACGTACTCGAGCGAGGCACTGCCCTATCTGTACCAGTGGAAGATGATGGGAGAAGGGACGTACGTGCTGGGCATCGAGCCTGCCAACTGCGGGGTGATTGAGGGGCGCGCAGCGGCTCGCCGCAGGGGTGACCTCCCCCAGCTCCGCCCAGGAGAAGGCCGCACCTACGTACTCGAAGTTGAAGTGGTCGAGTACACCTAGGATCTGCCATCAGGCGAGAGACTCAACTCTTGCCGAGTTCGATTGCACCAGGCAAGCTGGCCCACTACCGGCGGGGCGGTGCCTCCATTGCCCCGCCTCTTCAGGTGCTATGAGTCCGCGGCGGAGACAGCGAAAGTGGTGACAGCACCAGCAGTCATATTCGGAGCCGGAAACGTAGGGCGTGGCTTCCTCGGCCAACTCTTCTCTGAGTCGGGGCGCGAGGTCGTCTTCGTCGAGGTCGACCGGACGCTCGTCAGCGCCCTCAACACTAGACGCACCTACACCATCCGCTTGGTGGACAACGAACGAGCCGATGAAGTGACCATCTCTCCGGTGCGGGCGCTGCACGCCCAGGAGGTCGACGCCGTAGCCGAGACTCTGTCGCTGGCTGACGTCGGCGCCACAGCGGTGGGAGTGCGCGCGCTGCCCCGCATCGCTCCACTGGTTGCTGCGGGTATCATGAGACGGAACGAGATCGGTGCGCAGTCGCCTCTCAACATCATCATCTGCGAGAACTTGAAGAACGCGGCTGAAGCCTTCCGCACCATGGTTGGTGAGCACCTATCGGACGAACACCAGGACTACCTGCGGACACACATCGGATTCGTGGATACCGTTATCGGGCGCATGATACCACCGTTGAGCGCGCACATGCGCAAACGAGACCCCAGTCTCATCGCCGTCGAGCCATACAAGGAGCTGCCCGTAGACCGCCAAGGCTTCGTGGGGACCGTTCCTCGGATCGTGGGCATGGAGCCATACAGCCCCTTTGCAGCCTATACGGCGCGCAAGCTGTACATTCACAACTGCGGCCACGCCCTACTCGGGTATCTGGGCCGCCTGCGGGGACACGCCCTCGGATATGAGGCTCTGCAAGACGAGGCCGTCCGACTGCTACTTGAGCGGGCCCTGGCTGAAGCGCGGGCCGGAATCGTAGCCGAGTACGGCGTGACGAAGGAATGGCTCGAGGACCACATCGACGACCTGCTTCGTCGCTTCGGAAACCGGGCTCTGGCCGATACCACCTTACGCCTGGGTAGGGATCCAATGCGGAAGCTCGGGCCCGAGGATCGGCTCGTGGGCGCGGCCCGGTTGGCCGAGAAAGCAAGACGTGCGCCTGAGGCACTGAGCTGGGGCATAGCCGCGGGTTACCTATTCGATGACGTTGACGATCCTCTCGCGGTAGAGTTGCAGAAGCGAGTTGGTCGAGAAGGCCTTGGCACGGTGCTGGCCGACGTCAGCCGCATCGATTCAGACGAGCCGCTTGGCGTCCTCGTGCACCAGCGGTACCGCGCGCTCCGAGAAGGAACGTGGTCCCTACCTCAGTGTGACTGAAGCTGATCGTCGTAAGGGCACCCGGCTTCAGTTGCTTATGTCGTGTAGTTGCGCCTCCAGCAAAGGCCCAATCGAATCGAGCGGCTGACTAGCGCGAGCCTCGCCGACCCGGGCATGCGCGGCAGCGTGTTCGCGCGAGTGGACCAACATCGCGTCGTGTGGCGAGTGCGCCCGTCGAGTCTCCCTACCTGGAACACGAGTCCCTCTCCACGAGATAGCAGGGCATCCGGTGTACCTCGGCCTTCGGCTCCTTGCCCTGGATGCTAGATATGAGCAGTTGCCCGGCCAGTTTCCCCATCTCGTACAGCGGCAAGGCCACCGTGGTAAGCGGTGGCCTTTGCTGTGCGGCCAGAATACGATTATCGAAGCCCACAAGAGACACATCCTCGGGTATGCGCAACCCAAGCTCGTGGAGTGCATCGATAGCACCAAAGGCCAGAATATCGCTCATGCACAGAATCGCCGTCGGCGGTTCGGCAAGGGCCATCAACTCGTGAGTCAGGCGATAGCCAGCGGTCTGGCTCCATTTGCCCACTCTGACCAGGGAGGGATCGAAAGACAGCCCGGCTTCGGCAAGCGTCTGCCGGTAACCATCCAGACGCAGTTGCGTCGCCTCATAATGGGAGGGCCCGTTTATCAGACCGATTCTCCGATGTCCAAGCTCGACGAGATGGCGAGCGCCCAGCGCACCGCCCTCCTGATCGTCAGGTACCACGCAGGGTATCTCGAGTTCGCGGGTGTACTGATACAGATATAGGAGCGGCAGAGCACCCAAGGAGACGGCAGGCCCCGTTCGTTCCCTCACTCGATAACCGCTCATGAGGATGACGCCGTCCACTTGCTTGGCCAGCAGCATCTCGAGCGCCGCCCTTTCCCGCGAGGCCTCTCCGTAGCTGTTGCAGAGCAATACGCTGAAGCCCTCTTCACTACTCGCTTCTTCAACACCGCGCACGAGCGAAATCGTAAACACACCCTCAAGATCATCTGTCACGACCCCGATAGTGTGGCTCCGTCTGGCACGGAGACTGCGGGCAGCATAGTTCGGCCGGTAGTTCAACTTCTGGACTGCATCGAGAACGGCGAGGCGAACTCTCTCGCTCACGCCAGGCACCTCGTTGAGCACATTTGAGACGCTAGCAGTCGAGACACCGGCCAGCTGGGCCACATCTCGGATGGTTGCTCTCTTACCCCGTTCGGGTCTAGGCATATTGGCCTCGCGATCAGGTTATGGTCTTATCTAGATCGGGTGCCGCACGAGTATCAAGGGGGCACTCTGCTCCGAGCACCGCATTCAGTTGCTCGCCTGCGTGCGTACTGCTAGCTGCATTGTATCACAATATGGAGAATCTGTCAATCGTTTAATATCGACTATCGACAGAATCATGAAACGTTACATTCGTGCATTGCCGACATTACGTTGAGCTGTGTGATTCTGCTGGTCACTTTCGCCGCCTAAAAGCGGAGATTCATTGCTCTCCCCACTTGACAAACGATTCGATCTATGCTACAATGTTAAACGATTAAGTACTCTGCTTCACGTGTGACTGAAACGTTTCATGCAAGTCAAGGATGGCAGCCATGCGACCAGAGATTCGCATTCGTACGGGGAGAGAGCGGGGAAGCGCCGGGGATTACTTGAGTCCACAAAGGCGCTGGAGGCTCACTAGAGACGACTTCTGGGGCTATCTATTCATCCTTCCGCAGCTAGTCGGTCTCTTGGCCTTCATAGTCTACCCGGCAGGTTTCTCGCTGTACCTCTGCTTCTCCGAATGGGACTTCATGTCCGCCCCGCAGTTCATCGGCTTGCAGAATATCCAGGAGGTGTTCAGCGATGACCTGTTCCTCAGATCGTTGGGCAACACGTTCTACCTGGTGGCGGGTATCGTGCCGCTGACGATGGCAGTCTCTCTGCTGCTGGCCCTCTTGACCAACCGCCCCCTCTTCGGTCTGGGCGCCTACAAAGCAGCGTTGTTCCTCCCGATGATCACCGCGTCCATAGCGGTGATCGTGGTGTGGTACTGGCTGTACGCCCCAGATTTCGGTCTCATCAACATCGCCCTTGAATACCTGGGCATCCAGGGACCTGGTTGGCTGAGCTCCAAGGCGTGGGCAAAGCCGGCCATCACGCTGATGATTACCTGGCAACGGATGGGGTATTTCTATCTGTTGTTTCTGGCGGGCCTCAAAAGCATCCCACGAGAGTACTACGAAGCCGCCGGCATAGACGGCGCCACCCGGCTGCAACAGTTTCGCCACATCACTTTGCCTCTACTCTCCCCGACGACCTTCTTCATCCTCACGACGATGCTCATCGGCACGTTCAGCATCTTCAGTGAGCCCTTCTTCCTAGCTCGTGGCGGTCCGGCATACGCCACGTATACGATCGTACTGTACATCTACAACCTGGCCTTCTCCTTCTTCAAGCTAGGCGAAGCCGCCGTGGCTAGCTGGGCGTTGTTTGCATTACTGTTCGCCATCACGTACGCCCAGCTCAGACTCTCCAAGCGATGGGTGCACTATGGTGACTAAAGCGAGGTCGCGGGGCGCTGACGTGGGCCAGTGCCAGCAGCGCCATTCACGGGAGGGCAAGTCGAAAGTGCTGAGAGCACGGCGTCATCTGCCGCTGTCGCAAAGGATCGAGACCCTGTCAATCCACCTGGTACTGTTGGTATGTACGGTCACGACTCTGGTGCCCTTCCTATGGATGGTCAGCACCTCTCTGAAAACGGACCGGGATCTGTTCAGGTACCCCCCAAGACTGATCCCAAACCCGATCACGTACGAGCGCTATCCGGCGGCCTTTCGAGATCTGCCCCTGGTGCGCGGGCTTTTGAACAGCGCCAAGATCGCCGTGCTCTCGACCGCGGGAACCGTTCTCAGCAGTTCACTGGCGGGATACGCCTTCGCCAAGATCCGCTTCAAACTGAGGCAAGGCATCTTCGGAGTCTTTCTGGCCACCCTAATGATTCCGTGGCAGGTGACGCTGATACCGTTATACGTCACCTTCAGTCGCATCGGCTGGGTCGACACGCACCTCCCGCTAATCGTACCGAAAGTCCTGATGAATGCCTATGGCGTGTTCCTGATGAAGCAATTCATCCAGCGAATCCCCGATGACTACATCGAGTCTGCCCAGATCGATGGAGCCAACCATGCGAGGATCTTCTGGAGCATCATCTTGCCTCTCGTTGAGCCGCCACTTATCACTCTGGGGCTGTTCTCATTCATCGGAAGCTGGAACAGCTTTCTGAGTCCGCTCATCTATCTCAACACGGCCTCCAAGTTCACCGTTCAGCTCGTGATCAACACGCTGAGAACAGTCTACTACACCGAGTGGGGACTACTCATGGCAGCAGCGACGATCGCGATCCTCCCGATCCTCGCGCTCTACTCGGTTGCA
>Ga0180431_10008990_pt1 | contig 11378 bp, 14 predicted proteins | sample SS_ome_11_FD_132459 | JGI IMG/M metagenome (GOLD analysis project Ga0180431, IMG submission 132459) | Hypersaline lake sediment archaeal communities from the Salton Sea, California, USA - SS_1_MS_1 metaG | ecosystem: Environmental > Aquatic > Non-marine Saline and Alkaline > Hypersaline >...
CATAGCACGCATAATATTGCGTCTCGCACCCACCATAATCATGTGTAATCTTGATCTTCCCTGCATTTTCCCCGCTCGTTTCCAGGCATCCTGTAATCGTAGCTTCGGTACAGCCCGTCGCAGTATCGTCAAACGTAACCTTACCGGTACTCTTATCATAACAGCCATATACTGTATGCGTACTCATGCTCCTTCACACTCCGGCATATAGGCAAAGGTTGGATTTATGATGTACCATGTCCCGTTGATTTTAGACACTATAACCGTTTTGCTGGTTTTAACTAACGGAATACAGTCAGTGGCTTTGGTCGCGTTATCAGCGAATATACACTTCGCGTCGAAAGCCTTTCCTGTTTCATTTCCATCGCCATCCAACAGTTTCACTGAAATATATTCATCGGCCTGAGCCGCCTCCTGTGTCTTTGCCTCCCTAGCTCCGCTGCCTGGATATCGCGTGGCTTTGGTGTTTTGGATCACTTGTGGTGACGGTAGCCGGTCTGTACTGTTAATCGGCATAGCTAGGATGCCTCCCAGGTTGCAGTCACGTTTGTAACAGCCGTCGGCCCCTGGTCATCGGCCACGATGGATACGTAGTTTGTGTTCTGGCTCTCGCCAGCATCCTTATTACTGCTGCGGACGCAGAATCTATATAGCTGGCCATGCGATAATGCCTCTGACGTCCAGGTTAGCTCATCGCTGCCTGCTGACCGGCTCATGGCCGGATACGCATCGACCGTATCGTCCGGGCTTTCAAAATCAAAACCCGAGCCAGAATCGATGTACACGTTAAATTCGGTTGGCGGTACGGCCTGGCCTATCGCGGAATAGACCCACCTGAGCTTTACCTTACCGCCCGCCAGGCCAATGGCGGTTAAGCTGAGCGGAGCGTTCGGAGCTGCCAGCATCGCATCACCGCTGGCATCGATTGCAACAACGCATACCGGCGAATCGTTTGATTCCTGCCCGCAGTCACAGTCAGCAACATTGCGAGCGACAAAATGCCAAATCGTATCCACCGGCAAGTCCAGGTCATCAATCGTTATCTCTGTTGTGCCCGGCGGTTTAACAGCCAACGGGGTGCCATAATCTATCTGTCCGTCCTGGCCTCCATACACGATTACCGAGCCGGGCGGAAAGCTGCCACCAAACCCCTTGCCAACCCTCAAAGGCCCCTGCTTGCCAACGCCGAATGTAGCCCAAGGCATACGCATTTATGGGGCCTCCACCTGCTGACCTATCACCGTATATTGACTGGCAACGGCAGTGCCATCCACATCTTTAACCAACTTTGTCATCAGGACATTGGCAGTACCTTTTTCGTAAAACACAATCCTCCATGCGTCCGAGTCTGTAGTCTTATCGATTTTTGTATCGGCTTCTGAAAGTTTTATCAGCGTTGCGATTTCCGTATCGACTGTTGCTACACTGTTAGCCACAGCCTCCATGCTGTCTGTGTTGCCATTAAAATCGCTGACATCACCCCCTATTGCCAGCATGTGCGCAATGACCGATCCATCAGCAACAGCAAATAAATTCTCGCATTCATTACCCAGCAAAAATTGAGCCTGATAAAGTAAGTCTGTGGCGGCATCCGCATTACCCGCTAATTTGACAACATCAGTCTGCACCACTCCACTCGACACGTTCACGTTCGCTGTTGAAAGTATAGTATTACCAGCATCATTCTTGACCTTGAGATAACCACCAGTCTGCTGAATACTGCTACCGTACACCTCCATTACATTTACATGGAATCCAGTCGGATCAGCCTGACTTTGTGTTTCCCACTCATTTACGATAGCAGCGGCGGTAGGAGGTTCTGAAACCATATCTGTATTCGTAGTGCAAGTATCGGTCAGCACCACACCTTGAACCTTGTGGGTGCTAGGATCGTAACCGGTATCCGCAAAATCCTTCAAGTCTGTTGCCGATTGGGTGTCATCATCAATTTGTTTTAGATTAGATTCAACGATACCATCAGTAACATTTAGTGTGGTAGGTGTAACCCCAAGGATTAAACCCACATCCACACGACCATCGGCATCCATGAGATCAACCACAGTACCATCACCAGTGATAGCATCACGATCATAAGTACAACCAACGCAAGTGACAGTCTTTCCACTTGCTACACTTATCGAATAAGCAGACCCACTACCAGAAGACGCTGTGATATTGCAGTTTATGAGTGTCACATCATCAGTCGCTTTAATGCCATAGGAATCGCCAGAACCGTCTGTCTGTGCTTTTACATTACAGGAGCGGAGAATCATCGGAACTTCCGCTTTTACTGCAACCGCGTCAGATGTTGAGTCTGCATGATCTTCCAAAACACTTACAAAACAATCTACCAGCAAAGTAGGACCAGCCCCTCCGGTTGTATCGTTTTTAAAACCAATAACACCGGTAGAACTAGCGGAATTGTTTGTGACTGAAATAGTGCAGCCAGACAATCTTAATCTGGCTGATTTATTTATCATTCCCATAATTGAACCCGCTCTAACACCGGAACAAATGAGGACAGTATTTTCAAAGATATTGTCAGTGCCATCCATAGACACACCATCCCAATCACTTGTGATGTTGCAATCAATAATTCTGGATCGCGTTGTAGACATATCACATGCCAAAGCATATCTTAAAGCTATTGATGCCGTCATTTCTATATTCAGATTTCTGCCTACAAAATTCTTTGTGTCATCAAGGTATAGACCGCAGCCTTGTGAAGTAGCATGAGATTTTATCGTAAAGTTTTCCATCGTCGCGTTTTCTGCTGTCACGGTCACGGTATAAGCAAACGCACTGGCTGTAGCCTGAGCAATGCAACCACCCTTAGCCGTACCAATAATATGAACAGCTTTCGAGAGAGTAAAAGTCGACCCTGTATAGGTTGAAGGATAGACCAATATAACACTGCCGTCCGCTGCCACAGTCTGTCCGTCGGTAATAGTATCCTTCGCATCATCTGCGAGCACAACCGGCAAGGCAGAGATAAACCCACTATTACCACTATCTCCACCAACTCCATCCACCAGAACCAATTGACTTGTCGTTACAGGTAATAAATTCAACATCATTCTAACCTAAATAATAAGAAACAAAAGGCACCTGGACATCTTGTGATGTACCTTTTTTATATCCAATAACACGCAGATTTAATTGACTCTCTATATTGTTTGCATCAATTTCTACGACATAGTGGGCACTATCCTCTACAGTGCCGGGTTGAGAGTCTCCGTCATTTAGTCCCAAAATGGATCCTCTCAATGCCAGATATACAATACCATTCACAACCTCAACCAAGGCATTCTCGTTTATTGTATTTTTATGAAAATGCCCACTCATCACCAATCTGACATTGCCCGCCGCTTCAAATGTTGATCGTATCAAAGCAGCAGTAGATTTGCTGAAACTAACCAGGTCGTATCCATAGTTATCTGTTTCGGGATTTTCATAGATAATACAATGGGTTAGCACAATACAAGGCAACTCTGTCTCCAAAACACCAGAATCATCACCCTTGTATAACCATTCCAGTCTTTCTGTCGGAAACGCATACAAATCTGTGAACAAAGACACAAACCTAAATCCACCATAATCATAAGTATAGCACAAAAGGTTACCATCTTCGTAATGTTCATTCGCTCTGGTGACTTGATTGTGACTGTTATCTACAGCAGTCCAGTAATCACTAATCTCATAACCTTCTTTGGTAATAGCGAAATTGGCTTCATGGTTGCCAAGCACATTGATGACTCCCTCACCTTCAAAATCATCCATAGTGTCCAGAGCAAGGTCCAATTCCGTTTCCCAGCTTGCAACCTGCTGCCCCACGTCACAAATATCACCTAACTGAATAAACAGATCACAACCCGTGCTGTTAGCAGTCGCAATTGCAGCCGTCAGTCTGTCTTCTGCCGTCGAGTATTCCCGCCACTGATTGTCAAAAATAGTCCAATGCTCACGCACCACATCCAAATTGAAATGCACATCAGTGATAGCACAAAATCTAATTGTTGGACCACTTTTAATCATACCTTACGCTACCCTCATACACAGAACATATACTTCCCCATCGGCATTGGCCCCGTCACCCACAACTGACAGTGACCCGCTTGCCGCGATCTCATGGTAGGCATCGTCGATCGTCCCCGCCCGGTTAATAGTCTTATCCGTACCCGTTACCGTCACCGCGTCGGTAATGTCGTTACTGCCGTCTGTCAGCTTCCAGGTGCCTCCATCCGCACTTTTTGCAACGCTCCAGGCGTCGAGCACCCGGTACTTGAACGGTGCGTTTGCATTGTGTATTTGCACCGTACTGCCTGCGGCCAGCGTTGCCGTCAGGACAAACGGCACGCCGCCGCTGGCCCCCACGTCGGCCAGTGCCAGGGCGGTCAGCCTGTCCCGCAAGAACGTCTGCCCGCGCAGATCGCGAACATCGGTAATCACGCCATCGGAATCGACATCGATCTCGGCCAGCTTTATATGATCCGTAGCCGGCCAGCCGGTTCCATCGATGGCAGAACCAACCGTATTATCCGAGTCGATCCATATATAAGTTGTATCGTTGTCGGTTGGATTGACCGCTGCCCCCGGTGTGTATGTCTTGACCGTACCGCCGTAGCTATACTTACCGCCGCGCACGTTGAAAGTCGTTGCCGACGGCAACCACACACCCAGAGCACTCGCCCAGTCAAAGCTGTTTAGTACCCCCCATAGATACTGTTTGAATTCCTCCCAAAAGTTCCTATTCTCATCAGTGATCAACTCCAGACCTCGATCTGCGATAAAGTCATCGATGTCGGCTATGCTCGGATAACCATTATTCATAGTCATAATAACCTTACTCCATAGTCCACGGCGGTATCTCGCCGGGATAGTTTTTGCACCACATTTTCTTCAATACCAGCCACTGCCCATCCGTAAGCCTGCCTCCCTGCAAGCGTATCTTCTCACCAAACTCAGCCAGCCACTCATCATCTACCTTCTGCAAATCCTCCACTACCTTCAAGACTACGGCCGGGTCAATTGCAGCCTGCATCTTCACGCTCTGCACTCGCAGGCATTACGCCGCAAACTTCCGAACAGCGACCTTTGTCCGCTACCCGCCCGCACGCTTTCCCGCCTGCGCCTATGCGCAGAGCCCAGGACAACCTTGGCGTCAATCTGACGGTTTTCCAGGTAATCACGCCAGACCTTCTCATCGTCCGTCAGCCAATAGCCCTGGCTGTCAGCAACAACCTTGCAGTTACCGGCTCGCAAATGGTCGATGATCGCTCGCACATGCCGACGCTGCGTCTCCCGGCAGCCGGTCAAGCCGAGCCGCTCGGCTATACTTGCCGCCGGCATCACCTCGCTCGCCCCTTCCAGCAGCGACACACATGCCGCCGCCTCGCCAACCGTTATAACATTCATTGCTTTATCCTCAGTATCGGACAGCCTCGGTAATATCCGGCTCGACGAAAAAGACGTCCTTTTCCCTTCGCCGAGCCCCAACGCTGGCCAGTTCCTCATCCGTGAGTTTGGCCAGTGCTTCTTTGCTCACAGTCTCTTTGACGATGATGCACAATTTGCGTTTCGCCCCACTGAACAACTTCTTTATCAACTCCAGCGTATTCTTCTTTACGCTGACAGATGTGCTTTTCCTCCACCCGACCACGCCGAACTGTCCCTTCCTGCTGCGAGCCTTGCCAAATTCCCCCTTGTGCGAATCGGCAAACGCCTGGATACTCGCCACATGCAGATCGATCTTTTCCTGCAGCGGCGCAACTTTCGCCTGCAGGTTGGCCTTTATCTCATCGATCTTTTCCCCGGCCTCTCTCCCCAGCTCCTCGATCTGCCCCTGCAGTACGCCTATTCGGCGCACCTGTTGGTCCGCGTGGCCCCAGTCGTTAATTGGTATAAGGACTTCCGATTTTTCGCGTTTCTTTTTTGCCATTGTCAGCAACCTCCATGTCGCTTTGCATATCCTGCAATTTATTGTATTTTTTACCGGCCTTTCGGCCGAACATCTCTCTCATCGCCTCGATCAACTTATAAGCCTCTGCAGGTTTAAGTTGACCGACAAACTTCACGCGCTCGCCGGTCATTCGTTTAACCATGCCGGTCAGGTCCCACCCGTCCCAGCCCAGCTCGTCTTTTAGTCTGTTGATCGCCGCCTGCTGGGCGAAGCTGGCCAGCAAGCCTCGGCTCGCCACCCGGTCCCTGTAAAAGCTCGCCGTCTTGCCCGGACACCGCCATCCCATCGCCTCACAGATCGCCAGTATATCCTCAAGTTGGCTGCTGTGCAGTTGCTTGCAGCTCGTAACCGGCTTGCCCCCCGACCCCCGGTATTGGCCCAGCAGCAGCCGGTATCTGCCATCGTCACTGCCGCTCCGCAACCCAGCCTCCTTGACTGCCACTTGTAACAGCCTTACCTGTTTGTCAGTAAGCGTTTGATTAGACATTTAACGCCCTCTTAACGACGCCTATTCGCCTGGCGATCCTGCCCACCTGCTGGCGGGTCAGTGCCCTGGCAATCGGCCTGTCTGTTATAGCCGGGATGCAATACCCTCGTTCAAAGAGCAGCGGTTCGCTGTACAGCCGCCCCAAAGCATCCCGCAACTTTTTCGACAAGCGAATCACGTTGTCCTTTTTGCCCGCAACCCGCCCGATCTCCGGACGCAATAGCAGCGACCTGGCCGGTTTGCCGTCTTTGTATAGCTCGCTATATCGCAGCATAACAATCTGCCAAGGCTTTAGTCCGACCTCTGTCCTCAGCAGCCCGATCACCTCGTTGCGTCTCCTGCGCCATTCGGTAAGTTTTGTTTCGTCCATCGCTTTATTCCTACCCAGCCGCCGTCAGCGACTCATCACTCAACTCTTCAAACGCCCGGTCGGTGTTAAGCGGTATATGCACCCGCACCGGCAGATCCAACTGCACAATCGCCTGCACAATATTTTCCGCCGTGATCTGCCCGGCCTGCCTGATCGCCCTGGCTGTATGGAGGGCCGATATAACATGGCTACAGGTGCGCAGTCGTCCGCTTCGCGGTGTTTGGCATATCTTCTTCAGTGCCCTGGCCGCCCCGCCTGCCAGCCGCACTCCATCGTAATCATACAACTTGCGTATATCATCGACAGTGTAGAGCCCACCGTCCTTGTCGGCCGCGATCTCATCGAGATTGAGTATCGCCATAAGCCGGCTGGTAAACTGATCGAGCGATTCGCACCCCCTCCGCACCGTCGGCTGCATCACTGTATTGAGCAGCCCCTTATTACCAGCCAATATCAGCGGGCAGCGGCTCTTGACCACTATAACCTGTCGCAGCCGGTTAAGCTGCCCGACGGTAAGTCCGCTGGCCTCGTCGAGCATAATAATCACGTGCCGGTTCGCCAGGTTATCGATCAGCCGCCGCGTGATGTTTTCCTGAGTGCCATATTCTTCTAATCCGACGGCCCCGGATATAGCCTTAAAAACCCCCCGAATCGTCATCGCATCGTCGAGCTCCACATATACCGTGTTCTTGTTCGCCTCCGCATAAGCCCGCATGCAATGGCTCTTGCCGTGCCCGCCGTCCCCGATAATCAGCCCGATCTTTCCCTCGTCATCGCAAAACGACTCTGTATTGGTAATAAGCGATTTGATCCGCCTGGCGACAGTGGTATCGATGTGCTTAGGCTTGCCCTTCCCCTGGCGTTCCTTGCGAGTAATGGAGTTGATGTAGTTGGCGACCTTATTGGCCAGTGTCTGATTATCGCCTTTATATTTATTCTGGAGGAATTGCGATATAACCGAGGTGCTTACACTCAACGCCCTGGCGACCTGACTGATCGACATCTCTCGCTCGTCCATAAACCCGCGCAGCCGCCCGGCGATACGTTTGTAATCCGTTTTCTTGGCCATAGGAATCCTTTCCTCGATCCGCTGGGCATCCTGCTCCAGCGATTCTTTCAGGTCGTCACTCATTATCGAACAGCCTCAGCTCGTTTTTCGGTTTACCCCGTTTTATACTCGCCAAATCCATATCCAGTTCCTCCAGCCCTTCGGCCCCGGCCGCCTTTTGAGCCCTGCGCCTTTTGTTCAGCTTTTCGTGCAGCTCGACCTGCCCGTCCAGCGGTGTTGTAACCGGCCGCAGGCCCACCGCCTGGGCTGCCGCAGCCTCCTGCCGCTTGCGTTCAGCCTCTATTATCGCCTGCTGCTGCGCCTTTATAGTCAGGCTCGTCAGGTCCATGTTGGCCGTAAGCCTCGTATCGACATACTCTTTCGCCGCCCGCCTGGCCCGTGACTTCTGTCTCATCGCCTCGCGCAGGTTCTCCTGATCCACCGGCGCCCCGTAAGCAACCAGTTGGTTCTGCTCGGCGATCGTAATCAGCTTCATCGTGGCCGCATCATATACATGCACCGTCCGCAGGTCGTCCGGGTCGAATGCCACCCGCACCTTCCTGCCCTGGCGGCTCAGCAGCTCCGTGTCGTATTGCCCGTACCACAGGTTCTTAAACTGCACCCCGTTCTTGCCGACCGCCAGCTCGCCGCTCCACACCCGCATCAGCAAGTCCAGTACCCCTTCTCTTACCACCCGCCTCGATGTACGAGTGGCCATCACCTCCGCCGGCGATCTGCCGTCCATCCCCCGGCCCCGGTGTCCCTGCTTGTTATACACCTTCTCGATATACTCGCCCGCCACCGCCGCGAACTCTTCCAGGCTATAAGCCTCGCTGATCGCCTTTTCGCTCTTGAGATATTCGCCCAGGTCTTCCGGCTTGCGGGCCGAGTCTTTACCGCAGTATGTGGCCACAGTCTTACAAAACTGCCGGTCGAACGTATCGAAGAACCGCTCCACCGCCTTGCTCTGCGGATGGTATTTTATCGCAAACGAAGCGGTAATATCCAGCATCGCATAAATCCCAGCCACAAAATGTTCATCTATATAACCCTTCTTGATCGCCCGCCTCTTTTGCTTGGTAGTCCCCGTCCACATCTCCGAATCATAATCTTTCCCGTTATCAATCTTCGCCGACGCCGGCGGCCCGTACTTTTCTATCCCCCGTTTCATCGCCAGCAGAATCGTCACCTGGTTACCGCCCCCGCTAAAGTGCCAGCCCACCTGCGTCCTCGATCTCATATCCTCCCAGGCGGTAAGCCACGGCCGAATCCACCTGCCCTGGTGGCGCACCCAGCAGTTGCACTGGTGATGATCCCCGATCCACACCGCCCCCGGCTCAACCGAGTCCGGATCGCTTTGGATGTATGGTGCGCATCTGGCCTCCCAGGCCGCAAGCCCCTGCCTGTGCAGCACGGCAACGCCAAGCGGTATCCGCCTCTCGACCAGCCGCCGCATACTCCGCAGGCTCGGCAGCGTCCATCCGCGATCTTGATCAGTGTTGATAAACTGCAGGTTCACCCAGCACAAATTCACGCTCAACTGCTGGGCCGTCAGGTACATGCTCTTGAAGTACTCCCACGCCTCATCGCTTATAGTATCCTCTCTGCCCTTCCCGCCCCGCGTATCCACCAGCCCCATAATCCCTTCCGTTTTATATCTGCCAATCCACCGCTCCAGGCTCCGCTTGCCGATCCCGTGCATCCGGCAAAACGCCTCCATTGCAAGGCCCCGCGTATTGCCATTTTGCACCCACCGCCCCGCGAACTTCTCGAACTCCCTCAGCAGCCCCGCCCGTCGCATCGCCTCCTGCCTTTTGCCCGCCCCCACGCCGGCAAGCTTTTCGCCGTCGCCCTCATGGGCCTCCCCCATCCCGCCCAGCCGCGCATCTGCGGCAACCGGTATCTGCCACCGATTGCCGTCTTTTATCGCCCCGGCCAGCTTCCCGCTGGTGCACAACCGCCGCACATGCCGTTCGGTCGTATTCAGCCGCATCGCAGCGGTAGTTATATCGACATATTCGCTGCCTCTACCCATTACCCCGCTCCGTTATAGCCTTGTAGATTTGCCACTGCGCCTCGATCATCGCCGGGAAGTCCTTTTTATACACCGCGATCATATTGCGATCGTCACTATCGATCTTGCCATCCTTTATTATCTCAAGGATCGCCCTCTCGCAGGCGATCTGCGTCTCCCGCACCTCCAGCATCTGCCTCACACCCGCTTCGTCCGCAACAAAATCAACACTCGGCAGCTTCACAACCATCGCCTCGCTGCCGGCTGTAATAAGCTCTGTAATCCGGTGATCACCCGTAAGCCGCCACAGCGCCCGCCAGACGATTGACGGTATCGTAGCGCCGCCGGCAGCGTACCGGTACAGTGTCGAGGTCCCCAGCCCCGTTTCCAGTGCCAGCCGGCCGATAGTAACCAAGGGATGGTTAACATCATCGAGCAGCTCACGTAGCAGCATATAATCATCGCTCATATCTATCGTCTCTCTATCGCGGTCCATCGTCTGCATCCTTGCAATCGTTTGCCGTCCTTGTCAATTTGCGGCGGCAGGCAGTTTGGAATTTCCTGCTTTTCTTTTTGCGGCGTCCGATCTCCCTGTTCTGCCCGCCGCACTCGCCGGGTGTATTCAATTTACAAAAATCCTTAACGCAATCGCCGCAACCAATAACACATCAGCGTCTTTTGCATCTTTTGCGTCTCTTGCGTTAAATCTTCTTTTCAAAATCTGCCGGTTTTTATTCTGGGCCATGACCGCCTGGACCAAACCGGCAAACCAACGCGGCCCAAAGCCCGTTAAGAAAGGGGCAGTATGTGTAGCTCATCGTTATTTACTTGTCTTTCCTTCGTGGTTCAATTTTCTAACGCAAAAGCCGCAAGAGTCGCAATTGCGTCTTTAGCCTCTTTACCGTCTATTGCGTTAAATCTTCTCACATTCGTATAACCAGCCAGGCAACCAACCGCTGCCACCAGCTCCAGCTATGTCCATCCCAGTCATCCATGACCACAATCCTTACTCCACCACTAAGTCACAAAGACGACACCAAGCTCACTAAAAAACAATTGCCTTCATTTTTGCTTCGTGATCTTTTTTTACCTTCGTGCCTTAGTGGTACCTCTCTCCCCCTCCCGGTAAACTTACCTTCCGTTTTCCCTTGCCGCCACGTCGCGGCAACCATAACATCAATCTATACATGGCCGGACGGCGGTTGCCCCCGCCGCCCGGCCCAAAAATAAGCCTCAGCCAGCCCTAGCTGACTGAGGTTGTTGAGTATCCGTTCCCAAGGAAGGGCTCTCAAGGGCCTCATGGAGCTTTAACTGTTTCATACGTTCATCGCAAAGGAACTCTATCTGAAGGCATACCGATCGTTTTTCAACCGTTGTCAAACGCTTCAATTTCTCGCGAGTTTCATTTGTGACATATATAGTTGGCATTTTGAAAGCCTCGGTTGCTACAGTTGTCAGCATTTCACTACAGAAATATACAGCAGCTTTCGGCAACTGTCA
>Ga0180431_10008992_pt1 | contig 11376 bp, 10 predicted proteins | sample SS_ome_11_FD_132459 | JGI IMG/M metagenome (GOLD analysis project Ga0180431, IMG submission 132459) | Hypersaline lake sediment archaeal communities from the Salton Sea, California, USA - SS_1_MS_1 metaG | ecosystem: Environmental > Aquatic > Non-marine Saline and Alkaline > Hypersaline >...
ATGCGGCTGCCCGGGCGTAAGTAGGGCTGCGGGCGGGTTGGTTTCTTGGCGGTCGGGTGTCAGCGCCCGCGGAACCCACCCGGGTTGACGTGGGGCACGTTGATGTTCGGCACCGGGATGCGTGGGACGACGTTGGCCACCGCGTTGAGGTTCGGCACGTTGACGCCGACATTGGTACAGGCCGACACCCCGACTGCGTTCACGCAACCGCTCACCCCGGGGTCAGCGCCGCTGGGGGACGCACTCATGACTGAAGCGGCAAACAACGTTGCCGCGGCGGGAATCGCAGTGAGGAGAATCCGTGTGACTCGCATCGCGATAATCCTTTCGAAGGGCACAGCTAACTGACGGGCGGGGCGGATCGCATCTGCTCGCATAGGTCTAGATGCACCGCGTCTCGAACTCGGCCAACGGCTGCCTGATACCCACGAGATCATCCTTGACCTTCGGGTTGGAGTTCAGATAGTTCTCGACGTTGCCACGCAGCATTTCCGGGTCTTGACCCTTGAGGCCGGTGAAGAACGCGTTGACATCGGGATTGGCGGTCAGGTAGTCCGCGGTGGCATTGGAAACGCCGGACGAAATCCGCGCCAGGTCGGCGGCGGTACAACTGGGTGCCGGCTCAGCTCCGGCGATCGCCTCGCTGCCAAGCAGTATCGAGCAGCTTGCCGCACCGACGGCGAGCGCACGGAAACCAGCACGGATTATTGCCTTCATGGTTGACCTCTCGATTGATCGCTGCGGTGGCCGCCGAACTCGGCCCTGAAACCGGCTGCCGAACTTCACTGCGGAAGTCCGCCGCGTTCAATATAGGTAGAAGTTGGTCGTGATTGGGGGCATTACTGCGGACTGGCCGGTCTGCGGCGGGGTTCCCGAAGCTCCCGTGCGGGCGCGGGCCTGTTCGAACTCCGCCCTGTTCCTCGTCGGCATCGTCGGCTCGACGGGCTCGACGGGATAGCCTCGCATTGTGGTTGCCGACATCCCGGACAGCGATCCGGTCGATCCGGACGTGCGCCGGCGCTGGCAGGAACTGGCTGATGAGGTGCGTGGGCACCAGTTTCGCTACTACGTCAAAGACGCACCGATCGTCTCCGACGCGGAATTCGATGCGCTCTTCAACGAACTCGTCGCCCTGGAGCAGCGCTTTTCCGAACTGCGGGTGCCGGATTCGCCCACCCAACTTGTCGGCGGCGCGGGATTCGCCACCGAGTTCACCGCGGCCGAACATCTCCAACGGATGCTCAGCCTCGACGACGTCTTCGACACCGACGAGTTGGCCTCATGGTCGGTCCGGGTGGAGAACGAACTCGGGCCGGACCCGAAGTATCTTTGCGAGCTCAAGATCGACGGCGTCGCCATCGCCCTGGTCTACCGCAACGGCCGACTCGATCGGGCCGCCACCCGCGGTGACGGCCGGGTCGGCGAGGATGTCACCCTCAATGCTCGCACTATCGTCGACATTCCTGAGACCCTCACCGGCACAGGTGATTACCCTGTACCGGCGGTCCTCGAGGTGCGCGGCGAGGTGTTCTTCATGGTCGCCGACTTCAACAATCTCAATGCCAGCCTGGTGGCCGAGGGCAAGCCGCCCTTCGCCAACCCCCGCAACAGCGCCGCCGGATCGCTGCGGCAGAAAAACCCGGGCGTCACGGCGCGCCGGCCGCTGCGGATGATCTGTCACGGGCTGGGTCATATCGAGGGCTTCCGGCCGACCACCCTGCACCAGGCCTATATCGCACTGAAGACCTGGGGGCTGCCGGTGTCCGAGCACACCAGCCGGGTCGCAGGTCTGGGTGCCGTGGCCGAGCGCATCGGCTTCTGGGGCGATCGGCGTCACCAGATCGAACACGAGATCGACGGCATCGTGGTCAAGGTGGACGACTTCGCCCAGCAGCGGCGACTTGGGGCTACCTCGCGGGCACCGCGCTGGGCGGTGGCCTACAAATATCCTCCCGAGGAGGCCCAGACCAGGCTGCGCGATATCCGGGTCAACGTCGGTCGTACCGGTCGGGTGACCCCGTTCGCCTTCATGGATCCGGTGCGGATCGCCGGTTCGACCGTCAGCCTGGCGACCCTGCACAACGCCTCGGAGGTCAAGCGCAAGGGTGTGCTGATCGGCGATACCGTCATGATCCGCAAGGCCGGGGATGTGATCCCCGAGGTGCTCGGCCCGATCGTCGACCTGCGGGACGGAACCGAACGCGAGTTCGTCATGCCCACCCACTGCCCGGAGTGCGCCACCCTGCTCGCACCGGCCAAGGACGGCGATATCGATATCCGGTGCCCGAATTCCCGAACCTGTCCCGCCCAGTTGCGGGAGCGGGTGTTTCACCTCGCCGGTCGCGGCGCGTTCGATATTGAGGGCCTGGGTTACGAAGCGGCAACGGCGTTGCTGCAGGCGAATATCATCACCGACGAGGGCGACCTGTTCGGCCTGACCGCCGAGGACCTGAGCGGGGCGGAGTTCTTCCGCACCAAGGACGGCGCGCTGTCGGCCAACGCCGGCCGGTTACTGACCAATCTGCGGCAGGCCAAGGACCGGCCGCTGTGGCGCATCCTGGTGGCGTTGTCCATCCGCCACGTCGGGCCCACCGCGGCGCGGGCGCTGGCGACGGCCTTCGGGGATCTGGGGTCGATCATGGCGGCCGGCGATGAGCAGTTGGCCGATGTCGACGGTGTCGGACCCACCATCGCCGCGGCGCTGCGGGAGTGGTTCGAAGTGGACTGGCACCGCGCGATCGTCGAGAAGTGGCGTGCCGCCGGGGTGCGGATGGCCGACGACCCCGACCCGGGTATCGAGCCCACGTTGGCGGGCCTGAACATCGTGGTCACCGGCTCGCTGGTCGGATTCTCCCGCGACGAGGCCAAGGAGGCCATCCTCATCCGCGGCGGTAAGGCGGCCGGCTCGGTGTCGAAGAAGACATCCTTCGTGGTCGCCGGCGATTCCCCGGGGTCCAAATACGATAGGGCCGTCGATCTGGGTGTACCGATCCTCGACGAGGAGGGTTTCCGGGCGCTGCTCCAGGCCGGTCCGCCGGAAGCCGGAGGCGCCTCAGCGCAGCCGGAGGCGCCTTAGCGCAGCAGCGTGGCGACGATGCCGGCGAGATAGCCGAGCCGGGCCACTTCCGAAGCCCGGAACTGCGGACCTCCGGGGCGGCCGAGCACCATCGCGATGTGCGGATTGCCGAGCGGCGCTGCGGCCAGGGTGGTATCCATGTCCCGCCACAGCTGCGGCACCCAGCCCGCTGCGGTGTCCAGCGCCGCCGGCCGGTCGATCGGCATCCAGGGGGTGGCCGCCGCCTGGGTTTCCGGGGCGCCGGGGCTGCCGGTTATCCGGCGCGAACCAGTGTCCGTGTGCTCGACCACCGTGCACCAGCCCACCCGGAGAACCCGTGGGGTTTCGTCGACCAGCATCTGGAGTTTGGCCTGCCGGGGCCCCGCAGCGGCGACGTGGTCGATGAGCTCGAGTTCACGATGCGCCTCCAGCATCCCGGTATGCGGACGGATGGTTTCCACGCGTACCCCGTTGAGTCCCTCGGCGGCGGTGATCAGCGCATCCGGCATGGCCCCGGCGGGCAGTTCGACCACCAGGTCGTCGACCACCCAGTTCGACTCCGCTCCCGTCCCGCGTTCAACGACGTCCAGTGACAGGATATCCGCCCCGACCGTGCCGAGCGCGACAGCCAACGAGCCCAGGCTGCCTGGGCGGTCCTCAAGCTGCAACCGCAGCAGATACGAACTCACCGGCCCACCTTCCCACATCCGGGCCGGGGGCTCGTGGCGGCGGATTCGGCCCGGTTTACTGCGCGGCGACTGACACCTCGACCATCTTGGCGACGGTTTAGGCTTCCACGGTGTCCATCAACTCCCGCGAGTCCACCATCTCCCGCGACGAGGTTGCACGGCTGGCCAAGCTGGCCCGCCTCGCCCTGAGCGATCAAGAACTGATGAGCTTCGCCGGCCAGCTTGACGCGATCCTCGGCTACGTAGGCCAGATCCAGGCCGTCGACGTCACCGGCGTCGCACCCACCGGCGGTCCGCTCAGGGAGGCTCAGAGAGAGGTCAACGTCACCCGAGCAGATGTCGTCTCACCCGGCCTTAGCCAGCAGCAGGCGCTGGCCGAGGCTCCGTCGGTCGATGACGGGCGGTTTGCCGTACCGCAGATCCTGGGGGAGGTCCAGTGAGCGGGCAGGCCGAGTTGATCCGCCTCGACGCCGCCATCCTGGGCGGCAGGATCGCCGCCGGCGAGATCTCCTCGGTGCAGCTCACCCAGGCTTGCCTGGACCAGATCGCCGCCACCGACGGCCGCTATCACGCATTCCTGCACGTCGCCGCGGATCAGGCACTGGCCGCCGCCGCCGAGGTCGACGCGACGGTGGCTGCCGGTGACGAACTGCCCTCGCCGCTGGCCGGGGTGCCGCTGGCGCTCAAGGACGTCTTCACCAGCACCGGCATGCCGACCACCTGTGGATCGAAGATCCTCGACGGCTGGATCTCGCCGTATGACGCGACGGTCACCGCGCGGATCCGCGCCGCCGGGATGCCGATTCTCGGCAAGACCAATATGGACGAGTTCGCCATGGGCTCTTCGACGGAGAACTCGGCCTACGGCCCGACCCGCAACCCGTGGGACACCGACCGGGTTCCCGGTGGGTCCGGGGGCGGTAGCGCCGCGGCACTGGCGGCCTTTCAGGCCCCGCTGGCAATCGGTTCCGACACCGGCGGTTCCATCCGGCAGCCGGCGGCACTGACCGCTACCGTCGGCGTCAAGCCCACCTACGGCACCGTCTCGCGCTACGGACTGGTGGCCTGTGCCTCATCGCTGGATCAGGGCGGGCCGTGTGCGCGTACGGTGCGCGACACCGCGCTGCTGCACGCGGTGATCGCCGGCTACGACCCGCACGACTCCACCTCGCTCAACGTGCCGGTCCCGGACGTTACCGCCGCCGCGGCGACGGGTGCTTCCGGTGACCTTGCCGGGGTGCGGATCGGCGTGGTCAAACAGTTGCGCAGCGGCGAGGGGTATCAGCCCGGGGTGCTGGCCTCGTTCAACGATGCCGTCGCCCAGTTGGAGGCACTCGGGGCCCAGATCAGCGAGGTGGACTGCCCGAATCTGGACCACTCGCTATCGGCCTACTACCTGATCCTGCCCTCCGAGGTCTCCAGCAACCTCGCCCGGTTCGACGCCATGCGGTACGGCATGCGGGTGGGCGATGATGGCAGCCACAGCGCCGAGGAGGTGATGGCGCTGACCCGGGCCGCTGGTTTCGGCCCGGAAGTCAAGCGGCGCATCATGATCGGCACCTACGCGCTGTCGGCCGGCTACTACGATGCCTATTACAACCAGGCGCAGAAGGTTCGCACCCTGATCGCCGCCGACCTGGAGAAGGCCTACCAGAGCGTCGATGTGCTGGTGTCGCCGGCGACCCCGACCACCGCGTTCCGGCTCGGTGAGAAGGTCGACGACCCGCTGGCGATGTACCTGTTCGACCTGTGCACGCTGCCACTGAACCTCGCCGGGCACTGCGGGATGTCAGTGCCCTCGGGGCTGTCGCCGGATGACAACCTGCCGGTCGGCCTGCAGATCATGGCCCCGGCGTTGGCCGACGACCGGCTCTACCGGGTGGGCGCGGCCTACGAGGTGGCACGCGGGCCGCTGCCAACCGCTCTCTGAGCCCTCCGGGGTTCGGTTAGATTCGGACCGAGGAGCGTGGACGGCGACCGTTGAGGTTAGGTAGGGATATGCGCATCGGAGTTCTCACCGGCGGCGGAGACTGCCCCGGCCTCAATGCTGTGATCCGCGCGGTGGTGCGGACCTGCGACGCCCGTTACGGCTCCTCGGTGGTCGGTTTCCAGGACGGCTGGCGCGGACTGCTGGAGAACCGGCGCATCCAGCTCTACAACGACGACCGCAACGACCGGCTGCTGGCCAAGGGCGGCACCATGCTGGGCACCGCTCGGACCAACCCGGAGAAGCTGCGGGCCGGTATCGACGACATCAAGGCGACCTTGGAGGACAACGGGATCGACGTGCTGATCCCGATCGGCGGCGAGGGCACGCTGACCGCGGCGCACTGGCTGACCGAGGAGGGTGTTCCCGTCGTCGGGGTGCCCAAGACCATCGATAACGACATCGACTGCACCGATGTGACATTCGGGCACGACACCGCGCTGATGATCGCCACCGAGGCGATCGACCGGTTGCACAGCACCGCCGAATCCCACCAGCGGGTGATGCTGGTCGAGGTGATGGGACGGCACGCCGGCTGGATCGCGTTGAACTCCGGGCTGGCCTCCGGTGCGCACATGACGCTGATCCCCGAACAACCTTATGATGTCGAAGAGGTGTGCCGGCTGGTCAAACAGCGTTTCCAGCGCGGCGCCTCGCATTTCATCTGCGTGGTGGCCGAAGGCGCCAAGCCCGCCGAAGGCTCGATGGACCTGCGCCGGGGCGGGGTCGACGAGTTCGGCCACGAACGGTTCACCGGGGTGGCCCAGCAACTCGGCCAGGAGGTCGAGAAACGCATCCGCAAGGAAGTCCGGGTCACCGTGCTGGGCCACATCCAACGTGGCGGCACCCCTACCGCCTACGACCGGGTGCTGGCCACCCGGTTCGGGGTCAACGCCGCCGACGCCGCACACGCCGGCGAGTACGGAGTGATGGTTTCGTTGCGGGGTGAGGACATCGGCCGGGTCTCGCTGGCCGACGCAGTGCGCCAACTGAAACTCGTACCGCAGAGCCGGTACGACGACGCGGCGGCGTTCTTTGGCTGAGAACAGGCGGCCCGCCGCCGCACTATCTGCTGTCGCGGTGCTGATCGCCGCCACCGTGCTCATCGGTCCGGTTCCGCAGGCCCGCGCCGACGGCTGCCCCGACGTGGAACTCGTTTTCGCCCGTGGAACCGGGGAGCCACCGGGTATCGGCCGGGTGGGCCAGGCGCTCGTCGACAACCTCACGCCCAAGCTCGGTGGACGCAGCTTTTCCGTTTATCCGGTGAACTATCCGGCGGGAATCAACTTTCTGACCACCGGCAGTGGTGCCACCGACGTCGAAGTGCACCTGGCCGCGGCTGCGACCGCCTGCCCGGCAACCCAATTCGTTCTCGGCGGCTTCTCGCAGGGGGCAGCGGTGATGGCGATGCTGGCCGGGGTCCGGCCGCTGGGCGGTCTCGTTGGTGACCTGGGTTCCGCCCCGCCACTGCCGGTCGAGGCGGCCGACCAGATTGCCGCGGTCGCGGTGTTCGGCAACCCGAGCGCCCGGTTCGGCACACCGCTGTCGACGACCGGGCTGTTCGCCGGGTATGCGCTCGACCTGTGCAGTCCCGGTGATCCGATCTGCTTCCCCGGGGGCCGGGATCGTGCCGCTCACAACGGTTATGAGTTCCCGCCCTACATCACCGACGCCGCCAGCTTCGTGGCAGCCCGGGTCTGACCCGCCCGCTGCCCTGCCCCTGCCCGGTGCCGCCCTGCCCGGCCCCGTCAGTCGACGCAAACTCGCGTGAAACGGGCCTTCCGGGTGGGAGTTCGTGTCTGCTCGCGGCGGGAACGGGGGCGGCCCGCCCGCTAGGATCCCCGGCTATGACGACGAGTGGCAGCTCCATGACCGCCGACGCGGACCTGATGGCCTATGACCACGTCGTGGCCCGATTCGACCCGGTGCTGGGCCTGGAGGTGCACGTCGAGCTCTCGACGGCCACCAAAATGTTCTGTGGGTGCGCGACGACCTTCGGTGCCGAACCCAACACCCAGGTATGCCCGGTGTGCCTGGCCCTGCCCGGCGCGCTGCCCACGCTGAACGCTGCCGCCGTCGAGTCGGCCATCCGAATCGGGCTGGCACTGAACTGTGAGATCGCGCCGTGGAGCCGGTTCGCCCGGAAGAACTACTTCTATCCGGATATGCCGAAGAACTATCAGATTTCCCAGTACGACGAGCCGATCGCCTTCGACGGCTTCCTCGACGTGCCGTTGGAGGACGGCACCACCGTCCGCATCGACATCGAGCGGGCTCATATGGAGGAGGACACCGGCAAGCTGACCCATATCGGCAGCGAGACCGGCCGCATTCACGGTGCCACCAACTCGCTGTTGGACTTCAACCGGGCCGGGGTTCCGCTCATTGAGATCGTCACCAAGCCGATCGAAGGGACCGGTGAGTGCGCGCCCCAGGTGGCCCGCGCCTACGTGACGGCGCTGCGGGATCTGTTGCGCGGCCTCGGTGTCTCCGATGTGCGTATGGACCAGGGCTCGCTGCGCTGCGATGCCAACGTGTCGCTGCGCCCGATCGGCCGAAGCGCGTTCGGCACCCGCACCGAAACCAAGAACGTCAACTCGCTCAAGAGCGTCGAGGTGGCGGTCCGCTACGAGATGCGCCGTCAGGCGGCGATCCTGGCCGCCGGCGGGTCGATCCATCAGGAGACCCGGCACTTCCACGAGGACGGCCACACCTCCCCTGGGCGCGACAAGGAGACCGCCGAGGATTACCGCTACTTCCCCGAACCGGATCTCGAACCGGTGGCCCCCGGTGCCGAGCTGGTGGATCGGCTGCGCGAGACCATCCCCGAGCTGCCGTGGCTGATGCGCAAGCGGACGCAGCAGCAGTGGGGTGTTTCCGACGAGGTGATGCGTGATCTGGTCAATGCCGGTGCGGTCGAGTTGGTGGCGGCCACCGTCGGCCACGGAGCGGCCAGCGAGGCGGCGCGGGCGTGGTGGGGCAACTTCCTGGTACAGAAGGCCAACGAGAGCGGATGCGAGCTCGAAGCGTTGGCGATCACCCCGGCGCAGGTCGCCACCATCATCGCCCTCGTGGACGACGGGAAGTTGTCCAACAAGTTGGCCCGCCAGGTCGTCGAGGGGGTGCTGGCCGGCGAGGGGCAGCCCGAGCAGGTGATGGCCGCCCGGGGGCTGGCCATGGTGCGCGACGAGTCGCTGATTCAGGCCGCGGTGGACGAGGCGCTGGCCGCCAGCCCGGAGATCGCCGAGAAGATCCGCGGCGGCAAGGTGGCCGCCGCCGGTGCGATCGTCGGCGCGGTCATGAAGGCCACCAAGGGTCAGGCCGACGCGGCCCGGGTCCGCGAACTGGTGCTGGCGGCCTGCGCACCGAGCGGTTAGCCCAAGCCAGGCGGGTGGTGCGGTGTGCGAGCCGGTTTCGGCCTCGAAATCCATTCCAGATCGGCCATTGCGGCGGTAGGGTCAGGGTGGTTGACAAAGCGAGAGTGCCGCGCGTCCCCAACTTGTCCCGCGAACTCTCCGGCGCCCCCGGGCGATTCTGAGAGGAGTGCATCCATGGCTTCAGTTCTGTGGTTTCAGGGGGGTGCGTGCAGTGGCAACACGATGTCGTTCCTCAACGCCGATGAGCCCAACGTGGTCGACCTGATCGTCGACTTCGGGCTGGACGTCATCTGGCATCCCTCGCTCGGAATGGAGATGGGCAAGAACGCTCAGAAGCTGTTCGCCGATTGCGCCTCCGGTGCGCGCCAGATGGACGTGTTCGTGTTCGAAGGCTCGGTCATCGAGGCGCCCAACGGCACCGGCCGGATGGATATGTTCGCCGACCGCCCCATGAAGGAATGGGTGACCGAGCTGGCGTCCCAGGCCGGGATCGTCGTCGCAATCGGAGACTGCGCCTGCTGGGGCGGTATCCCGGCGATGGAGCCCAACCCGTCCGGCTCGACCGGACTGCAGTTCCACAAGCGGGCCAAGGGCGGATTCCTCGGCCCCGACTTCAGGTCCAAGGCCGGCCTGCCGGTCATCAACATTCCCGGCTGCCCGGCCCACCCGGACTGGATCACCCAGATCCTCGTGGCGCTGGCCACCGGGCGCACCAGCGATATCTCGCTCGACGAACTTCAGCGGCCTGAGACGTTCTTCAAGACGTTCACCCAGACCGGCTGCACCCGGGTCCAGTTCTACGAGTACAAGCAGTCGACGCTGTCCTTCGGTGAGGGCACCCGCACCGGCTGCCTGTTCTACGAGTTCGGCTGCCGCGGCCCGATGACCCACTCGCCGTGTAACCGCATCCTGTGGAACCGGCAGTCGTCGAAGACCCGGGCCGGTCAACCCTGCTACGGCTGCACCGAGCCGGAGTTCCCGCATTTCGATCTCGCTCCGGGGACGGTGTTCAAAACTCAGAAGGTCGCCGGGGTCATCCCGAAGGAAACCGGAACCGGAACCAAGAAACTGTCCTACATGGCCGCGGCGGCGGCGGCCCGGGTGGCCGCACCGCAGTGGTCGAAAGAAGACATGTTCGTGGTCTAGGCCGTCCCGCCTGGCCCCGCCGTGAGTTCGCCCCGAAAGGATTTTCATGACCGCGCTCGATCTGCATGTCAGCCCGCTCGGACGGGTCGAGGGCGACCTCGACGTCCGAGTCACCATTGAGGACGGCGTCGTCACCTCCGCCTGGACCGAGGCCGCGATGTTCCGCGGATTCGAGATCATCCTGCGGGGCAAAGACCCTCAAGCCGGCCTCATCGTGTGCCCGCGTATCTGCGGCATCTGCGGGGGCAGCCACCTGTACAAGTCGGCTTACGCGCTGGACACCGCCTGGCGCACGCACATGCCGGCCAACGCCACACTGGTCCGCAATATCGCCCAGGCCTGCGAGACGCTGCAGTCGATTCCGCGCTACTTCTACGCGTTGTTCGCGATCGACCTGGTGAACAAGAACTATGCGAAGTCCGCGATGTACGACGAGGCGGTGCGCCGGTTCGCGCCGTACGTCGGCACCAGCTACCAGACCGGTGTGGTGCTGTCCCAGAAGCCGGTCGAGGTATACGCGATCTTCGGCGGCCAGTGGCCACACTCCAGCTTCATGGTGCCCGGCGGCGTCATGGGTGCCGCGACGCTGTCCGATGTCACCCGCGCGATCGCGATCCTGGAGAACTGGAAGGACAACTGGCTGGAGTCCAAACTGCTGGGCTGCAGCATCGACCGCTGGCTGGAGAACAAAACCTGGGAGGACGTGCTGGCCTGGGTCGACGAGAACGAGTCGCAGTACAACAGCGACCTCGGATTCTTCATTCGCTACTCGCTGGACATCGGATTGGACAAGTTCGGGCAGGGTGTCGGCAACTACCTCGCCACCGGCACCTACTTCGACCCGAAGCTGTACGCGAACCCGACCATCGAGGGCCGCAACAAGGCGTTGATCGGCCGGGGCGGCATCTTCGCCGGCGGGAAGTGGCACGAGTTCGACCAGGCCAGGGTCCGCGAAGACGTCAGTCACTCGTTCTACGAGGGCAGCCGACCATTGCACCCGTTCGAGGGGGAGACCATCCCGGTGGATCCGGAGGCGGGCAAGAAGCAGGGCAAGTACAGCTGGGCCAAATCGCCCCGCTATGAGCTCGACGGACTGGGCAACCTGCCGCTGGAGACCGGCCC
>Ga0180431_10008997_pt1 | contig 11369 bp, 10 predicted proteins | sample SS_ome_11_FD_132459 | JGI IMG/M metagenome (GOLD analysis project Ga0180431, IMG submission 132459) | Hypersaline lake sediment archaeal communities from the Salton Sea, California, USA - SS_1_MS_1 metaG | ecosystem: Environmental > Aquatic > Non-marine Saline and Alkaline > Hypersaline >...
CATCCGAAGGTCTGATAAGCGGCTGCCGGTCCGGTAAGTGAAAGCGAACGGACCCCGGACGGCGGCCGGGGGAACCACGCTGACCAGGATCGGCGCGGGTCGGGGAATCGTTTGGGCTGACGGACAAGCACCGCCCACGGGTGGCCGAAGTATGTTCGGAGAGCCACCCGCGCAGGCGGCTGCGCGCGAACTCTGGAGCAGGCTCTCGTCCCATGACTGAGGCCCCAGTGGCAACCAAGACGCTGCTGCTCCTGTTCGGGTTCGTGCTGTTCAGTGCCGGTGCGCTGGTGGTCCCCCTGCTCGGCGTGGTGGGCTACGTGGTTCACTATCACTTCTGGCCCGACAACCACTGGTGGGGCAAGGCCATCTCCTCCTGGAACCTCCGTTACGCCTTCACCATCGGGCTGTGCCTGCTGGTGGGCACCGTCCTCAACAAGCACAAGCTCAAGCTGGGCGGGACGGTGATGAAGAAGCACGAGTGGCTGCTGGTGCTGTTCTGGGCCACCGCGGTGCTGAGCCTGTTCACCGGTATCGACCTGCCGTTCGACTCCTATCAGCGGGCGCACCAGCACAACCTGCTGGACAAGGTGAGCAAGGTGATCCTCTTCTGCCTGCTGATGTCCCACGTGGTCACCACGCTGCGGCGCTACGACATCCTGCTGTGGACGCTGATCATCGGGACGCTCTACGTGGGCTACGAGGCCTGGAGTGCGCCCATGTGGAAGTTCACGCGGGCCCGACTGCAGGGCATCGGGGGGCCGGATTTTCGGGAATCGAGCTTCCTGGGGGCCCACTTCGCCATCATGCTGCCGCTGATCGGCGTGCAGTTCCTGCGGGGAGGGTGGAAGGCCCGGCTGATCTGCGCCCTGGCCGGCGGCTTCGCGGTCAACGGCCTGGTCCTCACGCGTACCCGGGCGGCGTTTCTGGGCGTGTGCGTGGGGATGCTCGCGGCCCTGCTGTTCGGCCTGCGCGGCCGCCGCCGCCGCATCTTCCTCTATCTGCTGCCGGGGCTGCTGCTGGGGGCTTACCTGACCGATGCGGGTTTCCGCGATCGCATGAAGACCATCAGCCCGCAGCCCGAGCCCACCGACACCTCGGCGCACTACCGTCTGCTGATCTGGGAGGCCGGCGGACGCATGTTCGTGGACAACCCCCTGGGCGTCGGCATCGGCAACTTCCGCGTCATGCTCAGCACCTACTCCGAGAAGCTCATCCGCCGCGATGCCCACAACACCTTCATCCGCTGCGCCACCGAGCTCGGCGTGTTCGGCGCCGCTGCTCTGGGATTGCTGATGCTGTCGGCGATCACGTGCCTGGCGCGGGCGCGGCGCTATGCGCTGTTGTGCCCGGATAGCTGGCAGATTCGATACTACTGTTATGGGACCGGCGTATCGCTGGCGGTGATGTTCACCACGTCGTTCTTCATGTCGCAGTTGTACATCGAGGTGTTCTGGTGGGTGTTGACGCTGCCGGTGTGCGTGCTGCGGGCCGCGGAGCTGGAGTACCTGCGAGCCGCGGCCGAGGAGGAGGCGTGGGAGGAGGCGCCGGCCGCCGCAGAGGAGCATCCGGCTGAAGGGGGATTCTATCCCGGAAACGTCGGGTGGGCGTGATGCGCGTTCTGCACCTGCTGCACTCGCTCCGCCGCGGTGGCCTGGAGCGGGTGGTTGTCTCGGTGGCGAACGGCCTGAATCGGCGGCGGGTGCCGCAGGGCGTCTGCTGCCTGCACGGGCCGGGCCCGCTGCTGGGGGCCTTGGACCCGGATGTTGCCCGTTTCGTGTTGGGCGCCCGTCCGAACGATCCGACCCTGGCGTTCCGCCTGCAGCGGGTGTACCGCCTCTTCCGGCCCGACGTGATCCACACCGTGGATTTCTGTAGCTGGCCGGACGCCACCCTGGCGGCCGTGCTCAGCCCCAGCATCGGCAGGGTGCACACCTTCCACGGCTTCCTGAGCCGCCCGGCGGCACGCTGGCGGTGGATGGGACGTCTGCTGGCCCGTTGCACGGACGTGCTCCAGGCGGTGTCTCGGGATGCAGCCCGGCAGGCTGCCGAGCACTTCCGGGTGTCGGCGGACCGCATCGAGGTGATCCCTAACGGTGTGGACGTGGTGCGGTTTGATCCCCACAGCATGGCGGCGTCGCGGGCGGCGCTGGGGCTGCCCGAGGACGGGCTGGTCTGTGTCACGGTGGGGTCGCTGACGCCGGCCAAGAACCCGTTGTTGCTGGTGGCGGCGGCCCGCGGGGTCCGGCCGGACGTTCATTTTGTCTGGGTGGGGGAGGGGCCGCTGGCTGAGGCGGTGCAGGAGGAGGTGGCCCGGGCGGGACTGGCGCACCGCTTCACCCTGGCCGGCGGCGCCGCTGATGTTCGCCCCTGGCTGGCGTCCGCGGACCTGTTCGTGCTTCCGTCGGACACCGAGGCGGCTCCGCTGAGCCTGCTCGAGGCCATGGCCATGCAGCTTCCGGTGGTGGCCACGCGGGTGGGCGAGGTTCCGGACATGGTGGGCGACCAGGCGGCGGGATTGCTCGTGGCTCCCGGCGACGCTGCCGGGCTGGCCGCGGCGGTCAACGCATTGGCCCGGGACGACTGCCGCCGGAGGCGGATGGCCATCTGCGGGCGGGGCGTGGTGCTGGACCGCTTCAACCAGCGGCAGGTGCTCGACCGCTATGAGCAGACCTACGAGGAGTTCTCTTCCGCCCGCCATAGGCGGTGCAGAGGGGCGGCCGTCCCGCTGGGAGGTTGCGGATGAGCATCGCCGTTGTCGCCCACGATCGCTGCCGTGTGGAGGATGGCGAGGGCCGCGCCCGGCGGCGTTCGCGGAAGGACCTGCCCAGCCTGGTGGGGCGGCTGGCCTGCCCGGCCACGGGAAGCCCCCTGGCCCTGGCCGATGACGGCGCCAAACTGGTGGGGGACGGCCGCTCGTATCCTCTGCGCGATGGGGTGCCTCTGTTGCTCGAAGGCGAGGCCCTTGGCGAGGCTCTCGCCTGGCAGCCAACGAAGCGCCGCGGGATGAGGGACCGTGTCCGGGCGATGGTCCCGGCGCCGGTATCCGCCCGGCGGCAGAATGCCCGCCTGGCTGAGTTTCTCTCGGGTCGCAGGCCGCACGAACTGGTGCTGAACGTCGGGTCGGGCGGCTGGGATCTGGGCCCCGGAGTGTGGAACCTGGACCGCCTGCCGTTTGCCAACGTGGACCTCTGCGGTGATGTCCACCGCATGCCGTTCGGCCGGGGCCGGGTGGACGCCATCGTGTGCACCGGTCTGCTGGAACACGTGCCGGATCCCGAGGCGGTGGTGGCGGAGTTCCACCGGGTGCTCCGGCCGGGTGGGGCGGTGTTCTGCACGGTTCCGTTCTTACAGGCCTACCACCAGGATCCGGAGGACTACCGCCGTTACACCGCCACCGGCCTGCGCCGCCTGTTCAGCGATTTCACGGCGGCCGAGGTGCGGCCTTCTCATGGCGTGGGATCCACTCTGGCCTGGGTGGTTCCGGACGCCCTGGCGGCGGCGCTGGCCCTGGGCAGCAACAGGCTGCACACCGCCCTGGTGATGTCGCTGCGGTGCCTGCTGGCTCCGCTGCGCCTGCTGGATCGGCTGAGCGAGGGCAGCCGCTTCGAGCACGTGGCCTGTTCAGCCCTCCTGATCGAAGCGGAGCGATGACGGCCGACGATTCAACAGCCTCGATGCGGCCGACCGTGCTGATGATCGGCCCGCTGCCGCCGGCGGTCGGCGGAATGGCGACCGTGATCGAGCAGTTGCTCGGCGGACCCCTGGCGCGGACCTGTCGACTGCTCGGTTTTCCGGCCAACCCCTCGTCGGCCCGACGCCGTTTCCTGCCGGCATCGATCGGGCGGCACGCGGCCCGACTCGTCGCCCTGGCCCGCCAGCTCCGCCGGGAGCGGATCGACGTGCTGCACGTGCACACCTGTAGCGGGTTCACTTTCTACCGCAATCTGGCGGACGTCGCCCTGGCACGCCTGCACGGGGTGCCGGTGGTGCTGCACATTCACGGCGCCCGGTTCGACGAGTTCTGCGGCCGAGCCGGCGCTGCCGGGCGCTGGGTGATCCGCCGGGCGCTGTCGCGGGTGGACCGCGTCGTGGTGCTCTCCCGCTGGTGGCGGGAAACGCTGCGGGAGTACGCGCCGGCGGCCCGCTTCGCGGTGGTGCCCAACGGCGTGGCGGTGCCGCCGTCCGCCCGGCAGGACTCCACGGGAGGGCCGGAGAGGCCGTGCAGGTTTCTCTTCCTGGCGGCGGTTTGCCGGCGGAAGGGTATCGATACGTTGCTCGGGGCCTGTGCGGCTCTGCGGGCGCGTGGCACCCGGTTCCGCGTCGTGGTGGCCGGCCCCGAGGAGACGGCGGGTGACGCCCGCCGGCTCGCGGAGCAGATCCACCGGCAGGGGCTCGGCGACGCCGTCGAGTACGTGGGCACGGTCACCGGGGCCGCCAAGGAGGAGCTGCTCGGCGGCTCCGACTGCCTGGTGCTGCCCAGCCGCGCCGAGGGTCTGCCCCTCACCCTGCTCGAAGCGGGAGCGCGGGGATGTCCGGTGGTCGCCTCCGCAGTGGGGGCGGTGCCCGAGGTGATCGACGATGAACGATGCGGCCTGATCGTCCCGCCGGGAGAAGCCGGGGCTCTCGCTGGGGCCATGGAAACGCTGGCGACCGACCCGCAGCAACGCCGGGATCTGGGGACGGCCCTGCGTGCGCGGATCGCCGACCGCTACTCGCTGGAGCGGCAGTCCGTCCTGCTCGCCGGGATCTACCGTGAATTGTGTTCGGCGGCCGAGCACACCGCCCTGACAGGCTTGCCCGTTGGAGGAGGGACCCGAACATGAACCCCCGGCTGGTGCGCCAGTTCATCTATCCCTGGCACGAAGCCCTGCGCGGGCGACGCACTTTCGACAACCTGCGGGAGCTGGAAGCGACGCAGTGGTGGCCCGCCGAGCGACTGCGGGAGTGGCAGCAGGTGAAGCTGCGGGCCCTGTTCCGCCATGCCGTGGGCCACTGCCCGTACTACGGGGAGGTGTTCGCCGAGGCGGGGGTTGACCCCCATGGCCGGGAGCCGCTGAGTGCGCTGCCGGCGCTGCCCCTGTTGGACAAGGACACCATTCGGCGCCGCCGCCAGGAGTTGACCTGGGCCAGGCGCCCGGTGGGCTTCACGAAGCCGCCACCGGTGGATCCACGGGGCACCCGCTGCTGTTCTACTTCGACCGCCGCCGCCAGGGCTACGACAAGGCCGCCCGCATGCGCACGCACCGCTGGTTCGGTGTCGACGTAGGGGACCGGGAGGTCTACCTGTGGGGTTCGCCGCACGAGATCAACACCCAGCACCGCCTCAAGGAGTGGCGGGACCGGCTGACCAACGAGCTGCTGCTCAGCGCCTTCGCTCTGACCCCGGGGCGCATGGACGAGTACCTGGCCCGAATCGCCCGTTTCGAACCGCGCTGCCTGTTCGGCTACCCGAGCAGCCTGGCGCTGCTCTGCGAGCACGGACTGGCCTGTGGCCGGATCGAGCGGCCGGCGTCCTTGCGGGCGGTCTTCGTCACCGGCGAACTGCTGGACGAGGGCCAGCGCCGCGTCATCTCCGACTGCTTCCGGGTGCCGGTGGCTGATGGTTACGGCAGCCGCGAGGCTGGTTTCCTGGCCCATGAGTGCCCGCACGGGGCCATGCACGTGACGGACGAGAACGTGATCCTGGAGGTGGTGGACGAGTCGGGCCACCCGGTGGAAGCCGGCGCCTGCGGCGAGATCGTGGTCACTCATCTGGACGCCTACGCCATGCCGCTGATCCGCTACCGCACCGGGGACGCGGGCCGGCGGATCGCCGAGCCCTGCGCCTGTGGGCGGGGGCTTTCGAGGATGGAGGTGGTGGGCGGCCGCAAGACGGATCACCTGGTGGCCCGGGACGGCACGGTCATGCACGGGCTCTCGGTCATCTACGTGCTCCGGGAAACGCCCGGCGTGCGGCAGTTCCAGGTGCGGCAGGATGCCGGCGGGGCGGTCACCATCCGGATTGTGCCGGACGACGAACTGGACGCCGACGGCCTGCGGCGGATCGAGCGTGGTGTGCGTGACGTGCTGGGGTGGGACGCGGAACTGTCCATCGAGCCGGTCGAGCGGCTCGAGGTCAGCGCGTCCGGCAAGTTTCGTTGCGTGGTCTCCGAGGCGGTTGAAGCGGGAGCGATTCCATGAACTCGAAGCCAGGCGCCGTGACCGGTGATGCTCCCGCGCCGGCGGAGTCCCACCGGGGCGGGGTCGCTCAGCAGGAGGTTTCTCCTTCGCCGAGGCAGTGCGAGCGTTGCCAGGCGGAGTTCGCCGAGCGGCCGGGAGACGACCGACTGACCTGCCGCTGCCCGAGCTGCAACGGGCAGGTCCAGGTCTCGCCTCGGCAGCCGGTGCAGTGTCCGCAGTGTGGTGAGCCGGCCGTCGGCACGATCGGTGGCCGCGGTACGGTCTGGACGTGTCCGCTGTGTGGAGCGCGAACGGTGCCTCAGTTGGTGACGGCTCGCGTGGTCAAGAAACGGCGCCGGCACTCCGGGCGCGGAAGACGGGATCAGGCGATGGTGCTGCTGGTCACGGTAAGCGTGGTGATCGGCGTGCTAGCCCTGCTGACGTTCATCCGCGTGTTCGGGGCCGCCGCTCCGGTCCGTTTCTGAGGCCTCGTCGGGGATCAGGCTGGCGATCAGGGCGTCCGCGGGTGGCAGAGCCGGCTGCGCCGGCGGAGTCTGCGTTTCCCCGGCGACGGTCCGCTGCTCGACGTGGTGTTGCAGGTCCACCGCGTACTGGGCGACGAGGACGCCGAGCCAGGCGGCCAGCCCGGCGATGAGGACGTCCGTGGCGCTGGCCACGCGGGACCGGATGACGATCTGGGCGGTCTCCGTGGCCGTCGCGATCAGCATGACCACGCCGCCGGTGACGGCCATCTGACTGCGGAGCGACCGCCGGCGGAGCGCCGGCCAGCACATCCAGATACCCACGCCCAGGAAGCCGAAACGCAGCATCTTCGACCAGAAGTCGGCGCAGACCCGATCGAAGCGCCCCAGGTAGTACGAGTAGAACGGCAGGATCTCGGGCGATGCGATTCGCGAGCGGGCCCGCTCCGGAGCGAGGTCGAACGAGAACGGCGCCAGGTCGATCAGGAGCACGAAGGCCAGGCCCGCGAGCAGGGCGGCTGTGGCCGGCCGCCTGCTTCCGCCGGGGCTCAGTGGTGACCGGATCTCGGGGTCGGGTGCTCGGGCGGCCGCGGCGGCGTAGCCGGCCAGCCCGCCGGCGAGTCGTGCCAGGATGTCGGTAACGTGGAAGCCACGCGAGACCACCAGGATCTGGGCCACGCTCATGGCCACCGCCAGCGCGGTCCATAGATACGCGGCCAGCAGGAGCCCGGACGCCGGCCGGAAACCGCGATCCTGCCGGACCAGGCGGAACAGCAGCCAGCCCAGCACGCCGAAGGACAGGAACTCCGCCGCCCAGCGGGCCCACAGGAACATCCGCTCACGCCGGCAGGCCGCCGCGGCATCGAGATCACCGAGGGCTTCGGCGGCATCCACCCGGGCGGCGAGAGCGGCGCTGGGGGCGAAGGGCACCACCGTGCTGTCGCGGGCGGAACTGACCAGTCGGCCCACGTTGAGGGTGGGCGTGAACGGCACCAGGGCGGTGATGCAGAGCATCCCCGCGAAGACCTTCGCCAGTGCCGAACTGCGGTTCACCCGCAGCTCGTGACGCAGCTCGTGGAAGAGGTTTCGCTCCGGCACGCGGCAGCAGAGCGCCAGGACAGCCCCTCCTCCGCCACCCAGCACGTTGGCGGCGAAATCGACCGCCGAGGAGACGCGGGTGGGGGAGAGGAGCTGGATGGACTCCACCGTCAGGCTGATCGTGGCCGTCGCGGCCGTACAGACCACCACCGCCGACCAGGGATGCCCCACCGTTCGCACCAGGCTGGTGTGCAGGAGGAAACCCAGCGGCACGAACAGGGCGATGTTGCTCCACACGTCCGGCAGCCGGGAGGTGGCACTGCCCAATCCCAGGAAGGATCGATCCTGACTCACCGCGGCCCCCAGCGTGAAATCGAAGGGGATCAGCGTGCCGAACAGGACGTACAGCAGGTAGACGGCGGTCAGCAGCTCCAGGGAGTGGCTGTGGACGAAGTTGACCAGTTCGTGGCGGGAGATGGGCCGGAGTCGGTGGTCGGCCCGGTCGCGAGATGCCGCACCGCTGGCGGTGTTCACGGTCGTGGTCTCGAAGCGCTCAATGGTCGATCGTCAGGTGCCAACCGCCAGCCCGCACAGCGAGGATGCCCGCGGCTCGATTCACTTGTCCGGAACCAGCCTGAGAGTCTCTCCGTAGGGCAGGGGAGGCCAGATCCGCGGCCGCAGCGGGCCCTCCGGTCGCCATTCCTGCGGTGCCTCGGGCGCCGCGGGGCGGTCGTTCGACCACAACTCGCGGACACACTCCAGCACCAGCCTCTCGAATCGCCGGTCGGCGAGCACGCGGGGATCGCAGTAGCTGTCGTCGCTGCTGACATCCTCCGGCGGTCGGGTCAGGGTCTCGGGGTCGGGCACGCTGGCCCGGGCGTCGATGCCGGCCAGGGCCAGGCCGGTCCGCGTGTCGTAGAGGACACCCCGCGCCCGGGATTCGGATTCGGACAGATCGCCGCGCCCGTACACCAGGCACAACCCGGCTCGCAGATCCCGGGCGGCCGCGACCAGCCGGGTCGGCGTGGGAGGGTCTTCGCCGAGATCGTGCTTGTCGAGTGGGAAGGCCTCGCTCAGGTAGCGCAGGTTGTCGAACAAGCGGTTCCAGGCGAGGAAGTCGTTCTTCGGCCTGGTTGCGAGGGTGAGCTGGCGCGGAGTGGCCTGCAGGGTCTGCTCGTCGACCGCGACCCGGGCCACGGCCAGGGACGCCGGGAAGGACCCGTCGGTGCCCGCGGGCACGAGGTTGACGTACCCGTCGTCGAGGGGGGTGAAGGTGACGGCGGAGACGTCGTCCCACTGGACCAGCGGGCGCAGGACCCGGATTTCCTCTTCCTTCTCCTGGCAGCCGGCGACTGCCAGGGCGATGGCCGTCATGGCCAGAAACCTCTTCACGATCGGCTCCTCAGGTTGCACTCTGCCCGGCAGGCGGCCGCCGGGCGCAGGGATCACGATCGAACCGTCAGGGATGATATCGGGCGGCGGGCAGGCTCACTGGTCCAAAAAAACGGCGGACAGGGTCCGGAGTAGCGGCCGGCGAGGGGAGGGACGCCGCCCGGGGCCCGCCGGCGGAGCGGCGTCGGGGGAGCCCATAACTCAGGTCGCCGGGCGGCGTTTCCGATGCATTGCCGGGTTCCGGGATGGATGGAGGCCATGAGCGTTCAGCCCGCGATAGAGGATGCGGCCAGCGCAACGGACGTGGCTCGGCTGAGCACGGTGGCCCTGGCTTCGCCCACCCAGATTCGGGTCTCGGACGTCCGTTCGCCCCGCCGGGCGGTCAGCTCCTGGGGCCACTTCATGCTCGACCTGCCCCGCACCACGTGGACGGTCGTGGATGTGGCCATCCTTACCGCCGGGATCTGGCTGGGGTACCGCCTGTTCGCCCTGCCGCACTCCGTGCCCTACGCGCACGTGACCCTCTGGCAGGCCTGGCTGATCTTCTCGCTGAGCCTGACGGTTTCGTCGCTGGTGTTCGGGCTCTACGAGCGGGAGACCCTGCTGGTCCGCTCGCGAATCGTGACCCGCACGGCGCTGACCAGCGCCCTGGCGGTTGCCCTGGCGTACGCCGCGATCTACGTGGTGATGTACACCACGGTGTCGCGGCGGGTCACCGGGGTGGCCCTGGGAGGATACCTGCTGCTGGGGACCTCCATCCGCCTGCTGGCCTGCTGGGCGCTCCAGCGGGTGAAGCGGGGGGTGCTGGTGGTGGGGCCGGGCCGGCTGATCGAGGCCCTGGCCCGGGCCGGCCGCGAGGGGCTCCTGCCGCACTACCGCCTGGTCGGGTCCGTCGACGATGGCCCGAGCGACATCGACGAGACCGTGCCCATCCCGCGGCTGGGCAGGCCGGCGGAGATCCCCTCCATCTGCCGGCAGCGGGGGGTTCACGACATCGTGGTGGGCTCGGCTGCAGCCCGCGACCCGCAGGTGCTGGCCTGGCTGCTGCCCTGCCTGCGGATGGGTTGCCGGGTGACCAACGAGGCGGTTTTCTACGAGAAGAACACGGGCCAGATCCTGGTGGACCAGATCACCCCGCAGTGGTTTCTCTTCGCGGACCTCAAGACGCACTGCGAGGAGGTGGCCACCTTCAAGCGGGTGATGGACACGGTCGTCTCGGCGGCCGGTCTGCTGCTGGCCCTGCCGCTGCTGCCCCTGATCGCCCTGGCTATTCGTCTCGATGACGGTGGGCCGGTCTTCTACTGGCAGGATCGGGTGGGCCAGAACGGCGTGGTTTTCCGCCTCTACAAGTTCCGCACCATGCGGGTGAACGCCGAGACGGGCCCGTCCGTCTGGGCCCTCCGGAACGACCCGCGGACCACGCGGGTGGGCCGCTTCCTGCGACGCACGCGGCTCGACGAGCTGCCCCAGCTCTACAACGTGCTGTGCGGGCAGATGTCCCTGGTCGGTCCCCGGCCCGAGCGTCCCGACATCGTCGAGACCCTGATCCGCGAGATCCCGTACTACGCCGAACGCCACCTGGTCAAACCCGGCATCACCGGCTGGGCCCAGATCAGCTTCCGCTACGGCAACTCCGTCGAGGACGCCAGGCGCAAGCTCCAGTTCGACCTCTACTACCTCAAGCACATGTCCTTCGAGCTGGACCTGATCATCCTCTTCCGGACCGTGGGGACCTTTCTCCGCGGGGCCTGCTGAGCTCCGGCCCGGATGCGCTGCCCGGTCCGCGGGCTTGGGCCCGCGGCTCTGATTGGCGCCGCCTGCCTGGGTCTGGGGTGGTGGCCGGCGGCGCGGCGTCAGAGCGCCAGGGGCGAGCCTGGTGACAGGGATTGGTTGAGATGCGGGGCGGTCCCGGTCCGCGGGCTTGCGCCCGCGGCTCTGATTGGCGCCACCTGGCGGGGTGTGGGGTGGTGGCCGGCGGCGCGGCGGGACGGCTCTGATCCCCGGCAGTCAGCCGGTGAAGGCCCGCAGCAGGTCGCCGAAGTCACCCAGGTCGACGTCCTCGTCACCGTCGAAGTCGAAGGCTCGCCGGCAGTCCGCGGGGGTCAGGCCGGGCGCGTCCGGGTCGGGCGACCCACCGGGCCCGCAGAGGCAGTCGGCGAAGCCGGCATGGTCGGCCAGGTCGATGTCGCCGTCGCGGTCCAGGTCGCCGCGTTTGACCGGGCGGAGCGTGGGATCTCCGTTGAGCACCATGCCGTAGTACCATTCCCGCTCCCACTGCTCGAAGGGCGCCTGGGCGTC
>Ga0180431_10008999_pt1 | contig 11368 bp, 5 predicted proteins | sample SS_ome_11_FD_132459 | JGI IMG/M metagenome (GOLD analysis project Ga0180431, IMG submission 132459) | Hypersaline lake sediment archaeal communities from the Salton Sea, California, USA - SS_1_MS_1 metaG | ecosystem: Environmental > Aquatic > Non-marine Saline and Alkaline > Hypersaline >...
AGGTGCATACGAAGCGGGAGCTTGCCAAGCTGCTCCGGGCCGATCGGCGCGGGCTGATCGTGTCGATGATCCACAAGTTCGACAAGATCGATCCCGATCTGATCCAGCGCGACAATGTGTTTGTCCTGGTCGATGAGGCCCACCGTACCACGGGCGGCGACCTGGGCAACTACCTGATGGCGGCGGTGCCGCAGGCAACCTACCTGGGTTTCACCGGCACGCCCATCGACAAGACTGCCTACGGCAAGGGGACGTTCAAGGTCTTCGGCACCGACGACCCGAAGGGCTACTTGGACAAATACTCGATCAAGGAGTCGGTGGCCGACGGGACCACCGTGCCGCTGCATTACCAGTTGGCCCCCAACGACTTGCTAGTGGATCGGGAGACGCTGGAGAAGGAGTTCCTCGACCTTGCTGAAGCCGAGGGTGTGAGCGACATTGAGGAACTGAACAAAGTCCTCGATCGGGCCGTCACGCTGCGAAACATGATGAAGAATGAGGAGCGGGTCGAGGATGTGGCCCGATTTGTTGCCAAGCACTATCGGGAAACCGTCGAGCCGATGGGCTACAAGGCGTTCCTGGTAGGAGTAGACCGGGAAGCCTGCGCGCTGTACAAGGAGGCTCTCGACGGACACCTGCCCGCCGAATACTCCCAAGTCGTCATCAGTACCCAAGGCAAGAAGGACCCGAAGAAGCTCCAGGCGTATCGGCTGACTGACGACCAAGAGAAGACGATCCGCAAGAGGTTCCGCAAGCCCGATGAACAGCCCAAGATCCTGATCGTCACCGAGAAACTGCTGACCGGGTTCGATGCGCCCATTCTCTACTGCATGTATCTCGACAAGCCGATGCGGGATCACGTGCTCTTGCAGGCCATCGCACGGGTGAACCGGCCCTACGAGGACGACGAGGGACGGCGAAAGACGTGTGGCTTCGTGCTTGATTTCGTGGGGATCTTCGACAAGCTGGAAAAGGCCCTGGCCTTCGACTCCAAGGACGTCGAGGGTGTGGTCGAAGGGCTTGACGTGCTCAAGGACCGGTTCGCCGAGCGAATGCAGTATGGGCGGCAGAAGTATCTGCCAATTGCCGCGGGTAAGTCCGGCGACAAAGCCGTCGAAGCCATCCTGGACCACTTTCGGGACACTCAGCGCCGGGAGGAATTCTACACGTACTTCCGGGAAATCGAGGAACTCCATGAGATCATCTCGCCGGACGTGTTCATGCGGCCTTTCCTGCCCGACTACGGCCGGCTGGCCGAAATGTATGAGGTACTGCGAAGCAATTATGACCGGGGCGTGATCGTGGACAAGGAATTCTTGCGAAAGACCGCCCAGCTTGTTCGGGAACACACGGAAACGACGGCGATCCAGCAACCGACCAAGCTCCAGCGGCTCGACTCCGATACGCTCCAGGCCCTTGCCGATGACGACAAGCCAGATACCGTAAAGGTCTTCAATCTGCTCAAGGCCATCGACCAACTCACCGGCGCCCAGGCCGCCAAGGAGCCCTACCTCATTAGCATCGGGGACAAGGCCGAGCAGATCGCACGGGCTTTCGAGGAGCGGCAGCAGACGACGCAGGCGACCCTGGATGAACTGCGGAAGCTGATCGAAGAAGTGCGGCAGGCCCGACAAGAGCGGGATGCTACCGAACTATCACCGGAATCATTTGCGGTCTATTGGCTGTTGAAGCGGGACGGCGTGCCCAAGGCGAGTGAAGTGGCGAAAGCCACGAGCGAAGCCTTCGACCAGTACCCGCATTGGCAGACCAGCAGCCACCAAGAGCAAGAGGTCCGCAAGTCGTTCTACAAGGCGCTCATTGACGCCGGTGTCGATGGAGTCGTCGACGTTGCCCAGAACATCCTCAAGATGCTACGGAGGGCGACGAAGTGAGCCGGCCCCACGGAAAGACACAACAAGATGGCTGGACGCCCTTGGAGGAAGTCATCTCCAAGGACATTTTCAAGGCCGAGGTGAAAGCTTGGGCCGAGCGAATCGACGTCGAGCCCAAGGAAATCCATGTTCGGCCCATGACGAGAAAGTGGGGGAGTTGTTCGACATCAGGCCGCGTGACGTTCAACACCGAACTGCTGGCGGAGTCAGCGTCGCTGCGCAAACGGGCGATAGTCGAAGAACTTCTGCACCTGAAGGTGCCGAACCACGGGAAGTTGTTCAAGGCGCTCTTGAAGGCGTATCTGGGAAGCGACTAGGCACGTGTTCCGTGTTCCTTGCTAGATGTCCCCTGCTAGCCATCAACATCGAGAGGACAATAAGGTCAGTGCCGTTATAGCGCCGGTACGTCCAAGAGCACCTTGCTGCGCAGAGTCGCGGCTTGCACGCCCCATGCGCCAACTGTCACGGACGCGATGCGCGATGTGCCCGTCGGTACAACAATGCCAGGCCCCCAAGGGCTCCGGTAAGCACCAGGACGAGAGAACCCGGTTCGGGCACAACATTCACCGTCGCCGTAGCCTCCGCGATGAGAGAATCCAACGCCACGTTTCCAAGCGAGTCCAGCGTATCGTCCTGGCCCGGGTCTAAATCGGTGGCACGAATCAGCGTTTCCTCGCCGGCTACGCTGCCGGCCGTGAAGGTGAACGTCCCAGCAAGCACGCGGAACGTATCGGTCGGGTCCTCAACCCCATACACCGGATCGTTGAATAGAATCAACTCGTTCAGTTCCGCATGATCGGCCAGGGCAGCGGCAGTATCGACAAAATCGAAAGCCGGATTCTCGCTCACATCAGAATCGTTCAACACCTTCGCCGGGTCAGACGGCGGTGCGTCGTTCCAGTAAACGGCCAAACCGATACTGCCGAGGCCATCGCCTTGTGACGAGTCGAAGATCGGCGTGTCGCCCGCTTCGATGGCCTCTTCCAAATAGACGCTGACATCCACCGTGGCGCCCGGGTCTACCTGGTACACGGACTGGTCAAAGACCCACCGGTACAGTTCCGCCGACGCCACATTTGGAACCGAAAGGAGTCCAACCAGGAATACACAGAACCCAACACGATTCCACATGATTCTCGACCACCTCATCGCTTCCTCCTTCATCATGGTTGAACGCTTTAGCGCGTCGGCGCACCCAGACACGGCGCCCTTCGCGGCTCTCTTGCATTGAGTACCCAGTTTAACCAATTATTATAATCCAATCTGCCCCGGGCGCCAAATCTACCGTTCCACAACCCCTCTGCCGGGTAGTCTTGTGTATCGTCGTCTGAGTCTCTCGACCCGCAATGACCCTATATGAAAGGCAGTTCCTGTCGGAAGCGGCTGCGGAACTTGAGGAAGTCCCGGTTGTCCACGTCCCCGTCGCCATCGAAATCGAAATACCATAGGTAGGCCGGGTCCGGATCGCTTTGCCGGAACGATCCGCGGAACTTCAGGAAGTCCCGGTTGTCCACGTCCCGGTCGCCGTCCCAATCACCGAAGAACCGGAAGAAGGCGTCAATCTCCTCTTCGCCAAACTCGTGGTTTCCACCAACCAGCCCGTCACCGTCACCATCGAGGTCAGCGTCCGTCTCCCGGTCGTGGATACGGTCGCCGCGGATGGTCAACTGGTAGTGGCCATCCACCAGCGAGCCATATTCGGTGAGGGCCCCGTCGAACGTGAGCGTGGCGATCGTCTTGCCGCCCACGTCTTCCGTGCCGAACAACACGTCCACCGTGCTCCCTGTCCCGCGCTGGATCAACTCGAACGCGCCCGCATCCACAATCACCAGGTCGCTGAAACTCACCGTCAGGCTGGTGACCATGGACCGTTGGTCGTTGCCGTCGTTGACCACGACATTCTCAACGACGACCGGGTCCTTCACCGTATTGACGGTCGAAGCGGCGGACGTGCCGCTCGCACTGGTGGCCCCTTCAGCGTCGGTTGCCTGGGCGTAGTACGTGTATGTGTCCGCAGGCAAGCCGGAGGTGGAGAAGGTAATCTTCCACCCGCTCGAACTGCTGCCGTCGGTATCTATCAGCGTGTCTCCCCCTCCGCCCGTTTGAAGGCCCGCCGTTCCATTCGTCTCCCGGTAGAACGCCACGCTTGCCACCGACCCATCTGGATCGTCAACACCGTGGGCCTCCAGCGTCACTTGGTCGGCTCGGGTTACCGGGTCAGGTGTGTCGCTGAGCGAAGCAATCGTCGGAGCGGCGTTTTGCACCGTGTTCGTCGTCGACGGGGCGGATGTACCATCCGGGCTGGTTGCCCCTTCGTCATCCGTCGCTTGCGCATAGTAGGTATACGTCCCTACCGGCAAGCCAGCCGTCGAAAACGAAGTCATCCACCCGCCCGAGGCACTGCCATCCGTGCCGACGAGCGCATCTCCGCCCGCGCCCGTCTGAAGGCCGGTCGTTCCATTCGTTTCTCGGTAGAACGCCACGCTCACCACCGAGCCATCTGGATCGTCAACACCCTGAGCCTCCAGCGTTACCTGATTCGGACGAGTCACCGGATCGGGAGTGTCACTGATCGAGTCAACCGTGGGTGTGTCGTTGTCTCTCGAAAGCGAATCGAAGTAGTTTGCCCAGTCAATCCATCGGTATCCCGTTGGTCCACCGCCGTCAGCAAACTCGTCTTCATAGAGCCAATTCTGCCAGTAGAACAAGTCGTATTCCGGTACTCCGGCGTCCGCCGCCGCGCCCAAAACGTTCAGTTGTGACTGCTTCCAAGTCACGAAGTCGAGTACCGTACTGCTCCCGTCGCTGAAATCCAAGCCTGATGAGATCCCGAAAACCGGTGATACGCGCGACATCGCGACATATTGCTCGATCTGGTCCAGCGAGCCGTCCACCCACGCTCTGGCGGCCTCAGGAATGTCCTCCTCGCCTGGAGCAAGTTTGAGCCAATTCCAGTAGAGCATTGGAGCGAACACTTCAAGATATGGCGACAGTTCCGTATAGTCTTGGCCGCTCCACCAAGTATCACCATCGGGCCACGGCCCCGGAAGCCAAACGTAGCCAGCTAACTGTGTTGTCCCGGGTAGGATTCCATCCACGCCTTGCGCGAACGCTGTGATGCTGTCCACCCTTTGCTGATACGTGTGTTGTGAGTCATTCGTGAACCGAAAATGGTCAAGGTAGATTCGGCTGGGTGTCGGGTAAGGCGATGCAATCACATCCTCGATAAGCCCTTGCTCATACGCACGAACATCCGCTCGATAGGCGTCGATGAAGTTCTCATCCTGCAAGGCCAACTCCCACTCCGGATGATCGGTCAAAGCTGCTTCATCATAGAAGGTCGGAAACCATAGCGATATGGAAACACCGTTGGCCGAGCCCGCCGAAACAGCTTCTGCATATAAGTCGTACGGAAGCGGATTCACTGCGCTCGCAGTCGCGTGGGCGCTATCGAAGAGCACTTGGCCTGGCATCGGAGACAGACTCCCCCACGCACCTTCCCCATCGTCCAGTTTCACTGAGAGCGAGATCCCATTAACTCCTGCCGCAGCAAACGCAGCGAGCGTCGCATCCACGGATGTCGATTGGTCGGGACTGAAATGTTGCTGGCTCTTGACGATTACATTGCCAAGCGACGGGAAATTGCCAATCGGTAATACTGGTAGCTGCGCTCCCTCATCTTCTGGCGAGTACGTCTGCAAAACGTGGCCGCTGTCATCGATGAGGGTTACGATTGGCAAGTATCCGCCGCTAGTGGCACTCGCGACGACGGTCCACAGAGAGAGGGTTCCCGTATCATGCGATGAATTGCCCGGCAGATCGAAATCGCCTGACGAGAAGCTGCCGACAGAGGTACCGTCAGGCGATTGAAAGGCAACCTCAATATGAAGGCCCTCCAGGTCCTGAGAATCCTGGTTGTGGAGAGTGAATTCCGCTTCGACTTCGTCTCCGTGTCGATACACGTCTTGGTCGAACACAGCCCCGTCCAGTGTGACAACCGGCGCGACGGTTACGGCACTATTCCAAAGCCACGTGTCGGTGGTAACCCATTGAGTGTTGACCCACGTCTGGACTTCCAGCCGATACTGATGCGTACCAACCTCGTCGATCGTGTCGCTGAAGCTGAATACTGAATCAGTCCCAGCGTTAAGAGTCTGCGACGAACTCGTTGCGGCAAAGTCGAACGGGCCCGTCGCGTCGCGATCCACCCACAGCTTCGTGCGTACCTGGCGGTCCCAAGGCGACTCGTTCGTCAGATCCACCTCGTACGTAAGGCTCGCGCCCGCACCGACGATCCCACCCGTAACGTCCGTAACCCCTTCCTTCACTGCGAAATCGTAGGCGTACGGTTCATCCCGTTGAAGATTGGCTGTCGTTGTTTGGCCGGACTCCACCGTGACCATTCGAGTCGACCAAAACTCATCACCGAATGGTGAGCCTGTATACCACCCTTCCAGCCAGTAGTCCCCAATTGAGGCATCGGAGAAAGTGACTGGATTGCCGGCCAGTGTCTCGGCGGGCGTCGTCTGGAGAACGAATTGCGTCTCACCGCTTGGCGTTTGGGAACCCCCCGTGTCCCGCAAGCTAGCGTTCACGCTGCCTACCGGTTCCTGAACAGTGAAGGCTGTATTCCACAGCCATGTGTCTGTCGTAATCCACGCAGTATTCACCAATGTCTGGATTTCCAGGCGATACTGATGGGTGCCTACCTCGTCGACCGTGTCCGAGAATGAGAACACTCCCGTTGTGCCGTCATTCAGCGTTTGCGGTGAGCTTGTTGCGGAAAAATCGAAAGGATCAGACGCATTTCGGTCCACCCACAATTTCGTTCGTACCTGCCGATCCCAGGGCGAGTCGTTTGTTACATCCACTTCGTACGTAAGGCTTGTGCCCGCATCGACAATGCCGCCCGTCACGTTTGTTGTCCCATCCTTTGCGGTAAAACCGTACGCATACGGTTCGTCCCGCTGCAGGTTGGCCGTGGTCGTCTCACCCGAGTTTACTGCTACCATTCGAGTAGACCAGAATTCGTCGCCGAAGGGGGAACCGGTGTACCAACCCTCCAGCCAGTAATCACCTTCAAGGATTTCTGAAAACGTGGCCGGGTTAGCCTCGATAGTTGTCGGCGGTAACGTGTTGAGCACCAGCCGTGTGTCGGTGCTTGGCGTAGGAACACCAGATGTGTTGGCCAGTGAGCTTTCAACCGTGCCCGTTCCAATCACATCGAAACTCGCTCGCGCGCTGTAACCACTGTCGTTGCCTGCTAGGTCCAGCGCCTTGACCTTCCAGTAAATCGTGTCGAAGGGCAGGTCGTTCTGCACTTGATAGTCCGAACTGCTGGAATAGCCCGATTCGTAGTTACTCCCCCAATAATCCTCGACTTCAACGAAGTATCTGTACGCTCCGCTGACGGAGTTCCAGTCAAGCACAGGCGTTCGGTCTGTTGTGGGACTGCCTCCGTCAACGTGTAGGTTCTCTGGCACACTTGGCGCCAAGGTATCCCAGGTAACCGTTTCCTGATCCGAATACGTGGGATAATATCCCCACAAGCCCGAAACTGCTTCTGCTTCTACGTAGAACGTATAGGCACCATTGCTCGACGGAGGTGAAACGTCCCTGTACGTGCTTGAAGTCGAATTGGATATGTCGCCAGGATCCCACCCCCACCAATAGCGATAAATGCCACTCCCTCCGTTTGAGTTCCCGGACCAAGTGAAGCGGACATTCGTATCGTTGGTCACATTGTCCGTCGAGCTGAAGCCGCTATCGTCCGAGTTTCGCAGATCGAGATTCGTCACGGACGGCCGGTTTCGATCGACGTACACATCTAAGTACGACGTGCCCCCGCGCCCAGCGGAATTCCATGATTGGACATAAAAACGATGCCAACCGTTGCCGCTCGGTGCGCTGATACTCACTGACTGACTCGTCGTGAAGTTGTCAGGCGTTGAATCATTCCACTCGTAGTAATAGCCCTCTGCGGAAGACGCTGCTGACCAGGAGAACGAGAGATTGCTTGTCTGATATGTGATATTGTCCGATGATGAGTAGCCCGTATCATCGGACGAGTCCAAATCCGGCGTTCCCGGTGATCCCGGCGGCGTCATCCAATCCACCCAGATTCGCCAGCCGTCGATCTCACCCACATCGCCACCGGCGAAGTCACCCGCCACTAGGTACCACGTACCATTGGGATTCAAACCGTCCCAGGTATCCAGCCCCGTTTCTTTTTCGTGGATGTCATCGGTACTACCGCCTTCACGATTCCATAAGTATAGGTGGTCGTACCAGGTCCCGTTTCGCTCAGTTGTCAGGTAAACCTTGAGATCGCCCACGTACGTGTGATTGATCCAGTATTCGACATCCACGTCGGTAACCACGGCACCGCCGGGCGCACCAGAAAGATAGATATCGGAGACAGCCTTGTTCGTAAAGCCGCCGTTATCGGGGATGCTTACGTCTGAATAGTCGTAGTCGTAGAGCGTTCCAGAAGAGAGCAACCGCCGGTCTTCAAGCGCCTCCATCGCCAAACGTCGATGCCCGGCCACCGAATGCGACCGCCAAGAACTGCCGTCGCGTCTTCTTCCAGGTTTCCCGTTTCTCCGCCGCCTGATCGGGAAGTATTTCATGGTCGTTCCCCCGGACTATGCTATGATGCCGGACCTTCGGGTCATTGTTCTATCCCATGAGTGCGACGTACGCTCACTCGGCAATAGGTTGAGCAACGAAAAAGGAGCGCCGAACCAAGACTGCTCCCAGAGCCGCCGCGAAGCGGCAGTATCGAACAGCCTGGCCGACGCTCCCTTTCGGGAGCGCGGTCCAAGTGCTGCTTCGATACTTCAAGAGCCCGAAGGCCCAGGTTCGCGGTTTTCTGGGAAGCAGTAACTTGACGCTCGCGCGTCGTTCAAATTGTCTTCATGCCCGCACTCCGGCGGTCGCTACTTCCTCAATTCTCAAGTTCAGGTTCCCCTACCGTTGGGCTCCCCACCGTGCCGAGAGGTAACCCGTCGAGGCTCTATTCTCGTTCCTCCACAAACAGGAGTCAAGCAACCCGGATAGGCCGAAAACGCCTCTGCCGCGCCCCCAAAATGCTGCCGGGGGGCATGGGGATGCCTCGCCAGAGATTCTCGACGGGCCGCCGATCCGGGCATGACGGTTCAGAATTGCCGACAATCAGGCAGATTCCCGGCCAGGCGCCAAGCCCGGTCGGCTGGACACAGCGTCGATGGCCGCAAAGGCTGAGGTCGCGTTTCGCCTCTCGGAGCCTGTTCCGGTGCAAGAATTGGCGGCGGATGACGTGTGGCCGATACGCCAACCGGCCGTTCATTTGGCCTGCGTCTCCCCACCGCCAAGCGAAAGGGGCGAACCACGCGACTATCACAAGCTGAGTCGCCGCGACCTCATTCGCTCGGATATGCCTCTGGCTCCTTCTTGGCAAACGCCACCAACAATCCAGCCTTCGCACATCGCCAGAGATTGCTGACCAGTTCCTCGTAGTTGTCGCCCAAGACTTCGGGGAATGCGGCAATGACGATCTGGAATTCGCCTTGCTCCCCCTGTTCACACAGTCGAAAGAAGTCGGCGAATTTCTCGCCGTAGGGAAGGTCACGGGTGGCATCGAGATCACGAGCGTACGACCCCGCCGTCATTCTCTTCTGCCTTTCCCAGGGGAATCGTCCATTTGTCCTGTTAGCCATTCAATGCTCCCGGCATTACAAGGCCGCAAAACGCTCTACATCCGGAATCATCCGCCCAGTATACCAGGAGAATTGAGGCGAGACACTCTCGAAGCGGACGAGATTCAGCCCCGGGGGAAAGTCTCCGGCACTGTTTTACCGGGCTTCGTGCGGGGTGGAGTCCAACTCAACGGGCAGCCAGCGGCAGCGAAGAAGGTCATGTACTTGGATCTGCAGACGCACATGGTGCCGCCGATTTGGCGGCCGTCAGACCGGGGAACCGGGATAGTAGGCGCGGACCGTGTGATACTCGACGGTGACGTTGAACTTCTTCCCCGCGCTTGCCAGAAGAGCCAGACAGTCGTTCACGTCATCACAGTCGCCGGAGCCTACGAAATTCGCGGCGCAGGCGAACTTGTGGTTGCGGCAGAACATGGACTGCGGGTCGTACGTGTAGGTGTTCTTGAAGACCGGTAATCGGCCGGGAGACGACTCGAAACGATAGTCGTCGCGATACGTATAGTACGAACCGAAGCCGCAGCGATGGAACTCGACCCGAACCACGACGTAGGACCGGCACCAGACCCACTGCCGATACGTGGTGCCAAAGAACTCCACGAATTGGATCACGGGATCGGATGTTCGCAGCAACGATGGAGTCAGCCATTGGCTCAGCGGCTCTCGGTTGTACCTTCCCGTGTGTGCGGCACTGGCGTAACCCCATCCGATCTCGGCCGCCGTGTTGAGCGCCGCCACCTGGGCATTTACCGCCGCCTCCGAAGCCCCGTTGGTTAGCAGATCGTCGAGAACTTGCCACCCGCTGTACGCTGTTTCTGCGGCGGCGTTCCCCTCCGTTTCGTAGACGAGCGGCAAGTGCTCATTGTCCCAAAGCTCCGATGCGGTCGGGAACACGATCAGAGTGTAGTCCCGCTCAGTGTAGAATTCCTCGATTCCAATCTGGCAACAGTTGCAGGGAGCCACGTTGGCCAGATGGGACTCGATCTCTTCGATAGATTGTGCCGGCCAGTAGGCAGGAACCTCCGTGAAGCTGTCATCGTCACACAGGACGTTGAGGAAGTCCTGCATGTCAATGATGTCCTGGCGTCGCCATCTGTGAGGGCTCGTCGCCTCTTGCAGAGCATCGTCGGGCGCTTCACACCCGCCATCGAGGGCCTGCTGTCGCTTGTCATTCGCCTGCTGAATCAGGGCGTTCCAGTCGGCCAGTCGAAACGGGCGATTCAGGTCGACCATGGCTACTCGTCCCCTTCCTGCAGGAACGCCGTGCCAGCGCCGAACTTCTCGGTTTCAGTGTCGTACTTGAAGTCGAAGGTGCCCTGAACCTCACGATCGTCGGCATCGACCACGGTGGCGTCGGTGGCCATCTTGAGCGTGCCGCCGCTGATCTCGGCGAAGAAGGTGGAGAATGTGGTGATGCTATCTCCATCGCCGCCGGGGTCGCGGGAGTCGATGATCTTGGTGGTGGCGATGTCGATGAGAGTGGGTTCGGCGACCTGATAGAAGCCGGTGTTGTCGAAGGCAGGTGTGTCGATGCCGGGGAGGCGTTCGTCGTAGACAATCGCTTTGCCGACGACCGGCTCGCCGGGGTCCTTGTCACCTTGGTCGGACGGCTTGGGGTCGCCTCGGTCGGAGGTGGAACGCTTGGCGGCCTCGAAGCCGAACGGGTCCGGATTGCCATCATACTCGACGCGCACGCCGCGCCGAAGGTCGTACCTGATCGGCAGGGCTCCGGTGGCGTCGCGGCCGATGCCGGTGCCGCCGTCAAACTCCTCTTCCTCCTCA
>Ga0180431_10009000_pt1 | contig 11367 bp, 7 predicted proteins | sample SS_ome_11_FD_132459 | JGI IMG/M metagenome (GOLD analysis project Ga0180431, IMG submission 132459) | Hypersaline lake sediment archaeal communities from the Salton Sea, California, USA - SS_1_MS_1 metaG | ecosystem: Environmental > Aquatic > Non-marine Saline and Alkaline > Hypersaline >...
CCTTTTATTACATCAAGCAGCAGATATTTCGCATCATCATAGCGTGTTTGTTGTTTGTACAGTACGGCCAAGTCGTTCATCGTTTCCAGCGAACTCGGATGATTCCTGCCTAACTTGCGATAACGGACTTCTCTTGTCCCAAGAAACAATTCTTCTGATTTCACATTATGTCCTTGGGCCATATACAATTTACCCAATGTATTCTTAACAGATAGCGTCGCCCAATTCTCATCGCTGAGTAAACGACATAAAAGATCACACGCTTTATGGAGAAGCGGTTCCGCCCGGTCATATCTTTTCTGGGCCAAATATACCGCGCCAAGTCCGTGCATCGCGGTCAGACTGCATGTATGCGACTGGCCCAACACTCTGTGGGCTGTTTCCAGCGTTTTGCGAAAAATCTCCTCTGCCTTTTCGTGACGACCCTGACTATGGTATAACCAACCAAGAGAGACCATTGTCTTAAGCGTATCCGAATGCTCTTCGCTCAAAGTGTCGCGCCGACCCTCCAGAGCTTTGCATAAAAGTTGCTCGGCTTCGTCGTATCGGCCCAGGTCCCAAAGGAGCTCGCCATAGTAGTGCATCAACTGCAGTGTCTCCCAGTCTCGCTCGCTGCGAACACGGACAATAATCTGCAGAGCTTTTTCGAACAACGGCTCTGCCTCTGCGTAGCGGCCCTGAAGGCGATAACCGGCCGCCAGCGTGCCCATGAAAATCGGTGAATACTCATGTTCCTCGCCCAGCACACGGTGGGCGGTCTCCACGACTTCGGACATAAGCTGCTCGCCCTCATCGAAACGTCCCTGTGTGTAATATACGGCGCCAAGCATGGCCAGGGCCGAAAGCCGGGTCCAATGCCCCTCATCGACAACACCCCGAAGGCCCTTCACCGCTTTGGATAACAACTGTTCCGCTTCGTCGTAACGGCTCTGGTAAAAAAACGTCCAGCCAAGACACTTCATCGACTCGAGAGTCACCGGATGCCCGGCTCCGAGTTCGGCTTGATGGATCTCGAGCACACGCGTTGTCTGCATTTCATTCTGCTCATACAATCCCAAGGCGAAGTAGGCGATGGCCAGCGTTTGTCTGATGGATGCCTCCGCGAGCGGCCTGTCGGCGAACTTCCCCTCGATACCCTCCGATGCCGCATCAAGAATAGAACGGTTGGTGATCTCCCGGCCGCCAACGTGAAGCGGATTCAGCGAGGCGATAACAATATTTTGAAGAAAGTCGGAAACCGCTTGCTCCTCATCACGGGCACGCGCTTGTCCGATGGCGAAAATGGTCGAGACGATGATCCCACCCAAAAGGGCAACGATCACTGCGGCAGCGCCCGCCGCGAGGGTTTTGTGTCTCTGCACGAATTTCTTGAAGCGGTAAGCCACCGACTCGGGACCGGCCGTCACGGGTATGCCGCTGAGATAGTTCCGGACGTCATTCGCCAGCTCAGAGGCCGACTGGTAACGATGCTCGCGTTCCTTTCGCAGAGCCTTCAGGGGAATCCATTCGAGTTCCTTGCGCAGACGTTTGGCGAGTGTTCCAACTTCAACGCGACGGTTTCGAGCGATCCTCTCGGCATCGTGGCCCAAACTCGAAAGGCGTTTACTCGGTGTTTTCGGGTGCTCGTCACGAATCGTTTGCCGAATGCAATCAATACCGCCTTCGCGGAGCCTCTTTGGATCGAAGGGTAAGACACCGGTCAGCAACACATACAGCAGTGCGCCCAGTGAGTAAATATCCGAGCGCGTGTCGATATCCTCGCCGGTCATTCCCATCTGTTCCGGACTCATATACTCAGGCGTACCCAATAACTGCCCTTGTTCAGTGTACAACGTCCGTTCGGTCGGCGGTTGACTCATGGCTCGGGCCACACCAAAATCGATCACCTTAGGCACGACCTGCTCACCCTGCATCGTAACCAGGATGTTTGAAGGCTTAATATCTCGATGAATGATACCCTTTTGATGGGCGTATTGAACGGCATGACAGACTTTTTGAAACAAATCCAGACGATCCTCAATACTTAGCTTATATCGATCGCAATGCTCCGTTATCGCGACCCCCTCAACATACTCCATCACAAAGTACGGCCGGCCGGACTCGGTCGTTCCCGCATCATGAACATGGGCGATATTCGGATGATCCAACAGAGCCAGGGTTTGACGTTCGGCCTCGAAGCGAGCAATCACGCGGGCCGAATCCATACCGGGCTTGATGACCTTCAGGGCGACTCGGCGCCGAATCGGCTGCTTTTGTTCGGCTAAAAACACAATGCCCATCCCTCCTTCACCGAGAATGCTTTGGAGTGTATACCGTCCAATATTGCCGCCTATTCCTTCCCCTGATGCGCCCGAAGTACCTTCCGGACATCTGCCGTCGTTCCGGATTGATGGACTTTCTTCATCCGACCGGTGTGTCCTTTCTTTGCCGCTTGACTTCTCATGGCAGAGGTCCCGAGCTTTTGAATACAAATCCACGAGTTCGGAAGGGATCCACGTCTTCTCCAGCAGGTCGGTAAACGACGCCGTGAGGCTTTCGTATGAATAGGTGCCGATCTTTCGTTTGTGAAACACAATCGAGCCGGCGATGGTCGCATAATAAACGACGTAAGCAAATGCATGTTCGGCCTCGTTTCCGGTCTTCCGGGACAACGTCCCGGCACAATCGTTCATGGATTGAAGAATCTCCAAATCGACCTTCGGATCTGATAGAATGCGGCTTAACGATTTATCATTCAGTGAGGTATAATCGTAGCCGGAGCGCCGCAGGGCCTCTCGAAAAGAACCGGATATTGGACCATCGTCAATAAACGGAGTATCAAGCCATGCCTTTAAGTGGGTAACTACCGCACGGCCGGCGCTTTCTGTCTCCCATGACCTCGACGGGTCTGAAACCGCAGAAAAAATGCGATGCAATTGCTCGCGTTCCAGACCATAGATTGACTTCTTGTCCATGGTTGACTAACCCGCTCGTTTCGCCGAGAGAAATTGCACGATCTGTCCAAGCTCATCATCGATCTCGCGATTTGAAATCACGGTTCTACGGAGCTGCCGTTCGATTGCCGCCTGTAATTTCCTTTTGATCGTAACAATCATGTTCGAGGCCTTGATCCCGTCTTCGATGCCGTATTGGTCACAAATTTCTTTCATGGAAGGGGGCACGGTATTGTCCATAACGGGTTGGAGAACCCGGTCGTGGAAGACGTTCCAGTGCACGGTCCTGTTCTCGCGAGAGCAGGTCGTTTCGACATCGTCCATTGCCTGCTCGAGCAATCCCGATATCCACGTATAATTGAAGGATTCCTCGGGCCCTAAATTCGTGACGGCATCGGGTAGATGAGGCGAGTCGATCTGATCGAGATAAACGAGTTTGTTTTTAGGAATGCGTTTTTGTGCCGCCTGGCCGTCTCGCACGTCATTCGCATAATGATTGAGCGCCACCAGTAGAAAGGACCGGAAACTTCCCTTCGTGTGATCGGCCCGGGCAATCAGTTTCCGCCCTAAAACAACGTCATGGAAGAATCCCTGGGTCAGATCCTTGGCTTGTTCGTTGCCGTAACCCCGCCGTCGTAAGTAAGAATACACCGGTTTCCAGTACGTCTCGATCAGAAGGCTGATTAAGGCGCGGTTCTTCTCATCATCGCTTAGGGTGACATCCTCAATCATCGACCAGTGGGTCGTGAGAAATTCGTCCCGCATCCCGCCCATGTCGGTGTAATCGTCGCATCGCTTCATTCAAGCGCCTCTGCTCTCTGCCCCTGAGGTGTCCTCCGTACCCCAGCTCACTACCGCCCGTACTTGAGAAGAAGATTCAAAGCCTTGATCACGGTTCAAAAGCGAACACCTTATATTATAAGAAAAAGCCCTCCTTCGATCAATAGCCTCCGGACGAGAAAAAAACCGACAAAATCAGAGATGTGCGCAATATCCGGATTATTTTCCGTATTTAACAACGGAATCCAGGTGATTCTACGGATGTTCGTACTCATAAAGTCAATGTTGATGAAATTTTTTAGGAGATAAAGAGATGCCGCATTAGCAAGTGTTCGTTTATGCCCTGTGTCACCGAACCACGCATGAAACTCTAAAGGATGAAGTAAAAAAATGAAAACAATGCCAGTCGTTCTGCATTGTCCTTGAACGAAAAAGGAGGCACAAAATCATGATCAAGAAAAACACAGGTAGATTCGTTGTCCTGACGGCCGGACTTGCCGTGCTGATGACGTGCTCAGCGCAGGCCGTGAAAGGCAATCTCATCGAGAACGGCAGTTTCGAGACATATACGAAGGATCCCGCGACCTGGACCATGCCGGGCCGTGTGGACCTGAACCTGGAGGTTGGCAATACGGCCATCACCGGCTGGACCGTCATCAAGGGCATGATCGATTATTTTGGCGTCTGTCCGGACGATCCGCCCAAGATTTGGCGGGCGGCCGATGGCGGTCACAGCCTCGAACTGGCGGCCAGCCCCAGCGCCGGCGGCGTCAGCCAGGCCTTCCCGACGATTCCGGGCGAGACCTATCGGGTCCGGCTCTCTCTGTCGGGTAGTCCGATGACCGGCTGGTCGGGTGAGGACCAGCCCAACAAGACCGTGCGCGCTCAAGCCGCGGGCCAGTCCGCCGACTTCTCTTTCGATGTGGCCGCCGAGCAGAATACCTACGTGGATATGAAGTGGAAGCTATGCACATTTTTCTTCGTCGCGGATGCGGACATAGCAACATTGGAGATTTTCAGCACGATGGAGCCCGTGCATATCGGTCCCGTCATCGACAACGTCTCGGTCGAAGCCGTGTCGGAGTGGTCGCCCGCCGGAAGCTATATGGGCGCGAACGAGCCCTGGGGCGAACAGATTCTGATCACCGTGGCCCCGCTGGATGCGGATAACCACAGGTTCTCGCTCGTTTCGGACGGCATCAGCACCGGCAATCAATCGCGCTACCTGGCGCGGGGCGAGCTGGTCCGAACGGGGCCGGATACGTTTGACGGAACCCAGGTCTGCTATATGATCGATGAGAACTATGTCCTCACCATGAAGATCGTGGTCAGCGGCACGCTCGTACAGGCGTCCGCCGACCGCCTCGAAGCCGTCTGGGTCGCGTCGGTGTACGGCGGCGACCAGGACCCCTTCGCTGAAGGGGCCAGACCGATGGTGTCCTTTCCGGCCACGGCGTTTTACCAACGTGTGCCGATTGTTCCTCCTATACCGCCCGCGGCACCTTGAAACGGATTATTGTAGAACGGAAAGCATTCGGTGATACAGGCCGCCTGTGTGGCGCAGCTTGTATAACGAGGGCTGTAAGCAAAACGCTTGCAGCCCTCGTGCAATGACGACAAAGATCTCACCGGACAAGGCCGTGATCGACGATATCAGCTTCTGGTGGGACGGCATCGGAAAGTGGCGCGCCAAACCCCTCGGCTCATAGATTTTAGACAGGATAACGGGATCGACAGGATTTTTTCATACTTCGATATTGGACATTCAAAATTCGATGTTCAAGGCTTTTGTTTCCCCGCTTTTGTCATCTTGAATAAGCCTTCAGCCCTGCGCATGTCGAAGGGGCAGCGAAGCGGAGTCGAAAGATCTGGCTACGACTTAAAACAACTCATCACGAAGAACGCGAAGAAATAATCATTAGTCAATCATCAATTGTCAATCGTCAATTTTGTTTTGGATAAAGGGAGGACATCATAGTTATTTCTTTTACGCTGTTGGTGAGGGGTGCGGGTGGATATTAAAAAACGACACCACGACGCGAAATAGACGCCGTGGTGTCGGCTCCTCTTTTTCGTTTATGACGACTCAACTACTCGTACAGGGTCGTGGACTCCGTTTCCTCGACGGGACGAGAGAGTTGATCGGCGTGCATGGTGGCTTTGAAGCGTAAGTCGCCCGGACGGACCGCTTCGACGACGACGCGCCAGGCCGCGGTGGCTTTCGGCGCCAAACTGGCCAGCGGGTAGAATCTTAACGCCTGGCCCTGTTGCGAGCTGGCCGTGGCGCCCGCGGAGGATACGTATCGCACGTAATCTTCCAGGAGGCAGCCGACGCGGATGTTCGTGGCCGTGGCCGAGCCCTGGTTCTCCACGCGGATGACATAGGTCGCGTGCGATCCCACGCGGACCGGGTCTTCGACGTCCACCACTTCCAGCGACAGGGCGGAAATGCCCGTGACTGTTGTCCTTGCGGATGCCGTTACGGACTCCGCACAGTAGGACGTCGCCGTGGCGCTGCTTGCCAGGATGCCGGCCCGATTGGGAATGTAGGAGACGCGAACGTTCTTGGACATATTCGGTTCGAGCGTCCCGAATTCCCAGACCAGTTTCGAATTGGACATTTTGGCGCCGGCCGTCGCCTGGACGCCTGTCACGCCGTTGGGGATCAGGTCTTCCAGAACGGTATTTTTCGCAGACACGTCTGATTTATTTGCCAGGGTAATCTCATAACTGACGGGCCGGCCGATGTATTGCGTTTCCATGCCGGTCTTTTTGAGCGATAGGATGGGCAAGCCGACCGTCGTCGCCGTCGGGGGCGATTCGGCACTTGTTCCCGTGGTTGAGTTCGCGACGGCCTTGCCGATATATCTGCCGGTCTTGGAGGCCCGCAACTCGGCGGCAAATTGTCGGGATTGCCCCGCCATGAGGGTCCCGGCGTTGAACGTCAGTGCGTTCTTGCCGTCCGTGGTTCGTAAGCCCGCGGGAAGCGCTTCGGTTACCTTCACGTTTTTCACGGATCCCGTTCCCGTGTTGGTGACAATATACCTGACGGGAATCACGTCGCACAACAAGACCTCCGCCGGCGCCGTTTTCGTTAACTGCAATGCGGGCTGGATCACTTGAACGCTGGCGCAGGCCGGGATCACGGGTGTAATAACGGTCGTGCAGTGTTGCAGCGGTTCGATGTGAGTGCCCATACCGGTAATTTTGATTTGCCTGCTGGCTTTGGGCCCCAGAGACAAAATCTGCCAGATCAGCTTTTTGCCCTCTTCTTCATCCGGCGCCGGAATCGCTCTTGTGAATTTAAAATGCTCCGCGGGTTCCTCAGTGACCACGATACCGGTCAGTGTTGTTTCCGTAAGATTGGTGATACGAATGGAATACTCGAAGGGATTGTTCAGACTGACTTCCTTCGGCATATCTTTGTCCAATCGCACAATGCCGCACTCCGGCCACGGATACGTCCTCGAAATGATGGAGGATCCCGATTCAGTGACCGTTACCATGCCTGTTTCCGTAACGACCGGCTCGTTATCCATGCGCGTGGGTATGATTTCGGCCGGGGGCGTCGTGGATCGAGGCGCCGCGGCGGGCTCGCGAAATTGGCTGCGAAGAAAATCACTCGCACTAACCTTAGATTCTGCCCGTTTTTTGGGCTTTTTCGGGCTGAACCAGCTCTGGCAGCTCAGGGAGCATACTACCAGCAAGAGAACTGATACCGTCAGAAATTTCTTTGTCATCGTATATCTCCTTTCGTGAATCCAGGTGGAACAGTGGAAGATGATCTTCTTGAACGACAGTTGATCGTCTTCAAAGCTGTTTTTACCCAATCGGGTACGGTTTCCCTGGATTCTAAGTGCTATATCGGTACATGTTTTATCTAAGTTAACATAAAAAACAAACATCTTATTTCCTATATTGTAACGCCTCGCCACAGGAAGTGAAGCCTTCATTTCCCGGGCATCCTTCTGAAATATTCTGAATCGATTCCATGCATTGGACCGCCCATAAAATCCTGAGCCAAAAGGCTGGCAACGCGGATTCAATCGATAAACAGTCAAACGAACCGGGAGTTACAAGCCGGAAGTCGCCGCATCTGCGTCGAAATCTGTCAGGTTGGCAGTAGAAAAGGGCTATGTATGAGTTTTTGGCAGGTCGTCACGAATCGCCGGAAAATCCTATAAGTGCTTATTAAATAGATATATATGTTATCTTTGGCTGGAAGAAAAACACTTGGCACGACTTTTGCTCAACTTGAACCCAGGATGCAATGAATATGGTATCGAATCTATCACAACTTGAAGAAGTGAACGTTTTGGTCAGTGATGCCAATTGGGCATGGCCTGAGGCGCTCCGGCGTATTTTTCGGCCCAGAGGCGTGAATTTGATGGTGGCTGAGAGTGCGTCCGAGTTCGTCAACATTATCGAACGCAAACGGATTCATACGACCATCGTGGATATGGACTCCGAGCGCTCCAACGGGCTGGCGACCATCCGAATTATCCGAATCGAAAACCCTTTGGTGCCGTGCATCCTTCTGACGAGCACCGCGGGCAAATCGCTGCTCGGAAAAGCCCTTCAACTGGATGTTTTCAGCGTGATTGACAAGCCTGTGGATATGCAGATTTTACGTGAACAATTGAACCGATTGTTCCTGAAAAAATATAACAGCCGCCTGTTTGGAGAAAAACCTCGGATCAGGAACTAAGCAGTATGTTTGAGAAGACAAGACGTCATCGGTGTGTTTGGCGCACGACATTAAACGATTAACCGCACGAGAAAGAGTTTTTGAAAGGAAAGGCTAAAATGAAGATTCGACCATTAGCAGATAAGGTGCTCGTTCAGCGTCTCGATGCAGAAACCACGACGGCCGGGGGCATCGTCCTGCCGGACAGCGCGAAGGAAAAACCGCAACGAGGTAAGATTGTGAGCGTCGGCGAGGGCAAAATACTTGACGACGGCAGCGTCAGGAAACTGCAAGTTAAGAAGGGTGATAGCGTCCTTTTCACCAGCTACGCCGGGACGGAAGTCAAGATCGACGGCAAGGAGTATTTGATCATGAGCGAGTCGGACATCATGGCCGTGATCGAATAGTGAAAAGAACAACGGGAAGTAGCCACAAAATAGGAGAAAGAAAAACATGGCAGCTAAAAAAATAGCTTTTGGTACTGACGCACGCGCCTCGATTCAGAAAGGTGTGAAGAAGCTCGCGAAAGCGGTGAAAATCACACTGGGCCCGTGCGGCAGAAATGTTGTTTTGGAAAAATCGTTCGGTTCGCCGACCGTCACGAAAGACGGCGTGACGGTGGCCAAGGAGATCGAGCTTGAGGATTCGTATGAGAATATGGGCGCCCAGATGGTCAAAGAGGTGGCCTCCAAGACCTCGAGCGTCGCCGGTGACGGGACCACGACCGCGACCATTATGGCCGAAAGCATCTTCGACGAGGGTCTTAAGAACATCACCGCCGGGGCCAATGCCATGCAGGTCAAGCGCGGGATCGAAAAGGGTGTCGAACAGATGGTCAAAGAGCTCCAGAAGATGTGTACGCCCGTTGAGTCGAGCAAGCAGATCGAGCAGGTCGCGACGTGTTCGGCCAATCAGGACGTGGAGATCGGCAAGAAACTCGCTGAGGCGATGGAAAAGGTCGGCAAAGACGGCGTCATTACCGTCGAGGAAGGCCAGTCCCTTGAGACGACCGTCGATCTCGTCGAGGGTATGCAGTTCGATAAAGGCTATCTCAGCCCTCACTTCATCAACGATATGCAGAACATGACGGTCGTGCTGGACAAGCCGTACATTCTCGTGCACGAAAAGAAGATCAGCTCCGTCAAATCGCTCGTCCCCCTGCTCGAGAAGGTCGCCAAACAGGGCAAGCCCCTGTTGCTGATTGCCGAGGATATCGAAGGCGAGGCGCTGGCGACGCTGGTGGTCAACAAATTGCGAGGTATCCTGCAAGTCGCGGCCGTCAAGGCCCCCGGCTTCGGCGACCGGCGTAAAGCCCTGCTCAGCGATATTGCCACCCTGACCGGCGGCGACGCGATTTTCGAGGACCTGGGATTGCAGTTGGAGGGTATCGAGCTGAAACAGCTCGGTCGAGCCAAACGCATCACGATCGACAAAGATTCGACGACCATTATCGAGGGCGGCGGCGGCACAGATGCGATCAAGGGCCGGATCGAGCAGATCAAGAACGAGATCGATATTTCCACCAGCGATTATGATATCGAAAAGCTCCAGGAAAGATTGGCGAAATTGGCCGGCGGAGTCGCCCAGATCAATGTCGGGGCCGCCACGGAAGCCGAGATGAAAGAGAAAAAGGCTCGCGTGGAAGACGCGCTGCATGCCTGTCGCGCGGCGGTCGAAGAAGGTATTCTTCCCGGCGGCGGCGTAGCGATGCTCCGGGCATTGCCCGCTTTGGGTAAGATCAAAGCCACCGGCGACGAGAAGATCGGCGTGGATATCATTCGACGAGCGGTCGTGGCGCCGATCAAGCAGATCGCCCAGAACGCGGGATTGGACGGCTCGATTGTCGCTCAGAAGGTCATGGAGAGCAAGGACAAGAACTTCGGTTACGATGCCCTCCGTAAAGCGTACGGCGATATGGTCAAGGCCGGCGTCATCGTGCCCACGAAGGTCGAAAGGGCCGCGTTGCAGAACGGCGCGTCCATTGCTTCGTTGCTGTTGACGACGGATGCGGTCGTCAGCGAGATTCCTGAAAAGAAGGAAGCGCCCCCCGCCGGAGGACCTCCAGGCGGCGGAATGTACTAAAAAGAGACTGAATGTGAAGCGGGTTCCATATCGGAACCCGCTTTTTCCTTTATGAACGGAGATCTCTCATGAGCTTCCGTTTCTATTCAAATGTAATTTCCCAGGCGTCGCGGAATGTTGCAGCCGGGCTTTTTATCGTCGGGCTACTGTTAATCGGTTTCGCCTTCCTGATCTATATCCTAAGGGATTTATTCGCTATCCTTTTCGCGATTGTATTCGTCGTCGCGGGCGTTGGCTGTGGGATTACCGCCGTAAAAATCTTCTGGGCTCAGTACAAAATAGACAAAGCCGCCTCCAACGATTCCCAACCCTACAGGGAAAACGTTCGCATCCATATCGAAAAACACCACAACGAATAGCTGCGCAAAGTGAATAGTATATAGTCGTTGGTATTTAGAACGACGAAGTGTCTTCAACGAACAATTCACTAACAACAAACGACTAACGACTATCCTCAGGCATTTTTGCTCGCCACTCGTTGGCTTTTTCTGGTTTGTTCCAGGCCTCGTAGAGGTTAATGAGGTCCGTAATGGATTCCTGTGTCTTTCGGTCGGTTTCACCGAATCTAAGGATTTGACTTTCGACTACTTCATGTAACAATGGCGCCGCTTTGTCGTAACGTCCCTGTTTCAGGTAGTTCCTCGCCAGATGTGTGCTGCCCTTTTCAAGATAAAACGGCCATTTGAATACACGCTCGTTGATTTCCAGTGCTTTGACTAATATCTCTTCCCCCTCTTTGCATTTGCCTGCCCATGTGTACGTACCGCCAATGTTAATCATGAAGAGCACTTCCAGACGATGTTCCTCACCATACACCTTTTGTATCATCTCAAGTTGTTCATTCCATAGTCGTAGTGCATCATCATATCGGCCCTGGCCTACGTA
>Ga0180431_10009002_pt1 | contig 11366 bp, 21 predicted proteins | sample SS_ome_11_FD_132459 | JGI IMG/M metagenome (GOLD analysis project Ga0180431, IMG submission 132459) | Hypersaline lake sediment archaeal communities from the Salton Sea, California, USA - SS_1_MS_1 metaG | ecosystem: Environmental > Aquatic > Non-marine Saline and Alkaline > Hypersaline >...
CTGCAAAACCGTTATCACCGGTTCGAATCCGGTTGCCGCCTCCAACCACTAAGTACGGCACTCGCAGCACAATACAAGACGCCCCAAGGATTTACGGTCCCTGGGGCGTCGCTCTGTTCGTGCCGTTTCGTGCCCGCTCGTGCCGGCTCCTTGCTACCGAATCCAAGTGTTTCGGTAGCAGTTTCGGTAGCAGGAATGAGAACGGTCTTCCGGACCGCGGGCACAGCCTTGAATGTCCTGCTGGTGGACGTTTCAAGCCTCGAGGAAAGTGAATCCCTAGTGTGAAAGAAATCTGAGTTCGCGAAAGATTTGTGTTGATTTTTCTAGTCGCAGGCGAACAATGCACATCATGAAAACACACGATATCCACCCGGATCTGGACGAGGGTCACCTCACGGAAGTGGCCCTTCTGGTCAAGCAGGCCTATCACAGTGCTGCCATTTCGTCTGAGCCCGAGATGGGAGACACTCCGTGGTGCCGCGGTTGCGTAGCATACGATCGAGCACGCTATGCGATAAGGCGCGCTGCCGATCGTCTCCCGTGGCTCTCCGTGATTGACGGGACCATGCACTTCGTGTTTGCCATTGGCAAGGTTCCGCTGCGTTTCTTCCATGGCGACTCATCGGCGGCGCCGAGTCGCTACCTGATCCGTCACGGTCCCGAGATCCGAGCGCAGCAGCTGGCGTTCGAGTTCATGGCTGGGGCTGAACAGGATGTAGTGTTGCGGATTGCCATGGAGACCAATGAGACAGGCGAGGCGACGAGTGCTACTCTGCTGCGCGTAAGTCACGATGGCGTGACCCTGGACTGTCTGCGGATTCCGTTGAGCACGAGGGTGACGCCCATGCACAAGCCGAAGGACAGCGTTGATGTTGGTCCGCCAGCGGTGGGGGTTCGCCGGGATGCAAGAGGTGGGGAGGAGTCAGCAGGGCATCGTAGGTGAAAGACTGCGGTTGGCTCGGGCCTTTCGCGGGCTAACTCAGACGGAACTCGCAAGACTGATTGCCTGGAATCCTGCACGTATCTCTCTGGCCGAGAAAGGCAAGATCACGCCGAAGCCGATCCTGGTCGAGGCGATTGCTGAAGTCACGGGTTTCGACTACAGCTTCTTTGGGATGGCGCTCTCTGAGTGGCTGACCGAGGAGGAGTGTAGCTTCCGACGACGACGATCTGTTGGAAAGAAAGAGATCAATAGCGTACTTGCCCGCGGCACGCTTGTGGTTCAACTCATCCGCTATCTGCGCGGGCGTCTTGACCTACCCGAGTACAGCATTCCCGACTTCCCGGCCAGTGGGCCTGAGGCTGCGGAGAAGGCCGCAGAGAAGTGTCGGCGCTTCTGGAACCTGGATCCAGCAGCCCCCATATCTAGGATCGGGCGAGTGCTGGAGAATGCTGGTGTACCTTGGGTCACTGTTGACGCCAGGACGAAGGCGATTGATGCGTTCACCTATCTGGGGGATGTGAGCCTCGTCTTTGCGAATGCTGCCAAGCGGAGTGCATCCCGTACAGTGTTCGACCTAGCTCATGAGCTTGGTCATCTTGTCATGCACTCTGGGGGATCGACGCTTGATCCCGATCGGGATCGGGAGGCGGATCGATTCGCCGCTGCATTCCTACTGCCCCGCGAAGGCTTCTTCCGTGAATTCCCGGCCACAGACAAGATCGATTGGGATCGTGTTCATCTTATGAAGCGCCGTTGGAGAACTAGCATTGCAGCCATCATTCGTCGTGCGTTTGATCTTGGACTGATCGGAGCAGCCACGTATCGAAGGGCGTTCAAGTACATCTACTTCCAGGGCTGGCACCGTGGGGAGCTATGGGAGCCGGAATCGGAGAAGCCCGAGACACTAGAGCTGGCCCTCAGCGCAGCAGATGCAGAGCTTGGGGAGTCGCCCGCCGGAATAGCAGCATCCCTGGGTATGCAGCTGGAGACACTCGAGGAAGTGGTTGGTCTGGATCTTGGTGCCAGCACATCCGGTCCGCGCACACTCGACATCAGGCCGGTTTGACAAATGACGAGGGCTGTGGGGCTGCGTCACCAGGAGCGGGCGCGAATGGATGCGGGACCAGCAAAAGGGCCGGATCACCCGCTATCGCCCGACGTCGTGGAATGGTGCCGGTTGTACTCGTGAAAAGACTTGACTGATTCATTGACCGAGTGCTCGACACTGAACTGCGTTCCGAGCACCTGAACGAGTGCGTAAAGGGTATAACCTACAAGCATGAGTATCAGTCGCAGCTCCTCCAGGCGGAATGCATCGAGTTCGGCAACTGACCTCGGTCTGCCCCGTGGGTCCATTGCCCCGAGAGCATACAACGCACCGAAGACAGTGGCGTGTGCGATTTCGGAGGCATGGCGATAGAGAAGAATCCCGAAGAACAACCCCTTTGCCCGACCAAAGCCGAAGGTGTTAATGACAGCCCCCAGCCTCTGTCGCACACTCTCCGGCGTCCAGGATGGGATCTCTCGACCCTTTGCGGTGGTAAACTCATCCAGAAGCGCTCGATTGGCCGAATCGGACAGGACTGAATCGGCTTCGGACCACTTGACTCTGAACTCCTGATTGGCGATCTTGATTGTCCGGTCAAGATCGCGGATTGAACGCTGATGGGCATGACGCCAAGCGCGCTCCGCCACACCGCTCCCCGACGCCAGTATGAAGCAGGCATTGAGGGCGCTCTCATAGACAACCCGAGAGATGACGAATGCGTCCCGCAATCTCCCAGTGTGGCACAACGTGAGTAGCGTTCGTGTGGATTCGTCCAGCGAGAACAGAAGGAGATGGATAGTGCATTCGGCGACCTGACTAGATTCCCGCAGTGCTCGCCAGATCCCCGTAGTTGCTTCTAGCTGGGACTCCACGAAAGACGATTCCGGAAGCCGATCCGCCGAATGGTTGTCGATCGATTCACCCATTTGTGACTCCCAACTGCCGCCGGAACAGGGCCTTCACTTCGCCCCATGACATTCGCTCAACTGGGGTGTCATAGCAGCCGATCCTCTCGGCGCCGATGATCCCGCACCCATCCGGCCGGCCGGACGTACCGGCACCTATGCAGTCTGGCGCCGATCACCCAGCCAGGTCACAGCTTCCTCGAGACTGGAGAAAGCACGGAGGTTGTGGCCTCGGTTTCGGGAGGTCACTGCGTAGAACTCCAGGATCAGGTCAGGGTCGCCAATCACGATCGCCCTCTTGAATCTCCAATTCAGACCTTCCTCGGCGGCCATATGGGAAATGTCGTAGACGTCAACGATGGAAAGGCGACTCGGCACCCCTCGGAGATCTGTCAAAACGCGATAGCAGCCACTGGCCTCTGCAGCAGCAACGATCTCCCGGGCGAGGAAAGCGAAGTCCCTTGGATCCTTCATCTCGTCGCTGATGGTGGCCACAATCGCGCCGAGGTCGGCGTCGAACCTGACATCAAACTCCATTCCTGTCTCCCTTGAAGGTGAGCGGCCCAGGTTTCCATTCGGTGTGGCCCACCTGCAACCTTACACGAGGACTTCCGCAGATCTACTCCAAACATCCGGGTGCCCGCTCAGTAGGGGACACCTGCTAGGTCACCGGTCAGTGGCCAGGTCAGAGGCAACATTCGCGACGCAACACGCGGCACCCCAGAAGCTCACGCCTCCGGGGTGCCACCGTTTCCACTGGGGGTGCGGGTGCCCCAAGACCATTGCACCTCTGTGTCAACGCGAGACGGGCTGTCGTTTCCCTCAGTCCCTTCTCTTCCGCGGCCGCGCCTGCTTTCTTGAGGAGAGGGTTGGATCGAACAGGTCTCCCGCCTGGGCGGCCTGTCTCTTGGCTTTCGGTGCCTTGCGGAAAGTGACGCTCGCCTGAGTTGGCAGACGCCCCTTCCCAGAGCCATCAAGTAGCTCCTTGATTGTGATGATCTGGAGGCGCGGAAACCTGCCCCATGGCGACTCATAGAATCCTGCGCGCGTCGCCTCCGTGCGCATTGGTCTCGTCGGTTCTTGAAGGCAGATCAGGACTCCCAGCTGGTCCCCCTCACGTTCCAGCACGCCACGGAGGTCCCGCACGTGGGCCACGCCAGTTCTGCCAGCCTTGACGGACAAGACGATCCGCTTCGGCTTCGCCGAAGCACCCTCGTCGTAGAAGTACATACGCCCATCGATGCCCTGGTCGGCACCCTTCTTCTGCTCGACCGGGCGGGCGCCGACCAGACCCAGTGCCCACCACGAAAGTCATGCCCATCAGTCGGCACCACATCTTCCAACTGGCATGCGTGTCTTCGCTCATGCGCACGTTTCGGTTGGTGGGTTCGCCTGGGTCCCTTTTCTCCGCCGAGCGGGACTTCTTGGAAGGCTTCTTTTGTGGCTGTGCCATTGGTGAGGTCCTCTGTCTTTGACTTCCGATCCTGTGACGGAAATCATCCAACACCAATACCTTGCGGTCTTCTCTGGACACAGCTGACCTCCATCTCACAGAGTCGTCAGGCGTGGGTGCTGTGCCCCTGGCGAGTCATGCGTAGACAAGTCTAGCCAACGAGTCGCCCGGGACCAAGGAAAAACACACTTTGTTGTTTTTCCGCTTGTGCTATTTCCCCCGATCTGTTACATAGCACGTATGGCCACATCGCATACCAGCTCGGAACTTCCCGACCGGACGCTCAAGATCCCCGATGGGGTCCATCGCGCGGCCAAGGCGCGGGCAGCTCTCCGTGGGATTTCGTTGTCCTCCTACGTTACTTCGATTCTGGAGGCTCACCTCGCCAACGAAGGGGCTCCTCCGGTGTCCCTGGCGATTCATGCACATCCTGGTGAGCCTCCAACACCTACATCGCGATCCGAATCCGGTGATGGAAGAGATGGGAAATGAAGTGGTTACGCCATCCAACCATGTGCCCCGGCGGATCCTCAAGGATGAGAGTACTTGCGGGGACCTGGGGATCACGAGGGGATGGAGTACCCCAACACCACTCCGGGACACCCTGGGTCCCCGCGCAACCGGGACGGGGGAGGGGCAGGGAAGCCTCCCTCCTGTCCCAAGGAGTAAGTCCCACGTGCTCAGTCTGACCTCATCGGCTGACACGTTGCCTGGGCGGCTCGGCCGGCGCCTGGCGAGGTTCGGTAGGTCGCCTCGCCTCCCGGCGGCATCCGGGGTCCTCCGGTGCTCGGCCGGGCTGCCCCCCGGAGGTTCCCATGGGAAGGATCCCCATCGAGAGAAGACCCGTGATCTGCTGCCCGTTCTGCAGGCACTCACTGCCCGGAGGCCGGAAGCGGCGGGAAACGGCGGGGGAGTACCTCGAGACGGAGTGCGAGGTCTGCCGGACGCGCGTCGAGATCCGTCGGAGTGGCGGCGGATGCGTACTCCGGCTCCTGAATCTGGGGGAGGCGCGCTCGTGACACTGCGCCTCGCGCTTAGAGGGCTCGGATATCTCATCGCGCTCGGCTTCCTGGCCGCGGTGTCACTCTTTTGGTCGCTTGTCTTTGCGGCGCTTGGTGCAAGGGCTTTGTGATGTCTACACACGCAAGCCTAACGAAGTTGCACGCCAATGACCAGTCCGGAAGTGCGAAATCGAACACTACGTCAATGGAGTTCATTGATTTGGATGAGGCGAAGTGGAGGGAACGGCGGACGCGGGACCAGGCGATCCAAGCCTATCAGGATCTCCTCCGATCCCGCGTTTTCGAGACGGCGCCCGAGGTCCAGGCAGCCCTCCGCACATTCCAGGCTGCGGAGTCGGCCCACCAGGTGGCCCTCGACCGGCTACGGCGGGCCAGAAGGGAGAATGCGTGACGGCACAGAGCCAACCCGAACCCGTGCCCGGCGAGTTCCTCGAGGCCCCGGGGCTCGAGAGGTACCTGATTCACATGATCGTGGAGCAGGCTGAGGAGATCGGCCGGCTCACCCAGGAGGTCGAGCATCGGAAGCATGAGCTTATCGAGTCCATCGGCGCGAACGCCGAGCTCCGGACTCGGATCCTCGACCGTATCGAGCGGCCAGCCGCGGGGGAGAAGCCGGCATGACGACCCTCGTCACACCCGAGACCCCGGATTGGCCGTGGAAGAACTTCCAGCGCCACGAGCTCGAGTGCCACTGCGGGTGCGGGCAGATGAAGATGGATCCGTGGGTGATGTACATCGTCCAGGGCCTCCGGGACTACCTCGGCTTCCCACTCTGCCTCTCCTCCGCCTACCGATGCCCTCGCCACGACCGGGCGGTCCGGTCCAAGCGCGGCCAGGAGAGCATCGGTTTCCACACCAGGGGCACGGAAGTCGACGTCCACCGACTCACCCCTGCCCAGCTCTACCGCCTGGTCGATGCCGCTCTCGACGAGGGCGTCACCGGCGTCGGTTTTGGCAAGACGTTCGTGCATTTGGGGTGGGGGAAGAGACCGACCCCGAGGGTGATCTGGACCTACTGAGCCAGGGAGGGCGCGTGACCGAGAAGAAGCAGACGTGGCTTGAGGTGGTCGCCGAGATGTCTGACGAGGACCTCGCGGAACACCTTCGCAAAGGTCATCGGCCCGACACGCTGGTGCGCGAGGTGAGCGTCCGGGTGCTCCACAACCAGGTGACCGTGGCCACAGCTGCTTCGGCCTGTCGATTGTCCGCGGCTCAGGCCATGAAGGCTGCCGAGGACTGCCGGCTTCTCAGGTCTCAGCTCGCCGAGATGCTCAAGCGGGCGCCGACACCCCCGCCATGGCACGTCCGACTTCGTCACGTGTTCTGGCCCCCGAAGACCAAAATCGAGGAGGTGCTGCCATGAAACGTTGGATTGGCCCACTGCTACTGGTGGCGATCTGCGTCGCCGTCTCCGGCATCGGCCTGCATCAGCGGTTCCTGAACGCCCAGGCGCAGGACAGAGGGGAGATGATTACCCTCCATCCGGTGACCACCGATGACTGGGGATTCAAGCTGGTGCTCATGGGAGGGGAGGAGATCGAGTACGACGGCACCCTCTTCCGCCTCGAGTTCGATGCACCCACCGCCAAGCTCCGCCGGATCCTCTACTACCATGGCAACCCACCCGGCAACCCACACCTGATCATGCCACCCGAAGGACTGGTGGCGATCGAGACGGGAGCGCTTCCGCCCCCGGGGCCGGGAGGGGACTGATGATGCAGTTGGATACCAGGGGAGGTCAGATGCAGCATGTGCTGTTCGATTCGGCCCTGAGATCCCCATGTTCAGGCCCCTCCAAATCCGCGCGGCGGGTAGCGCCACACCAACCTCAGGGGCCCATCTCAAAAACTGAGACAAGAGTACTCCTATCGCGGGGCTCTGGTCGGACACGTGCGGGGTCTTATCCGATCGGAGATGGGAGAACTCCCATCGCGGAAATCGTAGGAACTCGGCCCACTCCTGTCCAGCACGATTTCAATGGGGGAGTGTAAGTGAACTCCCTGGAGCCGATTGGGATTGACGCCCTGCCGCATGAGAAGTCTGGCTCTAGGGGAGAGTACGTGCTCGGCCGGAGGGGACTCTGGGTGCCGCCGGCGAAGGAGCGGCTCGAGGCCGTGGACCTGTTCTGCGGCGCCGGCGGGTTCTCCATCGGCCTTGAGGCGGCCGGGATCGATGTCGTCGCTGCTGTCGAGAATGACACGGCTGCAGCCATCACCTATCTGCACAACCTAGGATCCCCCCGCGGGTGCGCCGTTGCCCACGTCAGGCTCGAGGACCAGGAGCGTTTCCACAAGGCACTCCAGCGGTGTCAGCGTCGTCGACATCATCCCTTCGAAGTGGTCCCGGGAGATCACGGCTGGATCGGTCACACGAGGTTGAGCAGAGACGGGTTCGGTCAATGGTCCGGGTGCGGGGCCGACGCCGGGTGCCGAGGGATGGTCTTCGGTGACGCCCGCCAAGTCACCGGCGAGCTCGTCTTCGAGGCCCTGGATGCTGCGGGGTGGGTGGGATCAGTCGACCTGGTGGTCGGGGGGCCACCGTGCCAGGGGATCTCACATGCGAACGCCAAGCGGAGCCCGGGTGATGCGCGGAACTCGCTCCTGATCCACTTCGTGCGCCTGGCTGATGAGCTGGGAGCCAGCAACTGGATCATGGAGAACGTCCCCCCGCTGATCAAAGACAAGCGCTTCCGGCCTCTTCTCATGGGCGTGGTCGATGAGGCCCGCGATCGAGGCTACACGGTCTGCGCCAACGTCATCGACTGCGTGAACTACGGCGTCCCGCAACGGCGCCGGCGCGCGATCATCCAGGGAGCGAAAGCCGGCCGTCCGATCCCGCACCTACCGATTCCCACGAACTGGAGTTTGGTGTTTGACGTCGACGGTCGAGAGCTACACGAGCTCGAGGAAACCGAGGAGCCTGAGGTGCTGAGCGCCCAAGCAGCGCTCTTCTGAGACGGGAGGGGCAATGAGCCAGACCAAGGTGCTCACCTGTCGGGAATGCGAGAAGTCCTTCTCCGTGCCCGTCCCGAAGCGCGGGCGCCCCCCGAGCTACTGCTTCCGCAAGGCACCGAAAGCCAAGAGACAGGCCGCCCAGGCGGGAGACCTGTTCGATCCAACCCTCTCCAAGGAGTGCCGCTACACTGGCACGCGCCGGCAACAGAACCAGTACAAGCGACGCATTCGGCACGGAGAGGAGGAGAGGAGCTGATGGTCTGTGACGCGGCAACGGCGACCGCCAAGCGGGTGTGGAAGTACCCGGTTCCGATCAAGGACAACAGCGTGAGAACCCTTCAATTAGCTGGACTGCCAGCGCAACTCAACTCAAGGGTCGAGTTGCAGATACAGAGGGAACAGGGATGTTTCAATGCTCCGTTTTTTTTTTTGAGGAACTCCCAGACGGCGAAGCCGGCGGCGAGAGCGGAGAGAAGCTGACCGAGGGTACCAATGATTTCCAGTATGGCAGGGAGCCAGGTCATGGCACGTGCGCATCCTCCACATGGGAAGGTAGCACACAGCCGGTTGGTGTGAAAAGCGTCATGGAAAATCGAGGAAAACCATGACGCTCTTGCACCAGGGGGCCCTTGCGGGTGCATATCCATGACGCTTTGGGGTGTAAGCGTCATGGTTTTCGAGGGTGTGAAAGTCAGAAGCGTCATGATCTCGGAGGTTCTTCGTGTTCTCACCGGCTGTCATCTCGGGTTGCCGCCTGGCATTCGACGTCCGGCCCTCGTTCCGAAAAGCCCGAACCCTGACAGTGGAGGAGTAGTGCCCAACAGCACTTCAAGTTGCAGGGCTCCGCAATCCCGGCTCTTCCGCTTGGGCCGTTGCCCTTCTGCACAAGACATCGCTGGGTCTGTGAGTTCTAAGCGACTGAAAGGATGGAGCTTAGGTGCGACGATAAGGAGGTTACTTGTCGGGCGGCACTATTGCAGCGCACCCGATTTCTTTCAACGTAATTACCCTTTTTTTTGTTTGGCTCGAGGGATCTCCAGATGAAAAAACCGGCTGCGGTGGCTGAGAGGACTTCCCCGAGTGTCCTGAGCACCTCCAGGATGGCCACTACCTCCGTCATGGCATACACACCTCCTCTCTCACGAAGGATACCACAGTGCATCCGTCTCCACCAGGTTTCCGAGGAGAAGCGAGACCGCGGCTCCTACCATTGGAACCGCGGTCCAAGGACAGCAGAGGAGTGCCAATACCAGCTGCAACTTCAGGCGAGACCCCCTCGGCGAGTAGTAGACATCGCGTCCGCCCCCAAGGTTTGCGCACTCAGTGCTATGGGTCGATCAGCCCGTCTGCTCAACTGTTCGATGTGGTTCCGCCGTCCCACCGTGCCGCCCGTACCACCCGCGTACCCGACAGCCTTCATAGGGCTCGTATCCCCGCTGGACTCCAGGGCGAAGAGCAAAAACTGCAGAAGCCATGTCTTGCTCCCTTCCATGGGCCGATTCCCACATTCACGAAGGATCGTCAGAAGCGTCATGATTCTGACCGCTTTTTTCATGACGCTTTTGCACGGAGAGGCGGTTGAGGGTGCATATCCATGACGCTTTCGGGGCTAAGCGTCATGATTTTCGGAAGGGCCGAATGCAAAAGCGTCATGATTTTGGGGGTTCGGCGGCAGGGAGGGGGCGAGGCGGGAGCCCACTCCTGTGCAAGAGCACTTATGAAGTGTGCGGCTCTCCTCTCTAGGAGCAGCTCCCGTCCTCAGTCCTACGAATCGGCGGGTGCGCGGGAGGGGTTAGGGGGAATCTGCGGCGAGCGCAGTGGCTAAGGAGAGCCACGGACAGGGAAGTCGATGTCATCACCGGCGACACAGAAGGGTTACCGCAAGGGCGAGGCCCCGGCGAACAAGGGCGTCACCCTGCCGGCCGAGCCCTTGAGCCCGGTTGAGGTGCGAAAGCTGATCATGGCGTGCCCGACCCGGACGTTCTGCGGGATGCGGAACCGCGCCATGCTCACGGTGATGTACCGTGCCGGCCTCCGCTGCGCCGAGGCCCTAGACCTCTTCCCGAAGGATCTCGATCCGGGGGAGGGGACGGTCCGGGTCCTACACGGGAAGGGAGACAAGCTGCGGATCTCGGCGATGGACCCCGAGGCCTTCGACATCGTGCAGCTCTGGCTCGACCGGAGGAGGAAGGCCCGCATCCCGAGACGGGCCCACCTCTTCTGTACGAGCAAGGGCAATCGCCTGCAGGCCTCGTACGTCCGCACCCTCCTGCCGCGCCTCGCCGAGCGGGTCGGGATCGACAAGCGCGTTCACCCCCACGCGCTCCGCCACACGGTGGCCGCCGAGCTCATGAGCTCCGGCGTGCCGCTGAACGTCATCCAGAGCTTCCTCGGACATTCGAACGTCGCGACCACCTCGAGGTACCTCGCGCACATCATGCCGACCCAGGTGATCGAGATGGCCAGGAACCGGACCTGGAAGGGGGGAGGCCCCAAGTCCTGGGAACCAGAGGAAGAGGATTCGATCGGGTCGCAACTGCCCGGAACTCCCGGGTCTCCACGGCCGACCGAGGCTCGCGCTGCAAAAGCCCGGCAAAGGGACTCTGCCGGAAGAGCGTCGGCCCGGCGGCCGTGGGACCCCAAATCAGGGAGAGGGATCGTGCTGCCATGAGGACGAGGCGGATCGCGCGGCCAGCTCGGAGATGCGCCCAGGCTCGGGGGCGCATGAACGGCACCGAGCGAGCCTATGCGATCCGCCTCGAGGCCATGAAGGCCTCGGGCGACGTCATCCACTACGCCTTCGAGGCCGTGAAGCTGCGTCTGGCTGATCGCACCTGGTACACGCCGGACTTCCTGGTCGTGACCCCAGACCGGATCGAGTTCCACGAGGTCAAGGGTCACTGGGAAGACGATGCGCAGGTGAAATGGAAGGTCGCCGCGGAGCAGTTCTCCTGGGCGGCCTTCGCTGCCTGCCGGCTCGTCGGGGGGCAGTGGGAGATTGAGTGGTATGGGAAGGAGGAGCCATGCCGTGGGTGAAGCTC
>Ga0180431_10009003_pt1 | contig 11365 bp, 6 predicted proteins | sample SS_ome_11_FD_132459 | JGI IMG/M metagenome (GOLD analysis project Ga0180431, IMG submission 132459) | Hypersaline lake sediment archaeal communities from the Salton Sea, California, USA - SS_1_MS_1 metaG | ecosystem: Environmental > Aquatic > Non-marine Saline and Alkaline > Hypersaline >...
ACTGGTGAGACATACTGTGCTGACTTAAGGGATTTTTACTGTAGAGAATCTGTAATATATGGTAGACAGTGTACCAAGACATTATATTCAGGTACTCTTTTCATAGAGGAAGAAAAAGGTAAAGGAAAATATCTAGATATGACAGATGTAGTTGATTTTGAATACAAAAATGATATGCTAATAATCTCTTGGTGGGACAAACAAGTTTTACTCAAACCATATATTGAAGTAAATAATTCAAAATACATGCTCGAAGAAATGGCTAAGAGCTCTATAGGAAAAGAACCTACACAAGATGACTTGAAATTCACTACATCTATAATAAATGGTAAATCAAATTATTATTTTAATCATACTATTGATGCTAAACTTGGAGACGTTGGTGCTAAGGAAGAAATTGTTACTTCTTTAGGATATGAGATTGTAAAGAGTAATGCTAATTGCTTTATGGACTCTTATTCTCTTGTCTGTGATGAGATCGCTATAGGTTTTTCTGATGCTGTAGATAAGCAGAATCTTAGCATATACACTAAAGAACTAGGAAAAGAAATTAATGAGATTTACTTAAAGGCTGAAAAAAAGGGTACCTCTCTTTCTTATATAGACCCAACAGTACAGTTAAAGACTGCTGGTACTGAAAACTTAGGAGATGCTTATGTTAACAATGAATCTGCTAATACTAATTATGGAAATGAAACACAATTATATGTTGGTACTTTTTCAATGCCCCCTTTTGAGAAACATATATCTTTTATCACTTTTAATATATCTTCTATACCTAATAGTGCTATAATCGATGATTCTGTTCTAGTCATGAAAGGAGGGGGTAACTGGGGTGGACCTGTAAATGTAACTATCTCTGAAACTACATACTTCAATGAATCTACTATTACTTGGAATAATATGCCTTCAGCAACTGATAGTTTACAGAACAAGACTATAAACAGTTCTGCTGATTGGGTTCATTTTGGAGTTACTGATGGTATAAATTTATCTATAGATAACGTAAGTTTTAGGATAGAACAAGAGTATTATCAACAAGAATATGGTATAGATTTTCATTCTTGGGAATATGGTACAACTAATGTATCTAAGATACCTTATTTAAATATTACATATACTCCTACTGTCTATAATATATCTACATGTACTGTTATGAATACTGAAAATATAACTTATTACCTTAATCAAAGCATAACCAACTCAGGAACTAGCAAGTGCATGGAAATAACTGCTAACAATGTCACATTAGACTGCCAAGGTAATACTATCGATGGTGATGGTTCAACATCATACGGTATATATGTGCATAGTAATTATACAACAATAATAAACTGTACTCTTACAGATTGGATTACTGCAATATATCTTAATTATTCTGATAACTGTAACCTTACTGATGATACCTGTGATGATAACAAACTAAATGGTATTCACCTCGATCATTCTGACCATAATAGTATAATTAATACAATATCTAATGAAACAGAAGCTATTATCTTTTATGGTTTTGGTATATATGTACAGGACTCTAACCATAATTCTTTTACTAATGATATAACTAGCGATAATGATGACCATTATGGGTTCTATTTACATAATTCATATAATAATTCAATAGATAGGCTAACTTCACATAGTAATAACGGAGGAATATATATTTATCAATCCGATGAGAATAACATAACTAACTGCACTATTGACTTAAACACCGTTGGGGGTATTTACCTTAATGATGGTGGAAACCAATCTATAATTAAAGATAATAATATAACGACTAATTTTAAGTTTGATGTTTACCCAGAAATAGACGATGAAGACCACTGTAACATAACATTTACAAATAATCTAGGAATAGACGATAAGGATATTATATGGGTTAACACTGATGATAGGATTATAGATGACTGGAATGATAATTTTTCTGAGATGATATTTTGTGGAGCTGATAACTTTACATTTGATAATTCTACACTAAAAAGGACAAATGTTGGATTCGTAACAAATGGTGTTGTAATAACTTATTCTAATAATGGAACTATAAACAACAGCGAGTTTCATGGTTGCGAACACCAAATAACTGGTGGTGATTACGACACTAACGCTAGTGTAAATGGTCTTTACATAGGTAACTCTCTTTTTAATGAATCTCAATATGTTAGTATTGAAGTAAATGGATTCAATAATGTAACAATATTTAACTGTACTTTCATAAATCTGCCTATTGGTGGTGCTATTGATGCTGATGACTCTAGTTATTGGAATGTCACTTATAATAACTTTAATGATTCTTCAACATCTTTCAAAGTAAACTTCGGCTTAGGTTCAAAAGATATTATAATATATAATAATATTTTCGTTGATGCTGGTTCTTCTCCTATTTCATTTACTGAAAGTGGTTGTGAGGCTAATACTAGCTATAATGGAACTGCTGATAGGGTCATAGGTAAGGGGTATACTGGTGGTAATGCGTTCATTAATGGTTCTGATACTGGGGTATATTATGAATGTGAAGATGAGTATGGAATATGTAAAGTAGGTCATACATGTGGAACTAACTGCTATGATAATTATCCTCTAGCAGGTACATATACTATTCCAGTACTTGCAGACACTAACATAAGCGTTTCTTCTGATTGGGATAGACTACTAAATTTACATAGGCTTTTTGATGGAAGCTTGAGCTTTTCTAATATATTCAATGGTGATATGCTATTTGGTCGTAACTTAGCTGTTGCAATTACTATTGCTGGTGACTGGTCTAGGACACTTAGTGCAATAGCTACTTTAACTGAAGGTATAAGCGTATCTAGTGACTGGGCTAGGTGGCTAGGTCTTAACAGGGGATTTGACGGAGCCATATCCCTGTCTGGTGGATGGGGCAGATGGTTGGGTCTTGGTAGGACTTTCAGCGAGAGCATAACCTTTACTATAGTCGGTGATTTTATAAGGATATATTTTACAATAACTGAAAATGACCCTGTTCAGCTAGTAAATGGTGAGGTTTACTTCCCTACTTATTTCAAGGAAAGGACTGTTGTTCAAAACCCTACTCCTTACTTATTCGCTGACGGTAATGTAACTATAACAATACCAAGCGATGTAATGAATTCCACTATCTCGGTGACTAATCAGTCAGGTGTTGCTCTTCCATTTGACAGCAATGGTACTCTAAATAAAGTAAATATGACTATGAATATTAGTGGTGGTGCTAATTTTTGGTTTGATACTTATTATAACATAACAAATATCACAGCTACTAATGAATCCTGGAAAATAGAGGTTGGTGGTATAAATTATACCTATCAGGAATATAATATCACTAACAATGTGACAAACATAACAAACGTACATTGCAACTTCAGCATAATAAACGAGACTGCATATATTATAAATTACCTGTATCGTTGTGACCCTCTGGTTGCCTGTACAGACATAACTACCAGGGCTGATGTAGTCTGGCATGACAATGACAGTGATGGTTCTTATGATTATGTCGAATGGTATATCGGAAGCTTGAGTGAGATGAACAGGTTTCAGATTCGTAGCTCATTTGGAGCTCCTATAGAAGTAAACGAATCTAAAGAGATACTAAACGAACCTATCAAACCCGCTATGAATATAGAATGGAGGAATACTATTACTTTATATAACCCTAATCCTGTACAGATCGAATACCAGTATAAGATATATCCTCCTTTAGGTTCTAGGAACTTCGATTATGATGGAATCCAAGCTTACTTGACTTATCCTACATATGCTGTATCTAACCCATATGTATTAATAAACACTACATTAGATGCTTTCGAGACTGAGACTCATACACTCGAATATATAACAGATGCTGTAGTTGTCAATATCGATTATGAATACCCTCCTGAATATTATGTCGGTGAATCTGCAACTATTATCTTGAACATAGACGTAACTAACCAAGCTAATGACAACGTGACGACTGTTGAGAAAAGCATACCTATCGAATATGGTGAAGATATGGTTATATGTGAAGGAGAATACTCTTCAAAATTGTCTTGCGAAAGGGATATTGATGACTTGACTACTAACTGGAGTGATTCTGAAAGCATCGTTGAGGGAGATTACCTGCTTGAGATTGCATTGCTGAGTCCAGATGAGGACAAGGATTTCACACTATTCTTTGATGTCCCTACAGTCTATATTGACGAATCGCAGACAGGAAAACAGGCTGTAATGGGAGAATTGTATGACTATGAATATATCAGGTTCAAAAGTGCTGCACCTATCAAACTGAATAAGGTATATTACGAATCAAACACGTCATATGGAGACATAGTTAAAGTCGAGGATAATCTAGGTAATAACTATACTTGGAGTGGTGATTCTGATGGATCTGAGTTGCATCTGGGAACATTTAAGCAAGGAGAAATAAAAGAAATATGGATATGGATGTACCCTGACTTTGTAACTGACGAAGGTGAGCAGATTACTGGTATGTTAGCTAGGGGTCTTGGATGGGGTCAAGAAATAGCAAAGCTCGATGGTATACTCGGTATGCTTTTTGGTTTCCTTACAGTTGATGGAACTCTTTATGCTGGAGGTCTAATTATACTTTTGATTATAGTAATATGCATATCATTGTTTGTTTTCCTAGTGATAACTAAAAAGGACTATATCTATGATATATTAGTCGAAGATGAAGACGGTAATACCACTGAATTCAACTTCGATGATGAAAAAGACGTAAAAGATTTCTATGACAGGTATGAATTAGAATGAGGAAAGTATTCTTTTTTATGTTTGCAGTATTGATGATACTACTTGCCTATATAATAGAAGCGATTACTTTTATAGGAAGTAATCTATTCCTAGCTTCTATCTTTGAGGAGCTCATAAAATTCGTAATTCTAGCAGTTGGTATATCCCTTATATTAAAAGATAGATACGGAATAATCGCATTTATGACAGGTATTGTTTTCATAGGTGTGGAGATACTGCTATTCATACTTGGATTTACTGATAATGGTATCCCTTTAGTGACGATGTTGAAGCTAAAGGGCTTTTACATTGGTACTATGCACATGTTCACTTGTTTTATAACAGGATATGGTCTTTTCGTATATAGATTCAAGAAATCTATCTTGGTTGTATTACTGGCTATTTTAATATCCATATGTATACATATTATAACTAATCTAATTGGTTTTTCCATACCTATTAAGATTAGTATGTTTAACATATAGAAAGATTTATATAATTAAATAGTTTATATAAATCATATGGCTAAATTAATTCCTAAATGGCTTTTAAAACATTATTGTAAACTATACAGATTATTCCAAGAAGAAGAATTCAGGCTTGAGGAAGCATTAGGAATATTCAAAAACGAGAAGAACCTTAATGTATTCCTTTCTATGTTATCTAGGGCAGGGTGGCTGGAACGCAGGATGGACCATAAAGACAGTCGTAAGAGAATCTACAAGTTAATAAGTCCTATAGATATAATCACTGACATAGAAATTAATAATAAAAATGAATAAGTTAGTAATAATATTGGTTTTTTGTGTAGTAATGATATTTGTGTATCCTTACCTATGGTATTATAATATTCTCACACCTCTAGTACCAAGTGGTGAAGAAGAACCTGCTATTATAATATTAGGCAGTAACTCAGCTCCATCTAATACTGTTAAAATACCCATATCAGCAGATGCTAGTGTAAATATACGTACACCTTACTTATTTGGCTTGTATTATCTTCCTGTAGTCGTAAATAATCGCTTGTTGAGGTTTCATTCTGACTTACTTGGTATTAACATAGATCTACATGATATATTCTTATATTCTATGTGTATAATATCAATATCTTTATTAATTATTATATTAAAAACAAATAAAAAAAGGTGAAAAATAATGAAGAATATGGGGTTCAAGACTGGTCTAAAGAAATTTGGTAAGTCATTCGCAATAGCATTTGTAGCTTTGCTGTTTGGCGGTATAGATATATTTCTAATAGTATTCTTCTTAATATTTTATATGGAACTCACTTATAAATAGAAAGATTTTTATATAATCATACACTATTAGTTTTATATGGAAAATAAGAAGTATCTTATAGCCAGTATTTTTGTTGCATGTATAATATTTTCTGGTGCGATTTCTTATAGCTTCGGTGCTGGTTCTCAGTCAGACCCAATATTCAACGAAGGAGTTACTTTCGATGGATATGTAACCATAAAGCACTACGATGCCTCTGAAGGTATATGGACTACATTAATGAATAATGTTCATAATGTATTTACTGAAGACGGTAAGAACTATACTAGGGTTCAAATAGGTGAAGGTGGAGATACCAAAGGTGCAACATACATTGCACTTACTAATGAGACATATGTTCCTGCTGAAGCACATGACGAAGCTGATTGGGCAGCAGTCGAGTTGTCTGTAGGTAATCTAAGTAGGGCTGCCTGTACATTCGCAAATGGAACTACTAAAGGTGAATGGAACTGTACTTATACTTTCGTAGCTAATGAGACTGTACCTGGAGTCCATGCTGTAGCTTCATTGACTAACTCAACTGGTGGTGACTTGGTTGCAGAGACTAACTTTACAGCAGTCACCTTGGAAGCAGCAGATCAGATTCAATGTACATGGAACTATTCGGTAAGCTAATAAGATAAAATTTTTTTGTTTTATCTTTATTAGTTCTATTTAAAAACATTTTTATATTAGGATATCCTATATTTTATATTATGTTAATAAATAAAAGGAACTATGTTTTTTTAATTATATTGATTTCTGTATTCTTCATAATTATTGGCTCAAAACTAGTTGATTCTTATGATAAAGATTGGACTATAGTAAACGATACTGTCTATATTAATATAAGTGGGAAAGGAATGATTACGCAAACCCCTCATACATTAACAGACTTTACAAATAATCCAATAGTCACATTTACTTCTTATTTAGAGAATGAGCAGACTTTAGATTTTGTTTTTTTGTATAATACTAGTAAGTGTTATCCGTCTAGCGTAGATTATTATAATCCGCATAATGTAACAATAGAAAATAGCTATACTTGCATATATGAATTTAATTATACTTTAAATCCAAAATATGCATGGTGTTATAGGGAAATATATCATGAATTTAATGAGATTTGGATTAACAATACTGTTTTTGAACACAGTTTCGAGAAAGGTAATATTTCTTCAAAGACTATATGGTGGAATGAGACAAAAAAAGTAACTTGGGTAGATATTAATCATAAATTTAAATCTAAAAATATATCTTGGAGGAATTTTACTAAAGCGTATTATATTAAAAATATAACATTTCAGCCTAATGAAACTAAAACAATTAGACCAGTAATAAACGTAGTACCTGGTCTCGAAGAAAACTCTGGAAAATATGCTATATTTATTAAGAGATCTTCTGATACTTTAAAAGAAGCATGGACTTCAGGAAATTCTGTATTTTTAGATCCTTTTTGGAATACTTCATGGGCTGAAGCATATAATATAACTATTAATAATACAGATACTGTAGAAGCTCACAAAAACGAAGTTTTATGTCTAACTGTAAAAAATACAGGATGTGAATCAGATACTAATTCTACTAGATTAATTCTTAATGGATCTACTAGTATTGAGTTTGACTGGTATAATGATAGTTTAGAGAGAATATGCTGGATTGCTAACCAGACTATCGAAGCCAGTACAGAGAATACGGATTATCGATTATACTGTAATAATTCAGGTGCTGCTCAGGCTAATAAAACTATATTTTATAATTTTGATGATTATTATACTAATACTACTGGAGATTTAGTTACTAATGATGCATCTATAGTTTCTTATGATTCTGGAAAATATACAGATGCTAATTATAGTATGCTTCTTAATATGACTGACACTAATGATTTAGACTGGTGGTTTATGAACTCTACTAATGCGGTTAGTGATGAGATTACAACTGTTGGTTGGAGTTGGTATATTAAAGATTATAATCCTTTATTTTATGGGGGTGATTCAGACGAGGAGAGCTGCGGTTACGGAGATATAGGAGCATGGTTTAGAATATATTTAGATGATGTTATGTTTTATGATGGATCTGCGTATAATTCTATTATTACCTTCGATACAGGTGAGTGGATTTCTCTTTCATATAGTATTAATTGGACTTCTGATACTGCACAATATCAAGGTCGTAATTATACTGGTGCAAGTAAAGAAGTTTCAGATTCTATTTATGGTACAGGTACGACTACGAGTGATAATTTTGAATATAGTGGTACTTGTACTGGAAATCTTCATGGTAATGGAGCTACGATTTGGGTGGATCGTATGATAAAAACTTATGGCGATGCGTACCAATTTAAAATGTATCCTATAGTACCAGATGTAATTTTAGGTACTAAAGAAACTCAAAGTGGAGGAAACAATGCACCCAATGCTCCAACATTCAATAATCCTACATGTGGTAGTACTGGAGAAGCTTTATCTGTTATATTAAATGTTACTGTTACAGATGATGATGGTGATGATATGAATGTATCTTTCTGGAACAATGCTACAGGTGCCCAAATAGGTTCTACACAAAATAATACTGCTAACAATACTGCTACAAATGTAACTTGGAGTGGACTAAGTGCTGGAACGGTATATTATTGGTATGTAAATTCAGATGATGGTACTGACGATACTAACAGCTCAGTATGTAACTTCACTACTTCCTATACTCCTACTTTAGCAACAAAGGATACTCATCCTGACTCCCCTACTACGGATAATGATATATTATTTAATGCCACAGTTACAGATCCTGATGCTGGTGAGACCCTTACTTGTTATTTGAGGGTATATATAAACGATGTTTATAATACTTCAAATTCATCTACAATGACAAACAACACTATAAAAACACTATTCAGGCTTGATTCTGGTAATACATCAAATGGTGATAACATAACTGGTGAATATTGGTGCGGTGATGGTATATCTAATTCTTCTCAGGAAAATGATACTGTTACTATAGGTAATGTTAATTACACTGTAGATATGGCTACTAGTATCTCACTTTCTTCCGATTGGGACAGAGACCTTGACTTAGGAAGGAACTTCGATGGAAGTCTTAGCTTCTCTAACATATGGAACGGAGATTTGGACCTAGGTAGGATTCTGGCAGTAGCTATTACTGTAGGTGGCGACTGGGCTAGAACTCTTAGTGCTATAGGCATATTCAGTGAAAGTATAGGAATTTCTAGTGATTGGGGTAGGATATTAAACCTAAATAGGCTATTTGACAGTAGTTTAAGTATATCTAATAATCTAAATAGGTGGATTAGTATAGGTAGGCTGTTCGATGAAAGTTTTAGTGTATCTGCTGGATTCAACAGAGTATTAAGCTTGAGCAGGAGTTTCGATGGTGTAATCTCTTTATCTGGTGACTTTGCTAGGAAACTTTCCTTGAATAGGCTTCTTAATGTTGCAATAAACTTCTCTGACATACTAAATTCTAAAATGAGCCTTGGTCGTAACTTAGCTGTTGCAATTACTGTTGCTGGTGACTGGTCTAGGACACTTAGTGCGATAGGTACTTTTACTGAAGGGATAAGTGTATCTGGTGATTGGGCTAGATGGCTTGGTCTTACCAGAGGATTTGACGGAGCCATATCCCTGTCTGGTGGATGGGGCAGATGGTTGGGTCTTGGTAGGACTTTCAGCGAGAGCATAACTGTCTCTGTAGATGCTACAATTTCTGCCTGGCAATTAATAGTAGAATGGGTAATAACCCCTGTTATATCCGTAGTCAGCTCTTTGATAAGGGTGGTTTTGTCATTGGCTTCAACTTATGGAATAATCCATGATGTAAATGCTACTCTATCTGGCACTGATATTGTTTTCTTATTTGGTAATTATAGTGAGACTCAGCATATAGGTAATGTAACAATAAACGAAACTAATGTCACATGGGTAATCGCTGTTCCAAACTACGAAACTACACTAGAAATCAATGGTTCGGCTGTAGGAAATTCAGGAATAGGCAACTACAGTACAGCTAACATTTCAATAATAAATGAGACAGGAACTGGAAGCTCTGTAGCTACTGTTGTAGTTCATGGAACTGAATATTCTATTGGTAGCAATGGTAAGATAGTATCACATTTCCTTAATGCTGATGGAGATCCTGTCAATGATGAGAATTGTTCCATAACGATATATTATCCTAACGGTACTATGTTCATAAACAACAGCAATATGTCATATATGAACGGAACGTATGGAATATATTATTATAACTTCACTGTCCCTGATATCACTGGAGTATATCCTGTAGATGTCAACTGTTCTAATCCTACAGCTTATGGAAGTAGCACTTTCCACGTACCTTCTTGGGGTGTCACAATAGACGAAATAAATGAAACTGTGGTTGAAATAAATGATACAGTCACACTAACTTATGAATATCTAATTGGGAATATAACCACTGATTTGGATGAGATTATAGCTGAACTCGCAATAATAAGCATAGATACTGCGGATATAAGTGACATATACGACAGGCTTGATAAAGTAAAAAACAGAGTATATGATATATATAACACTGTTAATTACCTAGAGTTAGCTTTCAATGTCACACAAAATTCAAAATTCTCTAGCCAGATGGTGCAGGTAATTAACAAACTGGATACCCTCCTTTCTGAGTCTGGAAGTATGTCTCAGGATGCTATTAATATTGCCATAGCTGACATAACTTCTGACTTGAGTTCCATAAAGAATGGAATCAATGGTACTAACGAGCCTGAAGGTCTGACTCAGGGAGAAAAATATGGAATATTTATTTTTATAATAATAATCTCTTCCATAGTAATAGTGACTTACATATATTCTAAGAAGAAGAAAAAACCTAAAAAGACCATAAAATTCTATGAGGAGGAAACATAATGTTCAAGATAACGAAAGACAGATTATTTCCAGAGATGCCAGATACGATAGCTCCAGTAATATTCGTTTTCATCTGGACTTTCGGTATGCTTTACTTTGAGTTCACAGGACAAGCTGCTGAGAACCCTATGATTATCTTTACATTACCGTTATTATTGTTATTATGGCAGGTGAGGACTGTAGATGATATCAAACAGGCTCTAGGGATAAGGCTTGACAACATCAGGCACTGGATTGGGGTAGTTATTGGGATACCGATAGCTGCATATCTAGGATATTACTTAGCTTTACTAGGTAAAACAAAGGGAAGTATTATAGCTTTGTCTTTGTACCCTTTCAATGCTGCAAGTACGCAGGTAGTCTCTTCAGGTAGCTGGGCTTTTCAGATGGCTAATCTTACAGGATTCACAGCTATTTTGGTGTTCTTACCTATAGCTTTC
>Ga0180431_10009004_pt1 | contig 11364 bp, 13 predicted proteins | sample SS_ome_11_FD_132459 | JGI IMG/M metagenome (GOLD analysis project Ga0180431, IMG submission 132459) | Hypersaline lake sediment archaeal communities from the Salton Sea, California, USA - SS_1_MS_1 metaG | ecosystem: Environmental > Aquatic > Non-marine Saline and Alkaline > Hypersaline >...
AGGACCTCGCGCAGTAAAATCTTGCCTGCATGTAGTTTATTCGTGAAGGCGGCGCTTTATTCAAAAACACCTAAAGCCCTGGCCATGTCATCCAAGGCATCACTCAATACCAGGACACCGTCTTGGTCAAATACCACCAATTTGAATTTTGTATTTGTCATGGCTTAAGTTTTTTGATCATGTAAGTACCCCTGAGTCTGTATCCCAGCCAGCGGTAATATTCGCGCACACCCACACCACTGATTATCGCCATCTTACCATAACCGGCCTGCTGCGCAATCTGCTCAGCTTTTTTCATTAGCCGGCGACCGAGTCCCAGGTGTTGGGCTGCTCGCCGGCCGGTTTGGCCAACCGGGACCACCTGCCCGTAGGTATGAAGCTCTCTGACCAGGGCGCAATCTTTGAGCTCGGGGAGAAATGTTTCCTCGGGAAAGCGCAAACGCACGAAGGCATAGAGGATGGTGCGGCTTTTGTTCTCATAAGTAAGGAAATATTCGGTGCCGCCGGATGCTGGATATTTTTTCTCAAAAAGTTTTATCTCAGTAAGCTTAGCGGGGCGGCGGCGGGCTTCCCGGCAGCGGATGCAAAGGCAGCGTTTGTCGGTCTTTTCCATTTCTCGGTGTACAAACTGGCGCAGGTTGGTCACCTTGCTGCCGCCGACAATCTCATGGGAAGGGATGTCCCGGATCAGGCGGGTGACGCGAACGTAGCGGGGTAATTCGGCTTTGATTTTGATAATCAGATCAGTTAATCGCTTGGTCGAAAGTGGCCGGTATTTTCGCTGTTTCCATAAGCGATAGAGATCTGAGTTTTTGACGACGGTGCAGGGATAAATCTTGAGCAGGTCAGGCTGGAAATCCGGATTCCGAAAGAGTTCTCTAAACATAGCAATATCTTTCTGATCGTTGGAGCCGAGCAGGCCCGGCATCATGTGGTAGTTTATTTTGAAGCCGGCGTCCTTGAGTAACCTGGTTGCCCGAATGGTATCAGCTATAGTGTGCTGGCGGCGGTTTTTTTGCAGAACCCTATTATCGATGTGCTGCACACCCAATTCCATGCGGGTGACGCCTAGTTCGCGCAGGCGCTTGATTTCATCTCTTGTCACAGTGTCCGGCCGGGTTTCTACGGACATACCAATGCAGCGGTGACGGGCTTTTTCATTAGCTTTCAGACTGACCGCCAGTGTGCTATAATATTTACCATTGAAACCATCAAAACAGCGCTTGATGAAATGGCGCTGGTATTGCTTTGGGTAAGCTAGAAAAGTGGCTCCGATTATAATCAGCTCGCACTTGGAGGTATCATGCCCGGTTAGGCGCAAGGCCCTAAGTCTCATCTGCACTTGTTTGTAAGGATCGTATTTGCAAAGCAAGGCCCGCATTACGGCCGGTTCGTTGGGCGAATAACTTTTGGGAACCTCACTTTCCGTCGGGCAGAACAAACAGTCGCCCGGGCAGGGATAGGGTTTCATCAGAACGGAAATGATAGCAACGCCGGATAGGGTCCGCACCGCCCGCGTAGTCAAGGCTCGTTCTACCAGTTCGTTGGGCTTCATTTCTCGTTTGCTGACCATTCGCCGATAGGTTTCAAGTAGTTTCATCTTGGTCGGGCAGGCCATTCCGGAAGCAGCGGCATATTCGCGCTTAAACTTCTCGACCTTTTGGTCGTCCAAAGCCTTTTGTCTATTCATTTTTCGAATTATGTCAGCAAGAGTCATGGACAAAGAATTAGCTGATTACATTTTACTCAAGATGCAGTCTGACTACGATCAGATTGCCACTGATTTTTCAGCTACCCGGGCTTTTCCCTGGGCGGAAATGAAACACTTAGTTGAAGAATACGTACAGGCTGGTGACCGGATTCTCGATGCCGGTTGTGGCAACGGGCGCCTGTATCAGCTGGTCAAGGACAAGAAGGTTTTTTACGAGGGAATTGATGTCAGCCCGAAATTGGTAAAAATTGCGAAACAAAAGTATGGTGATCATTTCGCCGTCCAGAACTTGACCAGTCTTGGAGATTACCCGGACAACTCATTTAGCCTTATCTTCTGTATTGCCACCTTTCAGCATATACCGGGAGAGGAATATCGTAAACAGGTCTTGCGAAATTTTAAACGCCTGCTTCTCAATGACAGCCTGCTTATCATGATCAACTGGAATATTCTCAATCAGGAAAAATTTAAACCCTATCTCAAAAAATCAGCCAGAATGCTTCCCGGTCTAGATAAAGGGGATATCCTTTACCCCTGGCGGTCCCAGAAGCCGCGGGTTGTACACCGCTACTACCATGGTTTCAGTCCAGAGGAAATGGATAATCTGTTGGTGGAGGCTGATCTCCGGTCCGAGAAGCAGTACTACACTCGCCAGGGTCAGGAGGTGGCACCCGAGCAGGGTTATAACTTAGTAACAATTGCCCGCAAAAACTAATCATATGGCTAAAAACCAAAAAAAGATTTCCTCTGATATTACGACGCCGAAACTGCGCAAAGTTGAGCACTCCCGCAGCCAGGCGGCGGTCGGCAAGCGCCCGTCCGGTTTGCAGCTTTGCCAGAAATGTCACGCGGTCTACTATCGTAAGCGTTGGCAGTGGGATTATCCTCTGTACGAGAAACATAAGAATGACAAAAGTTTACTTACTACTTGCCCGGCTTGCAGTAAAGAACACCCAGAGCAGGCGGAGGGGATTCTGGAGCTGACCGGCTTTCAGTCCGCTGACCAGCGGGCCCAGATCAAGAGTCTGTTGGAGAATGCCAACCGGCGAGCCAATGAGCGCGATCCGCAGGACAAGATTTTTAAATGGGAGACCAAAGGCTCGACTATCATTTTATATATTACTGAGAATCAGTTAGCAATGTCGCTTGCTCGTCAGGTCCGCCGCGCCTTTGGCGGCGACATCAGCATCGCCACGGCATCCGAGGAGGATATTGTGCGGGTGAAGTGGTTGGGGGATAAGGCTTGATTAATTAAAGGTAAAGATATCAGTTTCCGGAATAACAAAGAGGTCGTTTCCGTACTAACATTTGTTCTAGTTAGTTTGGTTTTGGTTGGTGCTGGTTGTCAGGACTCAGGTACAATTGTAGGCCTCAAAGAAGTCAAAGACCTGGTCGTTCCCGAACTGGAAATCACTGATTTCCGCCCGCCAGACGGGGAGATGAATGTGGCTCCAGATGCGGTGCTGGCAGTTAGCTTTTCCGAGCCGGTGCGATCGGAGTCAATTGGCACTGACTCAATTCAGCTGCAATATATAAATCCGGACCTGGATCCGGCACAAACAGAGATTCACTACGAGTGGGCGTTATTGGATGACGGTCGCAGTCTCGAGATCAAGCCGGTTGGTAACCTGCTGGACGGAGAGACAGTTTCCGTTCTGCTTACTTGTGATTTTCAAAGTGATGATGAGCAGACGTTGACCCCGGCTAGCGAAGCCTTTTTGGATAATGTTTGCTATACCTCAGAGTTCACCGTAGCCGAGTAGAAAAGTTTTTGATAGTTGAAACCCCCGTTTCCGATCTGGAGGCGGGGGTTAGTCATTTTTTCAAAAGGACAGCTTTTGGTCAGAAATGCAACCTTTACGGCATTTTTTGCCTATGATAAGCTAAAACAGCGTTGAACAGATAGCAAAATGCCCTCCCAAACCCCTCTAATGCGCCAGTACGCGGCGATTAAGGAGAAACACAAGGACTCCATCCTGTTTTTCAGGATGGGGGATTTTTATGAAATGTTTGGGGATGACGCCAAAATAGCTTCCCGAATTTTGGATATTGCGTTGACCTCCCGGGAGAAAAATGGCAAAGATCCGATACCTCTCTGCGGGGTGCCGTATCACGCCGTTGACAATTATCTGGCCAAGCTTATCAAAGCGGGCAAAAAAGTGGCGGTTTGCGAGCAGGTGGAAGACCCGGCCAAGGCGAAGGGGATTGTCAAGCGCGATGTCGTGCGAGTTGTGACTCCGGGAACCGTGCACGAAACCAGTCTGCTGTCAGATCGTCAGAACAATTATTTGGCGGCGTTGGCTTGGGATCGCAAAAACAAAAGAATTGGCTTGGCAGCTGCCGACATGAGTACGGGCGAACTTATGACTACTGAGCTGGAAGCCGACGGTTCTTTTAGTTCGCTCAAAAACGAACTAGCACGTCTGCAGCCGGCGGAATGCCTAGTGCCGCGCGATCTTTATACTGATACCAAACTTCTTGGCGTCATCAAATGGCAGCCGGCAGTCAACGTGACGCCGGTTGACGATTGGTCTTTTGAGCGGGAAACCGCGGCCGGGAAGATCCGTGATCATTACGGCGTGAAAATGCTGGATGGCTTCGGTTTGGCTGACAGCACGGTCGGGGTGCAGGCGGTCGGCGCTTTGATTTCATATCTTGAAGAGACTCAGAAGATGCACCTGAAGCATCTAAAACCACCTAAGCTCTATACCAGCTCCGAATTTATGTTGCTTGATGAGGCGACTATCCGCAACCTGGAGCTGGTGCAGACCATTCGCTCTGGGGACGCCCAAGGCTCCCTCCTATCTGTCCTAGATGAATGCGTCACTGCCATGGGCGGGCGCCTGCTGCATAACTCGCTTTTGCAGCCATTGATCAAAGTCAAGCCGATCCGGGAGCGCCTGGACGGCGTAGCCGAGTTTGCTAATAACGAGGATTTGCGGCAGTCTGTGCGGGAGGCTTTGGACGGGGTAGCGGACATTGAACGCCTGGCTGGCCGGTTGGGTAGCGAAGTCGCCAACGCCCGTGACCTGCTGGCGCTTAGAAATTCGCTGGAAAACATCAAGGCGCTTAAAATGAAATTGGCGGAAACGAAATCAGCAGTCTTGCAAAGATTATATCGTCGTCTTGAACCCTTAGATAAGGTTGTCAGCCTAATCAAAAAATCAATTCGTGATGACGCACCACTGGTTTTGCGGGAAGGTAATTTAATTAAGCACGGATTCGATAGCGGGTTAGATGAGGTTCGGGAGGTCGCTACTAAGGGTAAGGATTGGATCAAGAATCTAGAGACCACCGAGAAGAAAAAAACCGGAATCGAAAAACTGAAAGTTCGCTTCAATAAAGTGTTCGGTTATTATATCGAAGTGCCGAAAGGGCAGGTAGAAAAAGTACCTCAACATTATATTCGCAAGCAAACGTTGGTGAATGCTGAACGTTACATAACTCCGGAAATGAAAGAAAAGGAGGATTTGATACTGAATTCAGAGGAAAAACTGATTGCGGCCGAATATGAAGCTTTTATCAAAGTTCGTGACGAAATAGCTGGGTACATCACTAACCTGCAGAAGACCGCTCGGGCGGTTGCGCTCATAGACATACTTTCCACCTTCGCCAAGATTGCGACCGAGCGTGATTTTGTCAAACCGCAAATCAATGACAGCGACCAGCTAGTCATCAAAGAAGGGCGCCATCCGGTAGTAGAGCGGATCGAGGTGGCCGGTGCGTTTGTACCGAATGACTCCAAACTTGATAACAAGAGTGAGCAGGTGATGATACTGACCGGACCCAATATGTCCGGCAAGTCAACTTATATTAGGCAGGTCGCGATCATTACTCTGTTGGCACAGATCGGATCGTTTGTTCCGGCCAAGTCCGCGACCATCGGTGTAGTGGATCGTATTTTCACCCGCGTTGGGGCCTCGGATAGTCTGGTCCGGGGGCAGAGCACCTTCATGGTGGAAATGCAGGAAGCCGCCAATATCTTGAATTCTGCTACCAACAAGAGCCTCATAATACTGGACGAGATCGGCCGGGGGACATCTACCTTTGACGGCATCAGTATCGCCTGGGCGGTGGTAGAATATGTTCATTCCAAAAAACACCTCGGTGCCAAAACCTTGTTTGCAACCCATTATCACGAGTTGCTGGCCCTGGAAAAGATGTTGGCGCGTGTCAAAAACTACAACGTGGCAGTCCGAGAGAGTGAAGAAGAGGTAACATTTTTGTACAAAATCGTACCCGGTGGGACTGATCGCAGTTACGGAATCTATGTTGGCAAACTAGCCGGTTTGCCTAAGCGAGTGATCTCGCGGGCGGAGGAAGTTTTGGGTAAACTGGATAAGGGAGAAAAGGTTTTTGGCCAGGAAGTCGGTAAATCCAAAATTGCCGACGGACAAAAGTCTCTTTTTGACGCCAAGGCAAAAAGTAGTGAAATTGAGGCGGAGATTGCCAAAGCTGATATCGAAAAACTAACTCCGATCGAAGCGCTAAAGCTGCTTGATGAAATAAAGAAAAAAGTGAAATGAAGATAAAAATCCTCCCCGAAGATCTCATGAACCAAATTGCCGCCGGCGAAGTAGTTGAGCGGCCGGCTTCAGTTGTCAAAGAGCTGGTAGAGAACGCTCTTGACGCCGGGGCAAGGCGGGTCGGGATTGATGTCGAAGAGGGCGGGCGCAAACTGATCCGGGTGGTGGACGATGGTTCCGGCATGAGCCCAGAGGATGCCCGGATGGCTTTTGAGCGGCACGCAACGAGCAAAATCACTACTGCTGAGGATCTTTTCAAGATCAGCACCCTCGGTTTCCGCGGTGAAGCCCTACCGTCAATTGCGTCAATTTCCAAAGTGACCTTGCGGACCAAGACTCCACAAGCGGTAGCGGGGACGGCGATAGAGGTCGTTGGCGGCAATATGTCTGATCCCAAAGAGACCGCCGCGCCGCCGGGAACGGTCGTTGAGGCCAGGAACCTTTTCTATAACACGCCGGCCCGGCGCAAATATCTCAAATCGGTCAATACCGAGTACGGGCACATAATGTCGGCGGTGGTTGACCAGGCCTTGGCACATCCCCGGGTTGGTTTTCGTCTCAAGCACAACCAGCGTCAAACTCTGCTGGTCCCTCCTGGGCAAAAGTTATTGTCCCGAGTAGCAGCTATTTTCGGAGAAGATCTTTCTCAGAACCTGGTTCGTGTTTCTTATCAGAGCCCTTATCTGAAGATTCGTGGTTATGTCGGCAAGCCGTCGATCGCACGTTCATCTCGGGATCATCAGTTCTTGTTCGTCAACGGTCGCCGGGTAGAAAATCGACTGATTGCCAAGGCGGCGTTTGCGGGCTATCACACTATGCTTCAAAAACAGGAATACCCGGTCTATTTCCTGTTTCTTGAAATCAACAAAGATTTGGTTGACGTCAATGTCCATCCCCAAAAAAAAGAAGTCAGGTTTTTGAATCAAAATTTGGTTTTCACTGCTGTGCGTGATGCTACTAGCAAGGCGCTGGGCGAGACCGAGCTGACACCGCGGGTGGATCTGGCCGGGCGTCGCCTGCGAACAGGTTTGGCTCCGGAGCTAAAATCGGCTTCGCGTCCCGCTGCCGCCGGATCGCAAAGCCAACTGGCTGTTTTGCGGCGCAGAATTCAATCGCAGTCGGCACAAGATTTTGTAGCTGATCTTCTATCTGAAGAAACTGAAGAGGCTAGTTACAAGATTTTAGGACAAGTTAACAAGACTTATATTCTTTTTGAACATGAAAGCGGGGTAGGGATGATTGACCAGCACGCGGCGCATGAACGTGACTTATTTGACAAGCTCAAGCTCAAAAACCAAAGTTTCAAATCCGAGCAGCTCCAAGCGCAAACTCAAAAGCTATTGACCCCGGCGAAGATTGAACTTGGCAGGGTAGAGGCGAGTGTTCTGGAGGAAAATTTGAAGGAAATAAGATCGCTGGGCTTGGAGATTGAACCATTTGGGGAATCCGGCAATACGAAGATGTTCAGCGTGACGGCAGTACCGGCGGATATTGCGGGAATCAAAATCAAAGAGTTTGTCACTGGCATTATTGATGATTTGATGAACAGTCCGCGCATCAAAAAAATACGGGATACCCGCGAAAAGATCATTGCCACGATGGCCTGCCGTGGAGCAGTCAAGGCTGGCGATGAACTGGAGTCCGCAGAGATGAAGCGGATTATCGATTTAGTTTTAGCCGGCAAAGTCAAAACTTGTCCCCACGGCCGGCCGGTTATGGTAGAATTAAGTTGGGAAGAATTGGAAAGGCAGTTTGGGCGCAGAAAGTAAAAAAATTTAGAGTGCGAAGGAAAGGAGGCTGACATGAGTTTCCCCCCGCGGTTGACTGAAGATTGTTACTGTCGGCGTTGCCAGAAGCACTTCATCTTTGTCGACAACGATGGCAAGTGTCCACGTTGCCAGGCACCGGTGCAGAGCGAAGATATCATCACCAAGGGAGGGTTAGGTCATGAGGAGCCGGCCAGCGTAGTGGAACTGCGTGAGCATATGGAAACTCCTCATCTCTGACCATAGTCGAGCTACTGCGGTAGCTCGCACCCTAAGTTCTTTTACGAATAATCTAAACAAAAAACAAATATGGAAAAACCAAATCCAGGAATAGAACCTCCGGCAAAAACAAAGACCACACCGTTGCTGCTTATTGCGGTGCTGGTAATTGCGCTGGCAGCCGGGGCGCTCATTTGGTATGTTGGTTGGGGGATGAGTTCTGAGAGCACAACTCCTGTAGTTGAATCGCTGACAGTAAAAACTACTCCGACCCCGACCCCGACCCCGTCGGCTGACGGCAATAGCGAAACAGCCGCCCAAGCAGTGTTGGAGACATTCTTTGACTATGCCAGTAGCGGCCAATACGCCGAGGCGGCTAAGCTTTTGGAACCCCTGCCGGAAGGTGGTGAGGTTGCCCAGTCCTGGAATGATATGCCGGGTTTAGGAACGGATAATCCGCCAACTGATCATGGCGAAATCCTGGAAATTTACTGCGATACCTTCGAAACTTGCCTCGCTGTCGAAGTTTTGAGCGCTACCGAGGAAACGACAGATTTGTACCAGTTTGAGGTGCAGTTTCTAAATGCCGATGGCTCGGTTTATGAAATGGGTCCCTGTTGCGGGGAAGTTGGTCCGCCCACAACCAAATTTATCTATTACGTGAAAAAGATTGATGGTGATTGGAAAGTAATTACCGCTCCGCCTTATCATCCCTAGCGTAAATATGCTATAATTAAGACATGTCGGATCAACGCCAACAAATAGTTGATCAAGTTTTTGGCTACTTTGTCGATAGATTCAAAAACGAGTTTGCCGGTCAGCTGGCGGCGCTTTATGTAGTGGGTAGTTACGCGGTTGGTAAAATGAGCCTGCAGCGTCCGGATATTAACTTTCTGGTTGTCTTGGAAGGCATAGACCCGGAAGATCATATTTTGTTAGGTCGAGTTTTTAAGGAGGCGATTGCCAAATACAAAGGCTATGTCGGAATCCGGCCCTATTTTCCGCCCTTTCGTTACATTTATCCCGAAAATCGTGAGAACTACGATGTCTTTGTCAGCGCGGTAGTGTTGGACAGTAAGCGGGAGGATCTGTCGCTGCCGCTGGGGATCACGCGTTGGGTTTTGGACGGTTATGTCAGTTCCCGCAAACTAATGGCGGGTGAAGATGTTTTCGGTAAGATAAATTTGCCGCCGCTGACCCGGCAGGATATTTTGGAGCGGAGTTTGATAGATCTGGAATTTTTCCGCTTGCCGCTCGAGAAAGCGCCGGTGCAATACCAGCCGGATGAACTTGATTTACTACTGGGTGAATCCGTAATTCTGGCAAAATCGGTAGTTTATCTAGGGGTTGAGTCGGCTATGAAAGATGAGGAGCTGCAACGGAAAGATTATATGAAATTTTTTGACGACCTCAGCCTTTTTCAGAAATTTTACCAACGAGAATACAGTGCTGATGTTGCCAGTCACGTTAAACTTATCCTCGATGCCAGGGAAAATTATGAAAAATATAAAAATGATCGGGCCAAAATCCTGGCAGTGTATGAATCGGCCATTCGCCTAATTGATGCGGTGGAGCAAAAAATACTGATGACTTCACTTCCTCAGGAAGAACCATGGACAAAAGAAAAATTACCAAAGCAATCACCCTGACAGCTTTCATACTGGCCTTGATACCGACTGCCATTGCCGGGATTTTGGTATTCTCGCACACAGATTATTCTCCTTGGGGACCGTTCTTGGATTCTTACCTAGAGCACGTCATGGAGTACGGCTGGTATTGGACTTATTGGCTGGCTCTAGTTTTTGCTATGCTGGCTGCTGCCGGCGTGATAGTAACTTTTTTTATGCAGGCCAGCTTCCCGGCCCGCTGGGTGTGGATACTGGATATTTTCACAATAGTTCTAGTTTTGGCAGATATACTTTTGTTTTTCATGGTTTTTGAAGCCGGCAGTGCTCTTGGTTTCATTAATGCTATTGCAGCCATATGAGTGAAACTGCCCCGATTCCTAAGTTGAACCTGGATGTAGCTCGTCACTTGGATGAGAAGGCTCGCGAACTTGAGACCAATGGAAAAAACAAGTTTAGGGTAATCGCTTTCAAAAAGGCAGCGGCCGCTGTTAGATCAGAACCCCGAAATCTGTGGGGAGTGTACCGTTCCGGCGGTATCAAGGGATTGGAAAAAATCAAGGGGGTTGGCCACCGGATTGCTTGGGATATCGTCAACCAGATTCAGGTCCCGGGTGGTAAAACGAAAAAATAATTTTACATTTTACGCTTTGGATTAATATATGCCTGAGTTACCTGACCTGGAGGTCCTCAAAAATAATATTCTCAAAAAATTTCGTGGCGCCGAGGTGACGGCCATTCAGGCTAGGAGAAATCAGGCGGAGTTAGAAAAAGCATTGCTCAAAACCAAGCTGGTGGGAATAACTCGTCGGGGTAAATACCTGGTTCTGGCCTTTGGTGACACGGTTACTGATATCAAGCAAGAATTGATCCTTCACCTGATGCTCCACGGTCGGTTGACCAGCACAAACTCCGGCACGGCGGCGAAAGGGACCCAGGTTCTAGCAATCACCTTTGACAATAAGGAAGACCTACGCTTGGATGATCGCACTTTTTGGTCAAAATTCTGGCTGGGAGTTGACGGTCATCTGGATAAGCTGGGGGTGGAGCCGGACAGTGACGATTTCACCTTCGATTACTTTTATCAGAAATTACAAAAAAGCCGCGGCCAGATTAAGCCGCTGCTGATGAAACAGGAATTCATTGCCGGGTTAGGTAATGCTTATACCGACGAAGCGCTTTTTAAGGCCAAGATCCGGCCGGATGAAAAGGCCAATAAGCTTTCCGAAGCTCAGGCCAAATCACTCTGGCAGGCTATCAAAGAGGTACTGCCCTGGGGTATTTCCGAGATCGAAAAAGCTGTCGGCGACCAAGTGCTCGAAGACGAAGATCGTAAATTTATGAATGTTTATCGCAAAGAAAATCAACCTTGCCCAGTCTGTCAGACCAAAATCGTGCAGACCCGGGTAGGCGGGCGAGACACTTTTTATTGTCCTAAATGTCAAAAACTCAATGAAGATTAAAGTTGTACTCGCGTTTTTACTTACCACCGCGGTTTTGTTTCTAGCTGGTTGCGA
>Ga0180431_10009005_pt1 | contig 11363 bp, 6 predicted proteins | sample SS_ome_11_FD_132459 | JGI IMG/M metagenome (GOLD analysis project Ga0180431, IMG submission 132459) | Hypersaline lake sediment archaeal communities from the Salton Sea, California, USA - SS_1_MS_1 metaG | ecosystem: Environmental > Aquatic > Non-marine Saline and Alkaline > Hypersaline >...
TCCTCCCCGACCGCGCCGCCCGCGACCGCTTCCTGCGCGAGGGCACCGCCTGGGTCGACCTGGGCGCCCACCCCCACGTCGTCCGCTGCTACCAAGTGCTTCGCATCGACCCCGAGGTCTTCCTGGTCTTGGAGCTGATCGCCAAGGAGCAGGGCCGCGACGATGCCTCCCTCCGCTCCTGGCTCATCCCCGGCCAACCCCTGCCCGTCGACCAGGCCCTTCTCTTCGCCCTCCAGATCGCCCGCGGGATGAAGCACGCGACAGACGCGATCCCCGGCTTCGTCCACCGCGACCTCAAGCCGGAAAACGTCCTCGTCGGCGCGGACCACCTTTCCAACGCCAAGCGGCTTTCTCAAGTCGCCATCAACCGTCTGCGCGTCACCGACTTTGGCCTGGCAGCAGTGCTCGAATCAGCGAGTGAGCGAGTGAGCGAGTCAGCCTTGCGCGATACGGACCACGCAATACGCAACACGCAGTTGACCCACGGCATCGCCGGCACCCCCGTCTACATGGCCCCCGAGCAATGGCAGGGCCAGCCGGTCACCGCCGCCACCGACGTCTATGCCTTGGGCTGCATCCTGTACGAGATGGTGGCCGGGCAGCGGGCGGTGAGCGGGCACAGCCTGGCGGCTCTTCAGCGCGCCCACTGCGCGGGGCAGGTGTGCCCCTTGCCCGAGGGACTGCCGGCGGCGGTGAGTGAGATCGTCACCCGCTGTCTGGCCGTGGAACCGGGGGAGCGGTACGGGGATTGGGGGCAGGTGGAGCCGGCGCTGGCGGCTGCCTACGAGGGCCTGGTGGGCCGGCCAGCACCCCAACCGGAGCCCGTGGCGCTCGTCAGCCGCGCCGAACGGGTGGCGGCGGGCTGGTCCTACAGCGCGATGGGGGCTTCTTACATGGACCTCGGCAAGGCGGAGGTGGCGGCGAGCTACTTCGAGCGGGCGCTGGAGGTCGGGGCAAAAGAGGGAGAGAGAAGATTGGAAGGAGCAGGGCTGATCCACCTGGGGCTGGCCTACGCGCGCCTGGGCGACGTCCGCCACACCATCGGGTACTACGAGCAGGCGCTGAAGATTCTCCGTGAGATTGGGGACCGGCGCGGGGAGGGGAACGCCCTGGGTAACCTGGGGCTGGCCTACGCCGACCTGGGCGACGCCCACCGCGCCATCGGGTACTACGAGCAGGCGCTGAAGATTGACCGCGAGATCGGGGACCGGCGCGGGGAGGGTGCCGACCTGGGCAACCTGGGGCTGGCCTACGCCGCCCTGGGCGACGCCCGCCGCGCCATCGGGTACTACGAGCAGGCGCTGAAGATTGACCGCGAGATCGGGGACCGGCGCGGGGAGGGTGCCGACCTGGGCAACCTGGGGAGTGCCTACGCCGACCTGGGCGACGTCCGCCGCGCCATTCAGTTCCACGAGCAGTGCCTGACCATTCACCGCGAGATCGGGGACCGGCGTGGGGAGGGGAACGCCCTGGGCAACCTGGGGGCCGCCTACCTTCAACTGGGCGACGCCCGCCGCGCCGTTCAGTTCTGCGAGCAGCAGTTGGTCATCACCCGCGAGATCGGGGACCGGCGCGGGGAGGGGAACGCCCTGGGCAACCTGGGGATTGCATACAAGAACCTGGGCGACGCCCGCCGCGCCATCGGGCACTACGATCAGGCACTCGCAGTCGACCGCGAGATCGGCAATGTGGACGGAGTTGCCAGGCACTCGTTCAATATGGCCAGGCTCCACTCCCAGCAGGGAGCGCCAGACCGGGCGCTACCCCTGGCCCAGGAGGCCGCCCGCATCTGGGGCCAAATCGGCCACGCCCAGTACGCCCAACGCGCCCAACAACTAGCGGCCCGACTGCAAGGCGGGGCTGCTCCATCCAGCGGCCCCACCCCCGCCCAGATCCTGCAGCAATTCGCCCCCCTCATCGAGCCCATCGTCGTCGCCGCCCACGGCCACCCTCAGGCCCGCGCCGCGGTCGAGGCCGCGTTCGATCAATTCGAGCAGGGCGGCTGGCGCATCGTCGACCCCATCCGGCGCATCTGGGCCGGCGAGCGGGACGAAGCTGCCCTCACCGCTGGCATAGACCCCAACAGCGCCCTCATCGTCCGCGAAATCCTGAAGCAACTGGACACCTGATTTGCCGATTTGCAGATTTGCAGACTTGCCGGTTCGCCGATTCGCTCACTCGCTGATTCGCTGATTCGCAAATAGGAGCCTACCCAATGAAAACCCACGCCCCCGGCACCCGCATCGGCCAATACGAAATCGCCGGCCGCCCCCTGATGGGCGGCATGGGCATCGTCTACCTCTGCCTCGACCATCAAGAAGACCGCCCCGTCGCGCTCAAGACCTTCCGCCCCGAACTCCTCCCCGACCGCGCCGCCCGCGACCGCTTCCTGCGCGAGGGCACCGCCTGGGTCGACCTGGGCGCCCACCCCCACGTCGTGCGCTGCTATCGCGTGCTCCGCATCGACCCCGAGGTCTACCTGGTGCTGGAACTGGTGGCCAAGGAACAGGGCCGCGACGACGCCTCCCTCCGCGCCTGGCTCACCCCCGGCCAACCCCTGCCCGTCGAGCAGGCCCTCCTCTTCGCCCTCCAGATCGCCCGCGGAATGAAGCACGCGACAGACGCGATCCCCGGCTTCGTCCACCGCGACCTCAAGCCCGAGAACGTCCTCGTCGGCGCGGACAGGCCATCCGAAGCCAGCGTCAACCGCCTGCGGGTGACCGACTTTGGCCTCGCCGCCGTCCTCCAGGAAGCCGCTCCCCACATCACCGAATCGACGAGCGACACGGAGCACGGAACACGCAACACGGAACACGCAATACGGAACACGCAGTTGACCCACGGCATCGCCGGCACCCCCGTCTACATGGCCCCTGAGCAATGGCAGGGCCAGCCCGTCACCGCCGCCACCGACGTCTACGCCCTGGGCTGCATCCTGTACGAGATGCTGGCCGGGCAGCGGGCGGTGGGCGGGCACAGCCTGGCGGCGCTCCAGCGCGCCCATTGCGCGGGGGAGGTGCGCCCCTTGCCCGAGGGACTGCCGGCGGCGGTGAGCGAGATCGTCACCCGCAGTCTGGCTGTGGAGCCAGGGGAGCGGTACGGGGATTGGGGGCAGGTGGAGGCGGCGCTGGCGGCTGCCTACGAGGGCCTGGCGGGCCAGCCAGCACCCCAACCGGAGCCGGTGGCGCTCGTCAGTCGGGCCGAGCGGGTGGCGGCGGGCTGGTCCTACAACGCGATTGGGTTCTCGTACCTGGACATCGGCAAGGCGGAAGTGGCGGCGGGCTACTTCGAACGGGCGCAGGAGGTCGGGGCGCAAGAGGGAGAGAGGAGGTTGGAAGGAGCAGGGCTGACCCACCTGGGGCTGGCCTACGCTGCCCTGGGCGACGCCCGCCGCGCCATCGGGTACTACGAGCAGGGGCTGGCGATTGACCGCGAGATCGGAGATCGGCGCGGGGAGGGTGCCGCCCTGGGCAACCTGGGGCTGGCCTGCGCCGCCCTGGGCGACGCCCGCCGCGCCATTGGGTACTACGAGCAGTGCTTGACCATTCACCGCGAGATCGGGGACCGGCGCGGGGAGGGTGCCGACCTGGGCAACCTGGGGAGTGCCTACGTGCGCCTGGGCGACGCCCGCCATGCCATCAGGTGCTACGAGCAGCGTCTTGAGATTGCCCGCGAGATCGGTGACCGGCGCGGGGAGGGTGTCGCCCTGGGCAACCTGGGGATTGTCTACCTTCAACTGGGCGATGCCCGCCGCGCCATCGGGTGCTACGAGCAGGCGCTGGCGATTGCCCGCGAGATCGGTGACCGGCGCGGGGAGGAGAATGCCCTGGGCAACCTGGGGAGTGCCTACGCGCGCCTGGGCGACGCCGGCCGCGCCATCGGGTACTACGAGCAGGCGCTGGCGATTGCCCGCGAGATCGGTGACCGGCGCGGGGAGGGGAACGCTCTGGGCAACCTGGGGATTGCATACAAGAACCTGGGCGACGCCGGCCGCGCCATCGGGTACTACGAGCGGGCGCTGAAGATTGACCGCGAGATTGGAGATATAGCAGGAACAGCGACTGATTCGTTCAATATGGCCCTGCTGCACGCCCAGCAGGGAGCGCCAGACCGGGCGCTGCCACTGGCGCAAGAGGCAGCTCGCATCTTTACCCAAATCGGCCACACCCATTACGCCCAACATGCCCGACAACTGGTGGCCCAGATCCGGGCCGCGATGCGCTGACACTCGTCTCACGCATCATGCATCACGCATCACGCTGGACGTTTGACCCAACACGAATGGAGAGCCAACATGTCAGAGAACGGTGGCCCCACAACCCAATCGGGAACCTACTTCCAGAACACGGTAGCAGCCTGGTTTATGGCTCAGATGTACCACGATGCCACCCGCGGACGCAGTGAGAACCGCGTCGTTCGCGTGCGCTGCGAGGCCCCCACAGACGTAGACGACGTGGTGGTGACCTTCGAGCGGGGCATCCACTACGTGCAGGCCAAGGAAGCGCTCTCGGCGAGCGGGAAAGCCTGGACCGGCCTGTGGCGGCATTTCTGGAAGCAGCTCGACCGCATGGCCCTCGAACGCGACCGCCTGGTCCTGTGGGGTGGTCAGCACACCGATCTGTTCAAGGGGCTGCAAGGGATGACCAGGCGCGCACAGAGCGTTCCGCCAGGACCCCACCGCCGGCAAGTCAACGAGCTCATTCGCCGCTTGACTCAGAAGCAGCTTGGCTGGCTGGACGGCATCGTGGCCATCATCTGCGACTATGAGGCGGAGATCGCCTCAGCGCGAGAGGCTACTCCGGGGGGCGTGGACGTAGCCCGGTCCGATGTCTTCGAACTGCTGCGGGTGGTGGACGTAGTGGTAAAGGGAAGCGCCGAGGAAATTAAAGAGCAGGCAATCAACACCTTCCTGAGCGACGCCGCCGACGCCGCCACGACCTTTGCCACCCTGCGCGACCTGGCAGCCGACAAGGCCCGCACCCGTGGGTCGTGGGATTGGGAGGCTCTGCACGCTGTCTTGGTCACGCGACAAGCGCAATCGATACCAGGGGCGCCCGGCATGCCTGAGGGCAGTGTCGAGCTTGACGGCGAACGGGAATCATTGGAGCGAGAACTAACGATCCACCAGCGCAACCTGCGCAAGCTCCGTGAGCAAAAGGCCATCTATGGAGCAGGTGCGGCACCTCTTCACCTGCTCAACCAAATTGAGCACGAGCAGCAAATGATCCGAGACATCGAACGCAGCCTGGGTAGATGAGGGAGGAGGCCACTTATGACAAACCATGAAAGGGAAATTCAGCACTGGCGGGATCTATTGAATCAGCATCGCCAGAATGCACGGACGTTGCGGAAGCAACTGGCTACCTTTGCCAAGGGCGAAGAACGGCTGGACAAACTCAACCAGTTAGCGGCCGAGGAGGATGATATCCGGCGAGCCAAGGCCGCGCTGCGCGGGCTGGACGAACTGCCCAAGCAGTTGCCCGGTGACCCGGAGGAGGTCGAGTCTTTCCCCGGGCGCTTCACCGACGAGTTTCCCTGTCCCATCGCCATTGCCTGTCACCGCTTCAACCAGGCTACCGGTGACGTGGAGCGTTTCCGGCGACTGGACGATCTTTTGCAGCACGCAGTCAAGTACCTGGCGGCCATCGCGCTGGCCCAATATCGGGCCGATTTACCCCAAGAGGACCAGCTGCGTGAGTGGCTGGGGGCACTCTCCCGTCCCAACCTGGATGTATGGGTGCGGATGTTAGGTGAGATCTGCGACCATTATGAGCAAGTGCAAACACTTCCCAGGGTCGCAAGCGAGTTAGTGAATGCGTATCACCTTGCGGTGAGCGACGACTCGCCCATTGCCCGGGGACATCGCATGGCCGTTGAGGCACTGGAAGGGGGGAAGGCCGTCCGCCACATTGATGAGACCACGTGCCGAGCGTTTCTGGAGCAATGGGTCGCCCATCGCCACGAGTGGGAGGCCGTCGACTCAGAGGCCGCCGAGTGCCAGAAGCTCTCGTGGGTCTTGCGGCCGGCCTTGCGCCAGCTCCTGGAAGGGTTCGCCCTGATGGTTAAATATCCTCTGCGCTACATCGAACGTGCCGACCGGACCGAGGAAGGTTGGGCCTACACGATGCTCTCTTTCCAGGGGCACGCCGAATGGCCTGCTCCGTCGAAAGCCCCCTTTCGCGATGCTTCCCAGAGTGAGACACCCGACTACTCACACCGCCGTCTCTACCTGTGTGCTCCCGATGGCCAGCCACTCCTCAACTTGCACCCCATCCTGATCTCGCACCTCTACCATCTCTACTTCCTGGAGTACAACGTGGAGAACCGAGAGGTCTGCTACCGTCCGTGCGCTCCAGGTAAGATGTTCTATCCCCCATCCTACTTCAAATCTCTCGCTTTGACGTGTCTCGGTCCACCAGAGGAGAGGGAAGAAGAGGAGGAAAACGTAGTTGATCGGTTGGATCGAGCCAGTGACGAACTGGAGAAGGAGGAGCAGAAAGAGCGCTGGATCAAGACACCACTGCCGGTCCTGGCGGTCCACCTATCCTCAGAAGGTCGCCAGGCCCTGGAGATTGCCCTGGGCGAAGCCCTGCGCATCGGTCATTTCTGGCTGGGCATCGAGTTCCTGCTCATGGGGCTCTCCAAGCAGGGTGGCCGCCCCCTGAGCGAACTTTTGCACGAGCTGCGGGCCAGCCGGGGCGAATTCCGTGGTGCGCTGCGCGGGATGGTCCGTGTCGTGACCAAAGAGGACTGGCGGCGGTTGGACGTGGCCGAGCTCGGCGCCCAGGCTTTCGACGAGCTGCAACCGGCCGACCGGGGTACCCTGCCCGCCGACTTTGTGGAACTCCCGGAGGGTGAAAAGCATTCCCCCATCGTCACGCCCCGCATGATGCAGGTGCTGCGCGACGCCGCCCATCTGGCAGGCGAGGAGCAGATCGGCCACACCCACCTGCTCCTGGCGGCGCTCAAGCACCCCAACTGCGTGCCTGTCAACCTCCTGCTGGGCCTGGCCGTCCAGGCCGGCTGGGATCCGAGGGAGGTGCCGGCCTGGGTGGTGCAGCAGACTGGCATCGAGCCTCTCGATTTGGACCGGGATGCTGAACCACGGTCAGGCGGTCCACCCGTCCGCCCGGCCCGGCCCGACGGCAAGCAGCCGCCCGCGCTCAAAGTCCGGGGCGTGCTGGCCAGGTACGGCCGCGACCTGACTGACCTGGCCCGGCGCGGCGATCTGCGCCCGGCCGTCGGCGAGAGCGCACACAAGGCCATGGTGCAGATGGGGCTGATCCTGCAGCAGACCCAGGCCAACAACCCCATCCTGCTTGGCGACCCCGGCGTGGGCAAGACCGCCATCGTCGAGGGCTTTGCCTACCGCCTGGCGACCGATCCCAACGTCGTTCCCCAACTGGCGGGCAAGCGTATCGTGGACCTGCCACCGGCGGCGCTGCTGGCGGGCACCAAGTATCGGGGCGACCTGGAGGAGCGGCTGCAGAAGCTGGTGGCCGAGGTGCGGGCCGCCGGCGGTAGCACCGTCGTCTTCATCGACGAGCTGCACACCATCCTGGGCGGCCGGGCCGAGGGCGGTCTGGGCGCCATCGCCGATGTCCTCAAGCCGGCCCTCGCGCGCGGCGAGTTCCCCTGCATCGGCGCCACCACCGTCGGCGAATACCGCCGCTACGTCGAGTCCGACCCGGCCCTGGCGCGGCGCTTCACTCCCGTCTGGATCGAGGAACCCACCGTGGAGGAGGCCGTCGAGATCGTCGGAGCAGTGGCCCGGGAGCGCCTGGGGCCGGACCACCGCGTAAAGTACCCCCAGGCCACGATCAAGGAGGCCGTCCGGCTGTCGGTCCGCTATCTCCACGATGAATTCCTGCCCGGCAAGGCGATCAAGCTGCTCGACCAGGCCGGCCCAAGGGTGGTCATGGGCGGCTCGCTGAGCGGAAGGGAGGATGTGGACGCGGACAAAAAGCATCCGCCGGACCAGACGGTGACCGATGTGGTGACCGTGGAAATCGTGCGCGAGATCGTCTCCGAGCGCACCGGCGTCCCCTTGACGCGCCTCAGCGAGGACGAAAGCAAGAAGCTGATCGGCCTGGCAGAACAGTTGAAAGAGCGGGTCAAGGGCCAGGACGAGGCCGTGAAGGAGGTGGCCCGCGTGGTCAAGCGCGCCCGCGCCGGGCTGGCCGACCCGCGCCGTCCACTGGGCGTCTTCCTCTTCGCCGGTCCGACTGGGGTCGGCAAGACCGAGCTGGGGCTCGCGCTGGCCGAGGCCCTCTTTGACGAGGAGGACGCCATCCTGCGGCTCGACATGTCCGAGTATATGGAAAAGCACCAGATCTCCCGCCTGATCGGATCACCCCCCGGCTACGTCGGCTACCAGGAAGAAGGGCAACTCACCGGTCGCCTGCGCCGCCGTCCCTACAGCGTCATCCTCCTCGACGAGATCGAAAAGGCCCACGACGACGTGCAGCACCTCTTTCTCCAACTCTTTGACGCCGGGCGCCTGACCGACGCGCGCGGCAACCTGGCCGACGGTCGCAACGCCATCTTTGTGATGACCACCAACCTGGGGGCCAAGGAGGCGATGGGATTCATCGGTAAGCCTGTGACCTTTCGGGAAAAGCTGCAAACAGCCATTGAAAAGTATTTCACACCAGAGTTCCTCAACCGCATTGACCGCATCGTCTACTTCAAGCCACTCACCGAAAAGCTGCTGCTGGAGATCTTTGACAAGTTGTTCAAACCGGTGGCGAAACGCTTTCTAGCACAGGGCATCCATGTCGAGGTGACCGAGCCATTCAAACAGTATCTGTGCCAGAAGTATACCAGCAAAGAGCGCGGCGCGCGGCCCTTGGAGCGGGCCATCGAGGACGAGATCGTCGCTCCTCTCACCGACAAACTCCTCGCCGGTGAGATCGGGCGTGGGATGAAGGTCACCGTTGGCGAGGGCGCGGAGTGGGAGGTGAGCGACGCGCCGCCGCTCCTCGATCCACAAGATCCCGATGCCCGCGATGAGCTCAAGGCGTGGAATGAGGCCCACTTTGACCGCGAATTCGAGAGCCTGGCGGCGCGGCTGCGCGAGCAAAAGATCGAAATCGAGATCGACGAGACTGCGATGGACTTTCTCTGCGATCCATTCTGGACCGAGACGACCCTCGATCGAGCGCTGGTCCAAATGGTCGAACAACCCGTGGCAGACAAGTTGGAGGCGGGCGAGCTCCATCCCGGCGATCGCGTGCAGGTGCAAAAGTACGCCGATCATCTAGAGTTCAAGAAGGCAGAAGGGGGCGAAGGATGAGCGAAAGCAGAACACTGAAGCTGGAGGTATTGAGCGGGCCGCTGGATGGAGCCACGATTGCCCTGGAAACAGACGCGGAATGGACCCGTGCCGGAGATGGAGAGACTCCCCTGACCTTCCCCTGGGACACCGAACTGGGCGATCCCCAGGCCCGCTTCACGGTCGATGCGGAGGAAGGCCGCTGGTACCTGGAGGGCCTGGATGCCCATCACGGCACCTACCGCGTCAACCGCGAGGAACGGCTCACAGGGAGAAAAGTGCAGGTGAAGGGGGGAGACATCCTCAAGGCCAGCAACACCTGGCTCCTGGTCCGCCAGGCATAACGCGCGCCGACAGCCCTCACGTTTCACGTCGTTGCTCGTTTGCTGACCCGCTCGCGCGCAGAAAGGAGCTCACCTAATGAAAACCTTCCCCCCCGGCACCCGCATCGGCCGCTACGAAATCGCCGGCCGCCCCCTGATGGGCGGCATGGGCATCGTCTACCTCTGCCTCGACACCGAGACCGACCGCCCTGTGGCCCTCAAGACCTTCCGCCCTAAACTCCTCCCCAACCGCGCCGCCCGCGACCGCTTCCTCCGCGAGGGCACCACCTGGGTCGACCTGGGTGCCCACCCCCACGTTGTCCAGTGCTATGATGTCCTCTACATTGACTCGGAAGTCTACCTGGTCCTCGAACTCGTTGCCAAGGAACAAGGCCGCGACGATGCCTCTCTTCGCTCCTGGCTCACGCCAGGCCAACCACTCCCTTTAGAGCAGGTGCTCCTCTTTGCTCTCCAGATTGCCCGTGGAATGTCCCACGCCGCCGTGACCATTCCTGGGTTTGTCCACCGTGATCTCAAACCCGAAAACATCCTCATCGGTGCAGATTATCTCTCCAGAGCCCCTGTCAACCGCGTCCGCGTCACCGACTTTGGCCTCGCCACCATCCTCCAGGAAACCGCCCGTTACCTTGACAACGTCACAACAAGCGATATGCGACATGCAATACGCAATCCAAACCGGTTGCCACCTGTCCGAAGAGGGTGCCCACCTGCGAGGGTATTGAGACATACCAGACGAGTTGAGAGCGTTCAGAAGGTAGACGCAGGGGGGCGCAGGCCGGGGCCTGTTGAGTTCTCTCTCAGGACGACACACAACGCAGAGCAACGCACCTGCAGGTGCGTCGCTCCGTCAGTCTCTGTAGGATCAGCCCGCGAAAAAGTACCCCCGCCCGTGCACTGTCCGGATCAGCCTTGGCTTGCGAGGGTCGGCCTCCAGCTTGTGGCGCAGGCGGTAGATGTGCGGGCGCACGATGTTCTGGGCCTCTTCCACGTTCACGTCGTAGCCCAGGGCGGCTTGGGCCAGTGTGTGGCAGGATAGGACGGTGTCTGGGTGCCGCATCAAATAGGCCAGCAATTTCGTCTGATCCTCAGTGAGTTCAGCGGCGCGGTCGTCTGTGTCATCGGACGCCGCGACCACGGCCTGGCGCTTTTCCAGATCGAGCCTGATCCGGCCAGAGCACAGGGTGCCCTCTGGATCATCTACTGACGCTGTCTCTTCTGCCGCCCTGGCGCCACGCAGTTCGTTCAGAGTCTGCTCCATCACCGCCAGCAAGTGTCTTTGGTGCAGGTGTTCGGCGCGCGGTCGCAGCGCACGGGCGGCCGCAGCGGCGATGTCGTGGGTGCTTGCTGGTTTGCGCAGGTAGTCAACTGCACCGGACTTGACGGCGGCGATGGCGCTATCCAGTGCGGCGTGGCCGGTCAGGATGATGATGGCCAGATTGGGATGTATCTGGTGGGCCTGTTGCATGACCTGGACGCCATCCATGCCTGGCATGCAGATGTCCAGTATCATTAGATCATAGCTGGTGCGTTCGAGTGTTTTCAGGGCCTGATTCCCGTCGCACGCCCCATCGGCACAGTACCCCAGCAGGCCGAGAGAGCGCACCAGCGCCGAGCGCACCTGCAACTCGTCATCCACGACGAGCACGTGGGCTCCTGGGATGGGAGGTGGGGTCATCGTTTCACTCATACACTTGTCTTCTCGCCCTTGCTGAGCCGTACAACCGGAAGCCTGACCGTGACCGTCA
>Ga0180431_10009006_pt1 | contig 11363 bp, 6 predicted proteins | sample SS_ome_11_FD_132459 | JGI IMG/M metagenome (GOLD analysis project Ga0180431, IMG submission 132459) | Hypersaline lake sediment archaeal communities from the Salton Sea, California, USA - SS_1_MS_1 metaG | ecosystem: Environmental > Aquatic > Non-marine Saline and Alkaline > Hypersaline >...
ATCGGCATCCGGATCGATCAATGCCTGACCCAAGACATCACCGGGACGACGGCGTTCATGCTGTACGAGTCGATGGGATTGGGGCGCATCCGGTGTGATCTGGCCGTCAGCTACGTCGACCACAACATGGCCCAGTTCGGTCCGGAGAACCATACCGACCACCTGTACCTCCAATCGATCGCCCGGAAGGTCGGGGCCTATCACTCACGTCCGGGCAACGGCATTTGTCATCAGGTGCACCTCGAGCGTTTCGGCCGGCCGGGCACGACACTGCTCGGCAGTGACTCGCACACCCCGACGGCGGGCGGGGTGGGGATGCTGGGCATCGGCGCCGGCGGGCTGGACGTGGCCGTGGCCATGGGGGGCGGGGCCTTCCACATGACGTGCCCCCGCGTCATCGCCGTCGAGCTGCGAGGCCGATTGCAGCCGTGGGTCGCCCCCAAGGACATCATCCTCAAGCTGCTGGGCATCCTGTCGACCAAGGGCAACGTGGGGTGTGTGGTCGAGTACGTCGGCGAGGGTGTCCAGGCGCTCGACGTTCAGGCCCGGGCCACCTGTACCAACATGGGCGCGGAGCTCGGGGTGACGACCAGCGTCTTCCCGTCCGACGAGGTCACGCGGCAGTATCTGTCGGCTCAGGACCGCCTCGACGACTGGCAGCCGGCCACCGCCGACCGCGACGCTCAGTACGACCGCATCACCAAGCAGGCCCACGTCGAGGACGCCGCGGCAGTCCTGGCGAACATGCGCCGACACTGCCAAGGGTTCAAGCAGTCCAAGCCGGACTGCGACGGGTTCGTGACGGTGGGCTTCGATCGGGTCGTCATCGACCTCGACGATCTCGAGCCGATGTGCGCCGGTCCCGGCAGCCCGGACAACATCACGACCGTCCGCGACGTGGCGGGCCTCGAGACGGATCAGGTGCTGGTCGGCTCGTGTACAAACGGGTCCTACCAGGACCTGATGGTCTGTGCGCACATGCTGCGCGGCCGTCGCGTGGCGGACCGCGTCGAGTGCGGGATCAACCCCGGGTCGCGGCAAGCGCTCCGGATGGCTGCCGACACCGGCGCGCTGTCCGATCTGATTGCCGCCGGCGCTCGAATCCTGGAGGTGGGCTGCGGCCCGTGCATCGGACAGGGCCAGTCGATCACTCAAGGCGGCGTCAGCGTGCGGACGTACAACCGCAACTTCAGCGGCCGCAGCGGCACGCCGAACGATCGCACGTATCTCGTCTCGCCACACACAGCCGTCGCCACCGCCATCACCGGCGCCATCACCGATCCGCGCGACTTGGCCGCTCAGCTCGGTATGACCTGTCCGAAGCCAGCCCCCCCCGAGACGTTCGTCGTCGATGATGGCATGATCCAACCACCCCTGCCGCCCGACCAAGCGGAAAGCGCCGAGGTCGTCCGTGGGACCAGCATCGTCACGCCGCCTGCCGCCGAACCTCCGCCCGCCGACCTGACCGGCCGCGTGCTCATCAAGGTCGGCGACAAGATCACCACTGACCACATCAGCCCGGCCGGGACGTTCCTCAAGCACCGGTCGAACGTGCCGGAGTACGCCAAGGCCGTCTTCCACGGTCTGAATGAACCGGGCAAGCCCACGTTCGCCGAACGCGCCCTGGCCGCCCAACAGGCCGGGCTGCACGGCGTGATCGTCGCCGGCGACAGTTACGGCCAGGGCAGCAGCCGCGAGCATGCCGCGTTGTGTCCGATGTACCTGGGCGTCCGGGTGGTCCTGGCCAAGGCCATCGAGCGGATCCACCAGGCCAATCTAGTCAACTTCGGCATCGTGCCGCTACTGTTCGCCGACGCCAACGACTACGATCGCGTGAACGCCGAAGACGCCATGTCGATCGCCGGCCTCGCCGCCGCCATCGAGCGCGGCGACGACACGGTCACGATGAAGATCAAAAGCCGCGACGCGGATATCACCTGCCGCCTAGATCTGTCCGACCGCCAGCGCCGGGTCCTGCTGGCCGGCGGGCTACTCAACGCCACGCGGCAAGCAGGGGCGTAGACGGGTGGTGTGCCACTGGCGGCTTGTCCGCCAGTGCTTCTGGCATCTCCGTAGGGATGCTGAACATCGGCGCGTCGTCAGGCCCCGTCCTAGTAGCGCTTTCGGTGAGAGACTTTCGTGTTGTGTTCCTGGGTGGCATGGGCAGGCTGAGCGAGGCACGAGCGAAGTCTGCCCGTGCGAACGCTCGCTATCGTCCAAGCACGGGCAAAACCCGACCCTCCCGGGTCGGGCCCTGCCCACCCACTCGCCCGCGAACCTGTCTGACTCAAGACGGCACTAGCTCCAGTTGGCCAACGGGTGCTGTGCCGCCACCCAACCCGCGGGGATGCCCGCGTCGTGCGCGTGGCCGTCAAGGGTCAATGCGAGGTATCGCGCGCCCGTCGCGCGGAGGCGCTCCTGGGCGGCGGTCATCTGGACCTCGCCGCGCTCGCGGACGTCATCGGCGACCATCTGGTCCAGCTCGTCGAAGATCGCGGGCGCAAAGACGTGGTTTCCGAAATGTGCCAGCCAACGGTCGCGGCCCAGGCCCGGCGTGACCAGGTCTCGGCGGGCCTGCTCGAGCGATGGTTTCTCGACGATCAGCTCCGATTCGTACAGCGCCGGCTCGCCCTTGACGGGCCGGCCGCGCATCACACCCACGCGGCCCAGCGTCTCGGCGTCGCAGACGAACATGCCGCTGACGGCCGCCGGCGCATGCCGCTCGAAGACCTCGACCACCTGCTTCGCACACGACTGCGCCCGGTTCGAGACGAACACGTAGTCGCCCAGCATCATCAGGCACGGCTCGTCGCCGACCCAGTCCTTCGCACACCAGACGGCGTGTCCGAACCCCTCGGGTGTCGGCTGGTCGATGCATTTGATCCGCGAGCCCCATCGGGCCAGCTCGTCGCTGACGGCGAGGAGTTCCGGCCTGTCGGCCACCGCGGCCAGCAGATCGTCGTCGAACGGGCGGAAATAGCGACGGATGTCCGCGTCCTGTCCCGGCGAGACCACCAGGGCCACCTGCTCGACGCCGGCAGAGAAGGCCTCGCCCACCAACAGGTGGATCAGCGGCTTGGCCAACCCATCGCGATCGACGATGGGCATCATGGCCTTGGGGATCGCCCACGTCGCGGGCAGTTGTCGGGTGCCTCGTCCGGCGATGGGGATGACGGCCTTGCGTACGCTCATGACCCACACAATGCCTGGAAATGCTCGGCGTTCAGTCGGATCTGGTCGTCGTACTTCGGGAACATGCCCACGACCACCGCGTCGTCCGGCTTGATCCGATCCAGGACGTCACCGAACGCCTGGCGGACCTGGCCCTGCGACCCGCACTTCCGCCCGGACGCCAGCGCCTTGAAAACCAAGCACGGGCGGGGCGTCCGACGGACGAAGTCGCAGATCACGTCGCGGTCCGCGTCGACAAACAGGTGGTCCTCCTTGGCGAAGCCCGCCGTCGCGGGCGATTCGTGCGGCTCCTTGGACAGGTTGTACAGCGAGCACATGTAGAAGTCGACGGGCCAATCCCGCGCTTCGATCCACTCGAAGGCCTCGGGCAGGTGCGCGCCGACGCCCGCCATCATGCCCAACTCCTTGATCAGCTCGAGCCGCTCGCGGACGACGTCCATCTTGCCCTCCTTGAAGTAATGGTCGGTCCTCGAGCCGTGGTGGTAAACGGCGATCGGTTCGAGCTCAGCCATCACGCGGATGTTCTCGAGCACGTCCTCCCATTCGCTGGCGGTCTGGGCGATCCAGTGCATCGTACCGCCGGCCAGACGGTAGGCGCGGATCATGTCCATGATCTGATGGTCGGCGCGGCACTGCATGGCCGTTATGCCCACCTGCTCGCAACGCAGCAGCACCTCGACCATCCGCTGCTCGGTGTAGTAGGCGACCATGTCGTCACTCATCTGGGGGGTGTTGTGGCTGAACCCCTTGAACGGATTCCCGCCGATGATCAACCTGCTGATGGTGTGCGGCCCGAACCGGACTTGGGGTAGCAGCGGCATCCGCCCGTCTCCGACAATGGCATCACGTCCCGACGTTGGCATCATAGCGGTCCGACGTTCGGCCGCCAACACCGCGACCGAACGTGCGGTTGAGAGAGTCTCAGCGGATTCCTGAAGCGCATTGAGCGCGCTCGACCGGTTCGGGCTCGAGCTGGCCAAAAGAAGGGCGTTGGGGCCGGTGGCGGTGTCGACGCGTGGGCTTACCGATGTGTCGACTTGCTGAGGTGTCGGCGTGTTACCTCATCCCCTTGGTCCGGCGCCGGCGTTGACGACTGATAATGGTCCGGCCGGCGGACGTTCGCATGCGGGCGCGAAAGCCGTGTCGGCGAAGCTTCTTGATCTTGCTGACTCTGCGCGGGTAGTGCATCGCTTATACATCCCCCTTTCCGTTCGGGGCTACCGGCCTGCGTCGGATTTGGTGATCGACCTTGTTGCCGTCGAGTCGCCCCCACCAGGCCATCGGCGCCGTTTTATCGTTTCCTTACTTGTCTATCTCCACCACGATCGTCGCGTAGCCCGCGTTGAGCTCTTCGTCGCGGGTCCGAATGGTCACGACGTGCTCGCCGGGCTCCAGGTCCTCCAGCTCGAAGCCGATCGTCTCGCGTAACGAATCGAACAGGTCGTCCTCGGCCAGGACGGCCATCCACTTGTCATTGCTGTCCACGGCATATTGCGCGTTGGCGATGGGGGAGTGCTTGTCGAGCAGCACGGCATGGATTCGCACGCGGCCCTTGCCCAGCTTCTTGCTCGTGATCGGTCCGATGGCCGGCGGGCTGTTGTCGACGACGAGCATGTCGCTGATTCGGTCGGTCGCCAGTGCCGTCAGCGGCGGGTTGCTGGGCGCGTCCTTGGCCACCACACGGATCTCGTACCGCCCGTCGGCCACCTTGCTCGTGTCCCACTTGAACTGGGTCGGTTTGTTGTCCTCTTTCAGGAGGATCCACCGCTCGCGGCCCACCACCCGGAAGTAGACGTCGTAGCGCATTTGATCGCCGTTGGCGTCCTCGGCCTTCCACTTGATGATCCGGGTGGCCGGTGTCGTGCCCGGCGGCAACGGCCTGGGTGGGGGATTCTCCGACGACGGGGGCCTGCCCTTCGTGGCCTGCGCCCGCATGACCTCGCCGACCTCGATGGCCGTCACCTTCGGCGGCAGGTTGTTCGACTGCCGCGCCACCCTCACCAACCGTGCCTTCGGCGTCCGCTTGGCATCCTTGGTCGTCAACGTCAGGCGATACTGTAGGAACCGTGCGCTGGGCGAGGGGATCTGCGCCCCCTCTCGCGCGTCGAACTCGTCCGACCACTCGTCCCAGGTCCCCTCTTCCGGGTCGGACACGTTGCCCGAGCGGGTGGCCACGGTCATCCCCGTGTCGGGGGCGAGTTCGCCCTCCCACCGCAACCGGCCCCACCGCGAGATCTGCTTGGCGTCGAGTACCTGTGAGACGAATGTCCCCTTGGCCGCGAATCCCTTCGACAGCTTGACCAGCCGGCCCTCGTTGGACGTGCCCAGATAGATCCGTCCGTCGTTGCTTCGCAGGATGGCGGTCACGTGCTTATCCTTGACCTTGGCCAGGGCGATTTGTTCCTCCTTGTCGGGCCGGACCTCATAGACCCGCCCCTCGCTGCCCGTACCGAGGTACAGGGCCCCGTCGGCCTGGACCATGTCGAGGATCATCACCGGCTCGCGGAAGACCTCAGTGACCATGCCGTCGGGGGCGATGCGATAGACCGCGTTGCCGGCGCCTTTGGGCTTGGCGGCAGCGCCGGGGGGCCCGGCGGCTGATGGGACGGGTTTGCCGACGGAGCGCGTCACAGCCGTCTTGCCGGTCTTCTTGCGTTTGGCCGCCGCCGTGGTCGTGCCCGTACCGGGCCGGCCCGACGGTTTGGGCTTGGCCGTCTTGCCCGGCCGGGCCGCAGCCGCCGCCGCCGTCGCCGCGTACACGTTGCCCGCCGCGTCCAACGCGATGGCCGATATCTCCGCCTCCCCCGTGTCGTACATCACGAACGCACGGTCGCGCTTCGGATCGACCCGATAGATCAGTCCCTTCTTGTCGCTGCCGACGTACAGCAGGTCGTTCCGGTCGATGGCCAACGACAGCAGGTTGGTCTCTTTCGAGTCGAACACGACGCGGGCCTTGTCGCCGTCGCGTGCGATCTCCAGCAGCCAGCCCTGTGCGCCGGTGGCGGCATAGATCTGGCCCTTTGTGCCCCGCGCCATCGCCCAGATGTAGTTGATCTCCGGCTTGGCCGCGCGGGTCGTCGTGATCACCGATGGGCCGGTACTGGCCGTCGTGGTCGCCGGACGGGTGGCCCCGGTGGTCCCCGTCTTGGCGGCGCTCGTCGTCGCGGGCGGCTGAGGGCCCACCTGGGGGCCCTGCTCGGCCTCTGGCTCGCCCTTCCCGGCCAGCTTGGTCGCCTTCGCCTCCTTCTTCCGATCCTTGCCCGTGCCCGTGTCCGGCGGCGGTGTCGGAACCGTCCGCTCCGGATCGAACCACAATTTCACCTGGCCGGTCTGGTCGACCTTGTAAATCCGACCGACCTTCCCACCCGTGCCGACCAGCAGGTCACCGTCCGGAGCGATCAGCAGCGAGAAGAGGTTCGACGCGTTTTCGATTGTGCACAGCGGCTCGGCCTTGTCCTTGACGATGCGATAGACCTTGCCGTTGGGTCCGGTGGCGGCGTAGATCGTGCCGTCCGGCCCCTCGGCCAGGGCGTTGACGAAATCGGCCTGGTCGCCGGCCTCGAGGAGCTCGGTCTCGTCCCGCCCGAGCAGTACCCTGCCCAGCGACGAGATCACCGTTCGATCACACTTGCCCTTCTCGAACTCCTCGGGCTCGTCCTCTTGCCACGTCTGGACCGTCACGGCCGGCAGCGACGCCGCCAATCCCATGAACGCCAACACAAGGGCACTGTTTGCGAGAAACGATCTCATGCCTTCGATGTCCTTGGGGCGCTCGGCTGCGCCCGTTGCACCACGCGTTTAGTCCTACTGGTCCGCTCGGCGGTCCACCTTGATCGTGAACACCTTCTCGCCGCTGACGACGAAGGGCACCGGATGCTCGACCACGATTGGCTCGGCGTAGGCCTGCACCGCGTGCAGCTTGGCTTCGTCGAATACCTTTCGCCGAAATGACGGCAGCTCGGGCATTTCGGTCTTGCCGACGGCCACGCCCCCGCGCTGCACCCCCAGACGCAGGTACACCTGGTCCGTCCGCACCGATCCGATCAGACGCACCGCCGACATCATGTCGTCCAGCGATTCGGCCCGGAACAGGTGCGGCTTGTCCTTTCGCAGCGCCGTCAGGCGCGACCGACCCGAACCGACCTGCAACTGGTACGACCCGTCGGGCAGGTCCTTCGGCAACGTCATGGCGTACCGTCGCACGAAGGGCTCGGCGCGATACGGCCGCCATCGCACCGCTACCTCCACCGTCTCGCCCGGCTTGAACGTCGAACGGGGCAGCTCGACCCGCTCCATCGACGCCGTGGACGCCTTCGGCTCGATCGAGATGGCCATCTCGACACGCTTGACGCGGGCGCGGCCGAACTGGTTGTCCATCAGCATGCTCATCGGCTCGGTCAGGTCGCTGCGGATCCCGAACAGCCAACCCATGCTCGAGACGTTGTCGACGGCGAACCGGCCCAGCTTCTCGTAATCGACCGACACGGTGTAGCGGAGCGTGTGTTCCCGCGGCAGGTCGCGGTTGGCCATCACGCTCATCATCAGGGCCGACCCGATCACCCACGGCGTCATCCGATGGTGGTGCAAGGCCTGATAGTGATACGTCCGCCGGCCCTTCGGCTCGGTCACGCTGACGTCGACGGGGACCATCCGGGCCTTCCGCCCCGTCACACCCCAGATGCCCGCCTCGTCGTCCCACAGCAGCGCGCCGACCAGCTTGCCCATCGACGCCAGCTTGAAGCTGAACGCCAACGAGCTGATCGGCGTGTGAACCCGTCCGGTGGCCATCGGCATCTCAATCGGCCCCTCGCCCATCATCGAATGCCCGAACCCCAGCACCCGATCGCCGACGACCTCGGTCACGGTGCCCACCGCAGCCATGTCCACGTCGCCGATCAGGAACGGGACGACCAGGCTCCCGCCCGGCACGAGCTTGTCCGGCGCCGGCGCGTTCCCGCCCCCCGCCCCACCGGCCTGGATCGGGTACAGGCCAGACCCCTCAAGCCGGCCCTGCAAGTACGCCATCGCCGAGCGGCTCGCGCCGCTGACCAGGAGCGGCGTCATCAGGGGCTCAAGCCCTTCGTATCGATCGCCCCGGCGGATCGGGCGCGCGGTTTTGACAAGGATCGGGGCCGTGAACCCCATCATCGCGTAGCGACTTCGCAGGCCTCTGTTCGGCTCGGCCGGCGGGCCCGTCCCCACCGGGTCCGACCACCCGCCACCCGCCACCCCGCCACCGCCCTCTGGCGCGGCGGTCTTGCCCTTGTCCGCGAACCCTTCCGCCGCCAGCATCTGCTCGATGGGCGTCACCCCCCCGACCGGGTCCTTGTTCCACCGCCACCCGAACGCGACCGCGCCGATCATCTTGAGCTTGCCGCCGTCCTCGGGGTCTTGCAGATAGACGGGCGAGCCGCTCATCCCCATGATGATGCCGCTGTGCTCGAGATTCGCCCCCGCGCAGCGGATCAGGATGGCGTGCTGCTTCGGGCCCCAGTTCCACAGGACGTCGACGACGGTGACCTGGAACTCGACCAGCTCGGCGCCCTTGAGGACCGTCCGGCCGACGCCGGTCATGCCGGGCTTGATCTGCGCCACGCCCATGTACCGGGACCGGTCCAGCGTCACGGACGGCGCCTTGCCAGCGCTTGCCGCGGCCGCGATGCCGGTCGTCCCGACCGACACGGCCAACGTTACCAACACCCGAACAAACATGGGGCCATCTCCGATGACAGAACCCATGATCCTATCGGTTGTTGGACAAACCATCAAGTCCGTCCTCGCCGTCGGGCGTTCGTGCGGTCGCCAGCGGGTTCTCGCCCGGTGGGTGCAAGTTCGACGCCCCGGGGGGCTTGACCTGCCGGCTCGTTCTGCCGCAGACTGGTTTGAAACCAGGGGTCAGGGGTCCATGACTGACGGCACGGTCGTCCCGGTGCCGTCGAGCTTTGGGCGAACGCCGGACCGGATTCCTGCCGATGGATTCGACAGACCCCAACAACGGAGACCTTGTCGTGACGAATACCGCTACCCCACCGCCAGCGAGGCGCCGAGCCCTGCGCGTCGGCATCGCTTGTATGGCCGGTTGGGCTTTTGTCCTGCTCCTGGCAACGGCCTGGCAGGAACGTGGGTCGGCCGCCCGGGCCGAAACGGCGGCCACACAACCCGAACCGGTCAAGGAGAACGCCCTCATCGAACCGCCTCCCCAGCCCTCCGCGGTCGAGATCCTCCGGGAACTGATGAAGAAGAAGGGCGCCAGGCCCGTCATCATGCCCGTCAAGCCGGGAACCGACCCCAACCAGCGACTTCGCCGCCCAGCCAGCCGACCCACCGTTGGCATGAAGCGTGAGGACCGCCCCCTGCGGACGGACGGCGAGATGATCACCGACCGCGTAGGCCGACTGGTTCGACGACCCAACGGCTGGGCCTTCGTCTTCGAGAGCGAAGGCGAGGTCCTCCGCGAACCGCCCATGCAGTTGCTGCCCAACCGCGATTTGGAGACCATGGAGATCCAATCCGCCAACGGTACCAGGCCCGTGAAGTTCCGGGTCAGCGGGGAGGTCACCGAATACCGGGGCGCCAACTACCTGCTGCTGCGGAAGGTCCTCGTCGTCCACGACCTGGGCAACCTCAAGTAGCCCACGCCCGAGCCATCTCGAACGATCGAACGGGGCGCGTGTCGCGTTACCCCCTGCTGAAGACCGGCGTCAGCCCGGCCGCCAGACGCCTGAGCTTTTCCTCATCTTCAGCCGTCATGCGTCTGACGTCCGTCGCGAGGCGCAATCCGAGTTGGAACAGGCACGCTTCAGCCGGGGAAACGGCGGCGGTCACGGGTTGACTCAATGCGAAGCGAAGCCCCAGCGCCGCCTCCTCGGGGTCGGTCAGGGGCTGGTACCAGCAGTTTCCGTATTTCTTGCGGTCGGGATGGTTCTCGGGCCACTTCTGTCGCGCCATGGCCTTGATCGCCAGCGTGGCCGCGCCCTTGGCCTGCGCCTTGGCGACCACCCTCGGACCGAAGTTGCCCTTGTAGTAGCAGGCGAAGTTCACCGGAAACAGGATCGAGTCGAAGTCATACCGATCCAGCGCCGCCAACGCCGCCTCTTCCGAATGGGCCGAAAAGCCTAGATGCCGAACCTGTCCCGACGCCTTCGCCTTGATGAACGCCTCCATCGCGCCGCCCTTGGCGAAGGCGGTGTCTACGTCCTTCTTCACGTCCGTGATGGCGTGGAGCTGGTACAGGTCGACGTGGTCCGTGCGGAGCCGCTTCAGCGAGCCGGTCAGCTCCGCCGCCGCCTCTTTGCCCTTTCGTTGGGTCGTCTTGCAGGCCAAAAAGACGTTCTTGCGATACGGCTGGAGCGCGGGGCCCAGGCGCTGCTCCGCGTCGCCGTAGGTGGGGGCGACGTCGAAGTAGTTTACGCCGCGTTCGACGGCCTCGCCGACCAGGCGATTCACTTGCGCTTGCTCCATGCTGTTCAACATGTACCCGCCGAAGCCGATGATCGACAGCCGAATGCCCGTCCGACCGTAGGCGCGGGTCGGGAGCTTCGCACCGTTCGCCGCCTTCTCGGCAGGGCCCGCGTCGAGCGACGCTTCGCCCTCATCCTTCGCACCGCCCTGTGCCATGGCCAGCGCGGTCGGTGGTATCGCAGCGCTTTTTAGGAAATCGCGGCGCCTCATCTTACGTCTCCTTGCTCGTCTCGGCCCAGACCCGCCTGGCAGTCTCGACGAACGCCCGGACGTTCTGCTCAGGCGTGTCGCGGGGCACCATCTCGCCGGAGTTCATGACGTGCCCGCCGTGACGGCTGACGTTCTTGACGATCCGCTCGACCTCGTCGCGAACCGCGTCCGCCGTGCCGCGTGCCAGAACCGCCAGCGGATCAACGTTGCCCGACAGGCACACACGGTCGCCGACGTGCTCGCGGACGGCCTCAATGTCCACACCCGGCCCGACGCTCAAGATGGAGAACCCCAACCCAGCCTGGAGCTCGATCATCGCCGGCAGTTCCTCGCTGGCGTGATAGATCACAATCCCGCCCGCCTCGGTGTAGGCGTCGGAGACCCGCCTGGCCGGTCCCATCGCGAACGCCCTGTAGTTGTCCGGGCTGATCAGGTGACCGGACGCGTTGCAGTCGCCGAACCAGATCGCGTCGGCCCCCGCCCGGATCTGGTCGAGCCCG
>Ga0180431_10009010_pt1 | contig 11361 bp, 6 predicted proteins | sample SS_ome_11_FD_132459 | JGI IMG/M metagenome (GOLD analysis project Ga0180431, IMG submission 132459) | Hypersaline lake sediment archaeal communities from the Salton Sea, California, USA - SS_1_MS_1 metaG | ecosystem: Environmental > Aquatic > Non-marine Saline and Alkaline > Hypersaline >...
CCACCCCGAAGCCTCCCCCGGCCCCCACGATGCCGCCTACCTCTTCCCCCGCTTCGTCAAGCTGATGGAGCGCAACCCCGTCCGTACCGGCTAGCTCCAACACATTCCTGCTATGAAACGGCTTGCTCGACTGTCAAGTCTGTGCTATGATTCGTTCTTGGAACAATGTACCAGATTGGAAGATGCGCAACCGGCCTTGCCTGCGTCTCGGCTGTGCCAGGCTCCTGGGGAGGGATCTCCTCATGAAGAGATTTGGTCTGATCCTTTTCCTCGCCCTTATTGCCGTCGGCCTCGTATCCTCTCTGGTTGTTCCTTGGCCACGACGGGCAGCGGAGCAACAACGCGCCAGCAGCGATGAGCGGCTGGCTCCCCGCAGATCGCCGCCGTCCGATTCGATCATCGGTCTCGGTGATCCCACAGAAACCGCCTCTCCACGTAACCCGCCTAGCGTCCCCATGACTGTCCAGCTTGATCTCGACGGCAGAGCCGAGATTTCGGGGCGAGTGGTAGCGCCCGACGAGCGTCCTCTTCCGGGAGCTAGGGTCCAGGACTCGGAGTTCCCTTGGGAAAGCCGATCGGACGAAGACGGCCGCTTCGTATTCAGGGGGCTCTTGCCAGGGGAGCATACGCTCCTCGTCCAGCATGCCAAGTACGCCCGGGCAACATATGGTCCGGTGAAACTGGACGCGAACCACGCGCTTGGGGGCGTTGAGATACGGCTATCCGAGGGCGGCTCGGTTGCCGGCAGTGTTACTGATCGCGACGGCTCGCCAGTCTGGGGTGCCCGCGTTCTGCTCGAGATGACGGCCGGCCCCAACAAGGCCGTGGAAGATCTGGCGGAACAGTTTCTAGCCTCCCTGGTGGCCGAGACGGACGAAGGTGGCGAATATGTCTCAGAGGTCCTGCTTCCTGGCACGTATAGAGTTGAGCCATTCGGTTGTGAGGAATTGGCGGTTGAACCTCAAGTGGTCGAGGTCAACGCAGGCAAGACAGCGGCAGGCATTGATTTCGTGCTTAGCAAGGCCACACACATTGCAGGGCGATGCGTTGACTGGGATGGAAATCCTGTGGCCGATGTCCAGTTGAGCAGCATGGGATACGAGTCGCCTCAACTTCACCGGCAGGCCGTCTCTAACCGGGACGGGGCTTTCGTCCTAGGAGGTCTCATACCGGGACGGTATTTCATCCAGGCCCAGTGCCGGGGGTACTTCAGGCTTGAAGGGGTACACGTTGCACCTGCCGACGATCTCGCGTTCAAGCTGCGCCAGCTTGCAGAAATCAGGGGACAGGTCATAGACAAGCTGACGCAGAAGCCAGTGGAAATGTTCGGGCTGGGCTACTACGACTACCACCTTGGGTTGACTGCCTCCGAGAGCGCGGAACATCCGAAGGGCCGCTTCAAGATTCTCGCGACACCAGGCAAACACAAAGTCTGCGTAGTTGCCCAAGGATATGCGCCTTCTGTTAAGGAGGGAATCCGAGCGCTTGAAGGCATCGAGCCGGGGGAAGTCGTTTTCGAGCTTGTCCGCGGCCTGAGACTTACGTTCCACGTCATGTCTGGGGAGGATGGAGAGCCCGTTGCCGGCGCGACCATTCGGTACAACCGGGCGGAGGACTTGTTCGTGCATAAGGACAACAGGCCCGAGTGGCTGGAGCTCACGACCGACGAAAGCGGTAGCTGCTTGGCCAGGCATTTCCCGCCAGGCCGGCATGAGTTCACTGTCGCGCATCCTGACTTCCTGGAGAAGCGCGTCACAGTAACCGCCGACGAGTGGCAAGAAGAAGTGACAGCCGAAGTTATGCTCGATGAGGGGCTCGTCCTTCGTGGGCGCGTCATCACAAAAGCCGAGCAAGAGCCTGTTCACGATGCTGAAGCCTTTCTGGTCCCAGCTGGTGACACGTCCACACGTGCGTGGTGGGCACGCAAGCGCTCTACCAGGACAGACGCATCCGGCGCATTCAAGTTTGAGGGCGTTGCGCCGGGCCATTACAGCTTGGACGTCGAACAGGAGGAATACGCGCCCTTTCATCAAGACCTCTCCATGCCTGAGGACATCGACGGAGAGGTGTTGGTTGAGTTGGGCAAGGGCGGCAAGATCGTCGGGGTCGTGGCCTCGAGCGACGGCCTGCCGGTTGAAGGCGCGGTTATCGTTGTCCGGACGCCCTTCGGTTCAGGCACGTCATCCGCTACCGGTCCCGATGGCCACTACGAGGTCGCAGGAATCGCCCCAGGGCCTTGCTGTGTCGGGATGGCGACTGCGGATTTCTTCTTGGATAACGGTGTCGAGGTCGGGAGGACCGGCTTTGTTCGCGAAAGCGAGGAGACACGGATAGATGTCATTCTCGGTGGCGTTGCGATCTTCGGCACGATCACCTTTGAGGGCGAACCGGTAGCGCATCTACCGGTTCGTGCCCGACTGAAAGCATTATCCAATTCCCTCCTGAGCGACAGCCTGGTCTCTTCGTCCAGAACGGATAACGAAGGCCGCTACCGTCTCGAAGATCTGCGGTCCGGCGTTTATCAGATTGGTGAAGGGTATCCCATAGACACCTTGCTTGTGGAGGTCCACCAGTTCTCACGTTTTGTCCGAGTCGGCGAAGATGACGTTCAGTGCGACATTGAACTCAGCGGCGACAGCATCGTGGGCGCGGTGGAGCTGCACAATGGCTGGCCCGCTGCAAACGCCAGAGCGGTCCTCATGGTTGAGCAAGAGGACGAAGACCGGGTCGCCAGCATCGGCCGCGTGTACGAGTCAGTCCCTGAGGGGGGGCTTGGCGACAAGCAGGCCAATACAGATGTGAATGGTGCGTTCGCTTTCGACGGCATCTCCCCTGGCTCGTACCGCCTTGTAGTGGATAAGGAGGGTTACGCGGTTCGTGTCTTGGAGATCCACAAGATGCCGAACAAGGACATCTCCAATCTGAAGATCATCCTCGAGCCTGAGGCCACCGTCATCGTCAATGTGCACACGGATGACAACAGACCCCCTCACGAGATCTGGCTTGCTGTCTGCGACGAGAGAGGGCGCCTTTTGGGACTCAGCCGTAACCCCGTTGATACGGCGTCAAAAGAGTCCCCCATCTATGGCCTCGGCCCCGGCCGATTCATGATCGGCGCGTGGTCTGAGGCTCATGCTGTGTCTCGCGAGAAGATGGCAGTGGAGAAGGGGGGAGAGAGCCAGATCGACCTCCACATCAAGAGAGGGAGACGGTTTGCTGTCAGGGTCTTCGACGCTATAGGAGAGACCGTGCCCGGCGCTGAAGTGATTCTAGATCCTGGCGGAGATGTGTCCGTGGCGGCCCTGCTAGTCGCCCAAGCAGGGCTCCGAGCCACAAGCGGCGAAGACGGGCTGGCAGTGTTCGAGCACGTTGCTGACAGCGATTACACGATCCGTGTCCACTGCGATCCGTTCGAAGACGCCGCCGCCCCCGTCCGCATCGCCGGCGCCGACCAGCAGATCACCGTCACCCTCACGCCCGCACAGCCCGACGCTCAGTAGCCGCGGCCTCCGCCACACCCGGCTCCCCGCCTTCAGCGTCCAGTACCACCCCGAAGCCTCCCCCGGCCCCCACGATGCCGCCTACCTCTTCCCCCGCTTCGTCAAGCTGATGGAAAACCACCCCGTCGCCAGCCGATGACGCTCGCCCCTCGCGGCAGCGTTGTAGGGCGGGCCCCAAAGCCCTGAGCCTGCCGAAGGGCCGCCCGCCGCACGTGAGTGCCGACCGAAACAGCCCTTGTCGCCGCCCGCCTCTTATGCTATACTCCATAGTGTGGCACATGCACGTGGAGCACCGCCGCACTGATGAGGCGCTCTCGGGGGCCATGCCCCCGGTTTCAGAGGAGGAGACGCGCCATGAAGAAGACCCGCCCCTGGCTCCTCGCCGTCCTCGTTGTCCTCGCCATCGGATTCTATATCGCTGCGAAGAAGATCGCACACAGATTCCCCAGGGACGGCTGCATCTCAGGCACGGTCACCGATGAGCACGGCGCCCCGATCCGGCACGCCAGAGTCTGGTTCAGGATTCGCCCGGCCTCCTCGGACGCCAACGGCAACGAACCCCAGCCGACGGTTCACGACACGGAGTGGGTCACAACGGACGCACGCGGCAACTACGCTTCCGAGGCCCTTCGCCCAGGAACATACGCCATTGGCGCAGAGCACTACGCGCACCTCGACGCCGAGGAGCGGACCGTCGAGGTCAGACCGGCCAGGACGACATCCGGCACCAACTTCGTCATGAACCAAGGCGAGGCCATCGCCGGCCGCGTCACTGACTGGGACGGCGACCCCGTGCCCGGCGCAGAGGTGTCAGCGAGGACGGAACGTGAATTCGACGATCGCTACTCCTCCGCCGCTTCCGCTGTCACAACCGAGGGCCCCTTTTACTTTCGCGGGGCTGTCGTCGGCGACGACGGCGCTTTCCTCCTGCGCGGGCTCGAACCCGGCCCACATGAACTGTGCGCCTATGCGGCCAGGTTCTTCCCTTTTCGCAAAACCTGCTCCGCTCCCGCCGAAGGCGTCACGGTCAAGCTACGCCGCCTCCCCAGGATCACGGGGCGCGTCGTGGACAAGCGCACCGGGGAACCCATGGAGGTCTTCGGCGTAGCCCACGACGACGTCCCTTCAGCTACCGAGCGCCACCCGGACGGCCGCTTCGAGATCATCCTGGACTCGGGCGAATACACGATCTGCATCTCCACCCCCGGTTACGCCATCGCGACCGTGAAAAACGTTCGAGCCATAGAAGGCGTCGAACCCGACGATCTTCTCATCGAGCTTGTCCCCGGAGCCACCCTCGGCTTTCACGTCACCTCCGAGGAAACCGGACAAGCCATAGAGGGCGCCGCACTTGAACTTGAAAGGGACTGGGTAGCGAGCGGGTTTGGCGAATACCCCGAGGCCCGTCCTCTCAAACTCCTGTCCGACGCGGCAGGCGCCTGCTCGACCGACCGCTTCCCGCCCGGCCCGCATGTGTTCACCGTGAGTCACCCCGAGTTCAGGCCAAAGCGGATCGTCGTGGAGGTCGGAAAGGACGAACCGCAGAAGACCGTCGAGGTTGCCCTCGGCAAGGGCCTCACCATTCGCGGCCGGGTCGTCTCGAAGGCAGACGGCGCCCCCCTGGCAGGCGCCAGGCTGAGGCTCCTCGATGCCCCAGGCCCTTCTTGGCGCTGCCCCGGCGACAATGGCCACTTCGCCGAGACGGATGAATCCGGCGCCTTCAAGATCGAGCGCGTCGTGCCCGGCGATTACACCCTCTCTGTCTGGCACGACGACTACGCCCCCTTTAGAGAAAACGTGCATTTCGACGATAGCTTCGAGACAGAACTCCTTGTCGAGATGAGCGCCTACGGGCGCATTCTTGTCACGCTGAAGACGAGCGACGGCGCCCCTGCCGCCGGCGGCGGCGTATCGCTCCAGGGCGGATGGCGCACAGCGGACGCGAACGACGAGGGGAAATGCGTGATTGACCGTCTCGAGCCGGGAGAGCATGTGCTCTCTGCCGTGGGGGCTCATTGCCCTGCGCGGGAGAGCGCCTGCGTCCTCGTGAGCCCGGGGCAGGACACACTCGTTGACATCGTCTTCGGCGACAAAGCCATCTTCGGCACGCTGACCGCCGGAGGCCGACCCGTCACTGATGCCCACGTCTATGCAATCTCAGACGCAGGCCTCTCTGGAGTCACTACGCAATCAGATGGCCGTGCCACGACCGACGAGGAGGGCCGCTACCGCATCGAAGGACTGCGCCCCGGTGTTTACGTAGTCTCTCCAGACGACCGGACCGTGACCCTGGGCGATGAGGATGTGCGCCTCGACATAGAGCTCGACGAGACCGACAAGGGCCACATCGCCGGCCTGCTCCGCATGCCCAACGGCCGGCCGGCAGTGGACGCGACCATTGTCCTCCTGCCCGAGTTTGCCGGCGACGACCGCCAGGCCGATCTCGCCCGCAGCTACTATCCCTGGTGGGACGACACCGATGAGGAAGGCCGGTTCACTGTGAGAAACGTACCTCCTGGCTCCTATCGCCTGATCCCCAGGAAGTACGGCTACGCTGCGCCCGCCGTCCCGATCGAGAAGAAGGCCCATAGCGACATCTCTGACCTCGAGATCACGTTGCAGAGGGACGCCGTCATCGCCGCCCATCTGCGTGCCGACCACGGCGAGATTCCCACGGACATTTGGATTGCCGTCTGCGACGAGCAAGGCCGCATCATCAGCGCATACCCACGCCAGATTGACCGCGAAACCAACACCTGTCTCGTCAGCGGCCTGTGGCCCGGTCGTTTCACTCTGGTCGCGCGGGCACCCGGCTATGCGTTCAGCCGCGGGCAGGCGGACGTCACCGAGGGAGAGTCCACCCACCTTGACCTCAATCTGGTCAAAGGCCATCGCCTCGCTGTCACCGTCCTGAACAACTCCGGCACGCCCCTGCCCGCGGCCCGGGTCGTGCCTGACTCGGGCGACCCCATCTCGCTCGCCATCCTCTTGAGCGAAGGGATGGACGAAACCACCGACGAGAAAGGTCGTGCAATACTCCATCACGCGGCCGACGGCGACTACACCGTCCGCGTCTTCGCCGACGGATACGCGCCCGCCACCGCCCCCGTCCGCATCGCCGGCGCCGACGAGCAGATCACCATCACCCTCACGCCCACAGAGCCCGACGCTCGGTAGCCGCGGCCTCCGCCACACCCGCCTCCCCGCCTTCAGCGTCCAGTACCACCCCGAAGCCTCCCCCGGCCCCCGCGACGCCGCCTACCTCTTCCCCCGCTTCATCCACCTCATGCAAGACCACCCCGTCATCAACCGCGCGTAGCACAAGCCTCTTGATCTCGACGCCGCCCTGGAATAAGGTGCGCGCTCAGCCGTGCGAAGCAAGCAATGCAGCCAATAGGAGACATCGAATGAAGATCATCTTTGCTGTGCTCGATACGCTCAGGGCCGACCATCTCGGCTGCTATGGGTACGCGCGCCCGACCAGCCCGCGCCTCGATGCCCTCGCCAAGGAGGGGGCGCTCTTCGAACGTGCCTACGCCACCGACGTGCCCACGCAGCCGTCGTACACCGCCATGTTCACCGGCATGCGCGGCATCCGCAGCGGCGTCGTCTCGCACAGCCCCACCGAGACCATCGCCGACACCGTCCCGTGGCTCCCGCAACGGCTCGCCGAGAACGGCTACGAGACCGCCGCCGTCAGCACGCTCTGCATCATGAAGAAATACTTTACGCGCGGCTACCATACCTACATGAACCCCGTCGCGCACGACCGCGCCCAGATCCAGCAGGTCACCGCCGAGCAGATCAACGCCTACGCCATCCCGTGGCTCCGCGCGAACAAAGACCGTGACCTTTTCCTGTTCCTCCACTACTGGGACCCGCACTCGCTCTACAACCCGCCGCACAAGCGGTACCGCACCATGTTCTACGACGGCGATCCGTGCGACCCGAAGAACCACTCGCTCGACGAGCTCCGCGACCAGCTGATCGGCCCGTTCACGATGGGCCATCTGGAGAAAGTAATGCCCGGTGTCACGGACAAGCAGTACGTGGTCGCGCAGTACGACGGCGAGATCCGCTACCTCGACGACCAGTTCACGATCCTGCTCGATACGCTGACCTCCCTCGGCATCGAGGACGACACGCTGCTCATCGTCACCGCCGACCACGGCGAAAGCATGGGCGAGCACGCGCTCTACTTCGATCACTGCGGCGTGTACGAGCCGACCGTCCGCGTCCCGCTCCTCGTCCGCTGGCCGGGCTGCGTTCCCCCCGGCACGCGCGTCAACGCCCTCGTGCAGGGCATAGACATCCCGGCCACGATTCTCGCCGCGGCCGGCGTCGAGGCACCCGAAACGTTCCAGGGCCGCAACCTCACCCCGCTCGCGACCGGCGAGCAGAAAGCCGCCTACGAGTTCGTCGTCAGCAACCAGGGCCTATGGCAGGCGAAGCGGATGATCTCCGACGGCACGTGGAAGCTCATCAACGCGCTGGACAACGGCCTCTGGCCCGCGCCCGCGCGCGAGCTCTACAACATCGAGGACGATCCCAGCGAGACCCGGAACGTCGTCGAGACACAACCCGACATCGCCGCTCGTCTCGACCTGCAGCTCCGCCGCTGGGAGGACGCGCAACTGCGCGGCGGCATTGACCCGCTCCGCAAGATCGTCCAGAGCGGCTTGCCGTCGAGGGCTTGGGTCGAGCAGGCCCGTATCCAGAAAGGCCTCACGCTCTCCTACGAGGAGGTCCGCAACCTGATTGACGTGCCGTTTACCGATTAGACGGCGCGGCCCCGTTCGCGCCATTGTGCTATACTGCAATGGCGCAGCGGCGTTCAGCACCGCCCTCGAAAAGGCAGTTCATGAAATTCGAGCACAGGGACTACGCGCAGCGGTACAGGGGCGTCTCGAAGTACCAGAAGAGCCGCCTCCTCATCTACGGCGTCGCCTTGGCCGCCATCGTCGTCGCCATGTTCCAGCTCCGCCAGTGCTCGACCCCCCCGACGGCGCCGAAAGCCGGCCCGATCGAGTGGGTGCTGACCTTCGAGGAGGCCCAGGCCCGCGCCAAGCTCGACAACAAGCCCATCATGGCCTACTTCCACGAGCCGGGCAACGACGCCTGCCGGCGCATGGAGACCGAGACCTTCACCGGCGACGTCGTCCGCGCCGAGGCCCAGAAGTTCATCTGCGTCCGCCTCGACGGCACCGCGCACCCGCAGCTCGTCGAGCGCTATTACGTGATCGCGTATCCGGCCGTGGCGTTCATCATGCCCGGCGGCCTGTGGCTGCGCACCGAGCTGAACCCGCGGACCCCGGCTGACCTCGTGCGCGACATGCGCAAGGCGCTCGAGCCGCGAGAGGCCATCCCGGTCTCGATCGAGCCCTCCGACGACGAGGCCAATGACGAACCCGGCCCCGAGCAGCCCGAGGAAAGCCCCGCCCTCCCCCCGAGGCCCGCGGAGCCCTCCCGCGGCGACGCCGAGTAGCCGCCCGAGGGACCGCACATCCGCCTTGACACCCACCGCCCCCGCCCATAGACTCGCTTGCCTGGATCGCACCCAAGGGCGTGGACGAGAACGACGGCACAGGGGACGAATGAACCCGATCGACACCGCCAAACCCACCGGCGTGCAGCCGACCGAGACGCGCCCGCGCACCGCTGCGCGCACCCCGGACGAGGAAGCGGCCCCCGTCCTGTCCGTCGTCGTGCCCTTCTACAACGAGGAAGACAACGTCCTGCCCATGCTCGAGCGCCTCGGCGCCGAGCTCGAGAAGATCGGCCGGCCCTACGAGGTCATCGCCATTGACGACGGCAGCACCGACGCCACCTTCGCCAACCTCCGCGAGTGCTTCGCCTGCTACGAGCACCTGCGCGTCGCCAGCTTCCGCCGCAACTTCGGCCAGACGGCCGCGCTCTCGGCCGGCATCAACATGGCGCGCGGCAAGGTCATCGTCACCATTGACGGCGACCTCCAGAACGACCCGGCCGACATCGCCAGGCTCCTCGACAAAATCAACGAGGGCTACGACATCGTCAGCGGCTGGCGCACAAACCGCCAGGAACGCCTGCTCGACCGCCGGCTCCCCTCGCGCATCGCCAACTGGCTCATCTCCACGATCAGCAAGGTAAAGCTCCACGACTACGGCTGCACCCTCAAGGCCTACGTGCGTGACGTCGTGAAAAGCCTCAGCCTCTACGGCGACATGCACCGCTTCATCCCCGCCATCGCTAGCCAGATGGGCGCCCGCATCGCCGAGGTCCCCGTCAACGACCACGCGCGCCGCTCCGGCCGCAGCAAGTACGGCCTCACGCGCACGTACAAGGTCGTGCTCGACCTGCTGACGCTTAAGTTCATGCTCACGTTTTTCCACCGGCCCATGCTGCTCTTCGGCGCCGTCGGCGGGCTTGCCTTCATCGGCGGCGTCGGCCTCGCCATCTATGCCCTCATCGTGCGCCTTGTCCTGCTCCAGCCCATCGGCGGGCGGCCCTTGCTGACCCTCGTGCCGTTCTTCCTCATCATCATCGGCTTGATCTTCGTCAGCTTCGGACTCCAGTTCGAAATGATGATGCGCATGTACCACGAGTCCCAGAAGAAACCGACCTACGTGGTCCGCACCACCCTCGACCGCACGGCTGCCGACGAGACCGACGCCTGACACGCGCCGAAGGATGCCGATGTGCGCGTGGCCATTGACATACAAAGCCTCCTGCGCCAAAAAACCGGCGTCGGCCACGCCCTCTACGACCTGATCGAAGCCCTCGCCGCGCTCGACGCCCCCGACGAGTTCACCGCGTTCTACTTCAGCCGGCGCCGACTCGGCCTTCCGTTCACCAACGATCGGTTCCGCGAGCGGCGCATCGCTTTCCCGCCCGGCAGGCTCCTGAGCGCCCTCTGGAAGACCCTGCCCTTCCCCGCCGTGGACCGCTTCCTCGACCACGCCGACGTCTACCACTTCCCCGATTTCGTCGCCCGGCCCGTCCGCCGCGGCAAGGTCGTCGTCACGGTCCACGACCTCTCGTTCGCGCGCCTGCCCGAAACCGTCGAGCCGAAAAACCGCGCCTACCTCACGAAAAAAGTGCCCGCAAGCATCGAGCGCGCCGACGCCGTCATCGCCGTCTCGGACTTCACCCGCCGCGAGCTCGAAGACCTTTTCCCGGCCTCCCGCGGCAAGGTCCACGTCATCCACCACGGCGTCCGCCGCCTCTTCCGCCCCACGGCGGAGGGCGACGAGCGCGAGACCGCCGCCCGCGACCGCGTGCCGCAGCGATACATCCTCGCCGTCGGCACCGTCGAGCCGCGCAAGAACCTCGGCGTCCTGCTCGACGCCATGGCCCTCCTGCGGCGCGACACCGCGTTCGACGACATGGGCCTCGTCGTCGCCGGCGGCCGCGGCTGGCTTGCCGAAGACATCGAGCGGCGCCTCGCCGCCGAGCAGCGAGACGGCCGCCTCCTGCGCCTCGGCTACGTGCCCGACGACGTGCTCCGCCGCCTCTACTGCGGCGCCTCGGCCCTCGCCTTCCCGACGAAGTACGAGGGCTTCGGCCTGCCCGCGCTCGAGGCGATGGCCTGCGGCCTGCCCGTCGTCTGCTCGAACGTGGCCTCGCTCCCCGAGGTTGTCGGCGACGCCGCACTCCTCGTCGAGGACCCGTCGGCCGAGGCGTTCGCCAATGCGCTCCGACGCGTGCTCGCCGACGAGCCGCTCGCCGCCGACCTCCGCCGCCGCGGCCTCGAACGCGCCGCCGCCTTCACCTGGCAGAACGCGGCCCGGCAAACCCTCGCCGTGTACCGGCAAGTCACTGGGGGGCACGATGCGGATCGTCATTGATTGCCGCTGGATTCCCCCAAGAGCGTCCGGCATCG
>Ga0180431_10009011_pt1 | contig 11360 bp, 5 predicted proteins | sample SS_ome_11_FD_132459 | JGI IMG/M metagenome (GOLD analysis project Ga0180431, IMG submission 132459) | Hypersaline lake sediment archaeal communities from the Salton Sea, California, USA - SS_1_MS_1 metaG | ecosystem: Environmental > Aquatic > Non-marine Saline and Alkaline > Hypersaline >...
GCAACATGGACGGATCGGTGAGTGACAGGCTGATCCGTTACTACCGAGAGCAGGCCAGAGGGGGATCTGGTCTGATCGTCGTTGAGTACGCGTTTGTCGACGAGATCGCGAGCAAGTCAGCACACTGTCAACTCGGAATCTGTGACAACGAGCATATTCCAGGGCTTGCATGGTTGGCTGAGACCATTCAGGACGAAGGTTCTGTTGCAGGTATTCAGATCGAGCATTGTGGGCGACAGAAGTTCTTGGGCACCAAGCCCATCAAGTCCGCTTCCGCCAGTACATGGCCGGCGCTGTATCGCCGAGTTGGTACGGACGCCATACCTGAGGCGCTGACGCCGGAAGAGATTTCGACACTAGTGGAGGCGTTCGGCGACGCTGCGGTCCGCGCAGTCATGGCAGGTTTCCAACTCATCGAGATTCACGGCGCGCATGGTTACCTCATTACGAACTTCCTCTCACCCTACACCAACAAGAGGACCGACATCTACGGGGGAACGCTGGAAAACCGAATGAGGTTCCTGGTCGAGGTGGTAGAGAATATGCGCGGAAAGATAGGCCCCGATTTTCCTCTTACCGTGCGTCTGAGCGGAACCGACTATGAGCCAGATGGATTCGGAATCGACGAGACCATCGAAGTGGCCAAGAAGATGGAGCAGCTCGGCCTGAACGCCATACATGTTTCCGGCGGAGACCACCATCAGATGATCCATCAGGTCAGCCCGATGATGGTGGGGAGGGCTCATAACGTCTGGGCGGCCGAAGCGATCAAGAAGGACATCGATGTCCCCGTGATCGCGTCAGGCTCCATCACAACGCCCGACATCGCCGAAGCGGTAATCAGGGACGGGCAGGGCGACTTCGTGGGTCTCGGACGACCGCTTTGGGCGGACCCGTATTTCCCGATCAAGGCCGCCGAAGACCGGCCCGAAGATATCCGCCCTTGCATTCGCTGCAACGAAGGATGCCTGGAAAGGACGTTCTTCCGGTTCAAGGCGGTGACGTGCGCGGTCAACCCGACAATCGGTCGGGAAAGTCTGCTGGACATAGCTCCGGCCGAGAAGGAAAAGAAGGTGGCAGTGGTCGGCGGTGGGCCGGCGGGAATGGAGGCAGCACGCGTGTTGGCACTCCGTGGCCATGAGGTCACGCTATTCGAGAAAGGGAAACTGGGAGGCGCATTGCACGAGGCGTCGGCGCCCGATTTCAAGGAAGACATTCGGTTCTTCATGGACTATCAGATCAACCAGGCCAAGAAGTCCGCGACGATTGTCGAGAAGGAAGCCACTCTGAATGACTTGAAAGATCTTGGCTGCGATACGGTTGTGGTTGCCACAGGTGCACAACCCATTGAACTCGAGATCCCAGGTCAGGACAAAACCATCGTCAAAGATGTCTGGAGCATTCTGCACGGAACGGAAGATCTCGGGAATAGTACCGTAATCATCGGAGGTGGTCTGGTAGGTGTCGAGGTAGCTCTGGTTCTCAATCAACGGGGCGTCGACGTCACGATCGTGGAAATGTTGCCCGAGATCATGGCCGATTGCGCCACCACCGACAAGATCGCCTATGCTGAAGCAATAGCCACCAAGAGAATCAAAGTGCACACACGCGAACGGCTGACGGCGGTCCTGGATGACGGTGTTGAGGTTGCAGATGCACACGATGTGATCCACAAGATCAAGGCGGACAGCGTCGTTTTGGCTATGGGATATTGCCCAAATAGAGAACTCGCAGAATCTCTGAAATCCGAAACCGAAATAGAGGTGTACGAGATCGGAGATTGTCGACGACCCGGAAAAATCTACGACGCCATACATACGGCGTACAAGACTTCTCGCCGGATCTAGCTCGGGTTCACCTATGCCGGTGCGGTGCCATGTCACCGCACCGGCATCAGCCCTGGTTTGCAGGAGCAAACGAGGTGGAACAATCCTAGGTCATTCCGTTCAAACCCGGAACACCACCGCAACCGCTATCAATACAAGCGGATCGGAGGTCTCGAGCAAGCCCAAACCTGCGGCTTTGATTCGCACTCCTGAGTTGAACATCCGTACGACTGCATCAAATGACCCTATCGACTCGTCTCCGTTGTGGTGCACGATCACTGTGCCTTCGACAACTCGCACAACCGTGTCATCGTCGAGCGTAAAACTCCTATCCTCGATATCCACGCCTACAACGGTTCCTTCGAAGTGTTGGATTCCCGGGGCGACGACGTAAAACGCCACTTTCACGGCGAGCAGCCTCACACCCTCAGCATTCGATACGCCGATCGGGTCTGGTTTCCCGACACCGGCGGCAACCACAACTCGCCCGTTCTCCAACGCCTCTGCAACTGCACGGAGAGTGCGCAGTGAGTGAACGTCAGCAGATTGGAACCAAACGACAGTTTCATCGTTCACACGAACAACGGTGCCGTTCTTGAGGGTGAACGTGTGCGCATCCAGATTGACCGACTCAACGACGCCGTGGAACGCGATCAGATGTGGCGGCTCCAGAACGAAGACGATCTTTTTTGCCTCGATAACCAACGTATCTTCCAACTCGACCACTCCGATCCCAGCGGCAACAACTGTACGCCCAGCCTCGACCGCCTCGGCTACCGCCTCGAGCGAACCGAGCCGATGGTCTGACACGGCGGATATCGCTCCAAAGGAGATTTCCGTCTCAGCTGTAACACGAATCGTCGTACCGCCAACTAACGTCACGGTGCTGTCCGTCGGGTTCACTTCATCCACCAAACCGCGGAACTCCTTCATAGGAGGTGACCTGATTACGAACACAATCTTGACTGCCTCTAGCAGCAGCAGGCCCTCTTCCACCACAACACCAGCCCCGGCAGTCATGACAATCTTCCCATCCTCCAGGGCCTCGGCTACTGCCTCGAGCGAACCGAGGAGATGCGTCTGAGCCGCCTCGAACCGAATTTGGGTTTCAGCCGTGATCCGAACTACCGGCCCCTCAACCAGCGTTACCGTGCTGTCGTCGAGGTCAACAGATTCGACTTGACCATCGAAGTGTTTCACCGGAGGCGGTTCAACCTCGAAGACTACCGCGATTGCCACGAGCCTGTGCGGATCCTCACTCACGACGACACCGACCCCGGCGGTGAAGACCCTGTTGCCCTCGTCGAGCGCCTGTTTGACCGCCTCTAGCGAAGGGAGGCGGTGGTTGTCACCGTCTTCGTACCTGATTTCCGTCTCACCGGGGATTATTCGCACTTCAGGCCCGTCTTTGATCGCAAAAGCCTGGCGATCCAGGAAGACCTCCTCCACCTCGCCGCCAAACCGCTCCTTTACTAGATCCGGTCGCTCTCGCTCCAACCGGGTAATCCCCTCGCGAATGCGGATCTCGAATTCACGAGCCAGAAGAGTCATCCAACCATCAGGGAATCCCTCGGGGTTCCGCTCCAGATTGTCACGATTGATGTTCATTTCCAGAACGCGGCCCTCACCTTCTCCAAGCAGCCGAATGTATGCCGCGGTGAACGTTTCATCATCTGGTGCTTGTGGGGCTGCAGGTGCCGGTCGCATTGCCTCGATGGCGGGAAAAGCATTTGTCGCCAACGCGGCACGTACTCGCGTAAGGGCAGTCTCGGTGTCGATGGAACCTTCCTCGTCGCGAGTCGAGAACTGAGTGTTCTCGTCGAAGCCGATCCTGAGGTCCTCTATGTTGAGAACGAAGTACCCTCCGCCTTCCTCCACCTCAACAGCAACAACTCGCCCCTCAACACGTTCGTCGTCGGTGAGTGATGCCTGGGATTTGACTTCCAGCTCCTTGATGACAACACCCTGACGGTAGAGGGCTATCTCCACTCGGGCCGCCTCCGCTTCCAGCGTATTGGCCAGCTCCATCAGGCTCAGGTCGGTTGAGAACTGGGAAACCTCATCGAGTTCATCGGGGCCGGGGATAGTCTCGCAGGCAGTTCCGAACAACAGCGCGACCACACAGCCCAGCGATGCGGCAACTTTGCGTACACTGAAATTCTCCAAAACACCCTCCGATCTGCGGTCGATCTCTGAAGACTGCCCCAACCTCAGCGCTGTGACACAATCCAGTGGCGTTTCGGCCGGATAGTCGGACTTCAGGGATTTGTAGGAGTGAAACGTATCACCGCGTACGGGCAACGGCGGTGCTCGCCTTCACGCGCCGAGCGTGATGCCCGTCACGTGGCCACCGCTGGCGCACCAGGATCGAGCGTGGCGATTCCACACCCTCACGCAGCCTGAAAGCCAAAGCCGAGTATTCCTAGTTGAGACCAACTTTTTCAAGGAGTGGACCATTCGGACAACTCGAACTGCGAGTTGATTTTCACGACCGAGAGCATTTTCTAGTCGCGTCGGGGGTTTCGCCCGTGTTGTCTTGCCGGTAGTTTCGCGATCAGGAATGGGAACTTACCGGCAATCTGGAGACAGGATGAAACAGGGGCTTGCGTTGACTGTGCTAGGTGTTGCCGTGTTAGGGTGCACTGCCGATTCTGGTGACGAGTGGATTCCGCTTTTCAACGGCCAAGACCTGACCGGCTGGACTTTGAAAATCGTGGGCAGCGAGCTTGGCGAGGATCCGTGGAACACGTTCCGTGTGGAAGACGGGCTTCTAACGGTGAACTACGAGAACTACGATACGTTTGACTCACGGTTCGGGCACCTATTCTACGAGCAACCGTTTTCCCATTATCTACTTAGAGTGGAGTACCGGTTCGTTGGAGAGCAGCTGCCCGATGCACCGGCGTGGGCATTCAAGAACAGCGGCATCATGTTCCACTCGCAAAACCCTCAGTCTATGCTCGTCGATCAGACCTTCCCTATCTCATTGGAGGCACAACTACTAGGTGGCAATGGTGTCGAGGAACGGCCGACCGCGAACCTGTGCACTCCCGGCACGCACGCCGAGATAGACGGTGTATTGGTGGAGGATCACTGCATCACTGCCTCAGCACCCACCTACCACGGCGACGAGTGGGTAACGATGGACCTTCTGGTGTTGGGTGATTCTCTCGTTGCACACATCATCGAGGGCGACACGGTGCTGGCGTACACCCATCCCGTGATCGGTGGCGGATCGGTAAACGTATTCGACGAGACTGTGAAGCAGGACGGCACTCGACTAACTGAGGGTTACGTCGCACTTCAGAGCGAAAGTCACCCCATTCAATTCCGGCGAGTGTTACTAAAGAGGATCGACCCCTCATCGCATTGACACCTTCTATACCGGCTGCGATACTCTGCGAAGTTAGGCACCAAGGAGAGGGAGCTACCATGGATCGTAGGAACTTTTTCGAGCGGACCGGGGTGGCGATTGCAGCCACATCAGCGGTAGCGAGTTTGAGCGCTTGTTCCAAAGCCCCCCCACCATATGTCGGCGCAGCGGGGATCGGCATCTGCGACTGGAACCTCGGCCCCATGTGCGACCCAGAGCAGATTCCCAAAGCCCGGGAGGCGAACCTGGAAGGGATCCAAGTGAGTGTGGGGCGCGCGCCGGAAGACATCCCACTCAGGGAGCACTCGGTTCGGGAACGCTACCTGGAACTCGGCAGACAGCATGAAGTCACATTCCACTCCATCGCGGCAGGCGGCCTACTCAACGATTTTGCTTTGGCGACAGAGCCGCGGAGCGCAGTTTGGGTGATAGACGCCATCGAAGCTGCCGTCGCACTCGGCGCTAGCAACGTGCTAATGGCGTTCTTCGGAAACGGCGATCTCCGGTTCAAAGACGCCGCAGGTGAATTCGTGAACCAATCGGACGGCGAATTCGCCTCATACCAGTTGGACGAAGAGAAGGTCACAAGCGTCGTGAACACACTCAAGGAGATCGTTCCTCGAGCGCAAGATGCCGGCGTTGCGCTGGGCCTCGAGAATACGATCACCGCCGCGCAAAATCTAGAGATCATCGACCGTGTTGGTTCAGAGTGGCTCCAGATCTACTACGACGTGGGTAACTCGACAGGCAACGGATATGACGTGCCTGGAGAACTGCGGACAATCGGCAACAGCCGTCTGTGCGAGGTCCATCTCAAGGACTGGAATACGCCGTTGCTGGGAAGTGAAGAAGGAATGGTAGATATGCCTGCCGTGGCGGCAGTGCTTGACGAAATCGGCTACGACAAATGGCTGGTTCTGGAGACCAGCGGCCGCGAGGATCAATTCTTGGAAGACACGCGGGCCAACGTGGCTTGGGCAAAACAGACCTTTCACAGGGTTTGATCCACTGAGTGGGTACAAGCCAGCCAATCAGCCGGTAGGCGAACTGAGCTTGAGGCATATCTCTTGAGCCGGCTGCGAACACTCCGGCAAGCTGCCTATAGGCCAGTTGCCGGAATGGGCAGGCTGAGTCGCAAGCCGTTTGTTTGGGGCGTCATTGTAGGTATGGTGATGATCTGGCTCGTGCGCATCGGCAACGGTTACACGTCCAGCAACGAGTTCTGCGAATCTTGCCACGTTCATCCCCAAGCATTCACCTCATGGCAGCAGTCCACCCACCATGCCACAGCCAGCGGCATGGTCGTTGACTGCGTCGAGTGCCACTTACCCCCTAGTGGTGTTGCGTACGCAGTCGAGAAAACGCGACTCGGTGTGCGCGATGTCGTCGGCACAGTTTTCAAGGACGCCGAATCGTTCGATTGGGAAGCCCGATCGCGTCTCGAGCATGCTCGCGATTATGTGTTTCGTGAATCGTGCATGGATTGTCATCCGAACCTCTTTCCACTAGGACTCACCACCAAAGGAGACGAGGCGCACCTCTACTACGAGCTGCACGCGAACGAACTTCGTTGCTTGAACTGCCACCTGCAGGTGGGTCACTATGATCCAAATGCTCCCACAGAGATTGAGTTCGGTCTCACTGACGAATCCCCAACGGAGATCTTCGAAGCACCGGCAACTGTGGACAGCTTTGTCGACTACACCGAGTTTTTACCTGGCACCACTGTCAGCTTTGAGATGATCGCAATCCCCGGCGCCACATTCGAGATGGGCAGCCCCGAATCCGAGGGTTATCGACGGGAAGATGAGGGGCCGACTCATACCGTGACCGTGAGCCCCTTCTGGATGGGACGCGTTGAGGTGACCTGGGATGAGTTCGAGGCATGGTACGCGGCTACCCGTGCTGAAGGACGCACTGATACGAGGGTGATGGAGGACGCCGGTGTCGATGCGCTGACAGGAGCCACCCCACCCTACGTACCACCAGATCAGGGATGGGGAAGGGGCAGCCGGCCGGCCATCACGATGACTTTTTTTGCGGCGGTTCAATACACGCGCTGGTTGTCTACCGTGACGGGTAAACGGTACCGACTGCCGACCGAGGCCGAGTGGGAATACGCCGCCCGCGCGGGAACCCGGTCGGAGTACTTCTTTGAAGGTGCGCCACGAGACTACACCGAGCGGCGATTCTGGAACCGTCTTTTGGGGGCGAATACCGCGGTGATCGACAGTTTCGTGATCCACGCGGGTAACAGTGGTGAACGCACGGCTCAACCGGACGCAATAGCACCGAATCAATTCGGGCTGGTGAATATGCTCGGCAACGTCCGAGAATTCTGCTTGGATTGGTATGATCCCAACATCTACCGGGAACGAGCGTCACGGAGTGGGCCGGAGGTGGACCCGCTCGGTCCAATATCGGGAACGGAACACGTCGTAAGGGGCGGTTCCTTCAGGCACGACCCCGCTGATCTCCGCGCCGCCGCCAGAGATTTCACTCGGCGCGATGTTTGTCAGGTCACAGACCCCCAAACCCCAAAGAGCATGTGGTGGTATTCAGACTGTTTTGATGTGGGATTTCGTGTAGTATCAGAGTTCGTAGACACCGTCAAAGGAGCCGAACGATGAGCGAAAAGATGGATGAACCGAACCGACGTGAGTTCTTGGAGACAGTTGGGGCTATCGGAGCAGTCGGTGCCGTCGGGGCTATGGTGGCAGGATGCAGTGAGGGTGGTGGCGAACAGTACGCGAACTATCCATGGCCGCCGCTTCTCGAGCAGGCTCCCGACGGTCCTGTTCTCAGAGCCGGGCTCATCGGTTGTGGCGGGCGTGGGACCGGCGCGGCCAAGGACTTCCTGGAGGCCGGGCCCAATCTGGAGATCGTGGGTTTGGCTGACTACTTCCAGGACAGGTTGGACAACTGCCGGAACAATCTGCGTGAGGAAAAGGGAGTAGAGATACCGGATGAGATGTGTTTCACGGGCTTCGACGCCTACCACGAATTGCTGGAGCATGACCTCGACCTCATCCTGACGGCGACGCCTCCCTACTTCCGGCCAGAACACTTCGAGGCCTGCGTAAACGCCCGCAAGCACGTGTTCATGGAAAAGCCGGTTGCAGTCGATCCGGTTGGTGCCAGATCTGTGATGGCGTCAGCACGGCGGGCTGACAGTCTGGGATTGAACGTCGTGACCGGAACGCAGCGCCGCCACCAAAGCGACTATGTCGACACCTTCCGCCAGGTGACGCAGGGCGCGATCGGTGAGGTCGTGAACGCAAACGTCTATTGGAACGGTGTGGTGCCGTGGTGGCGCGAACGCGAACGCGGATGGACCGACATCGAGTACATGCTGCGCGACTGGGTCAATTGGACCTGGCTGTCCGGCGATCACATCGTCGAGCAGCACGTTCACAACCTCGACGTCGCCAACTGGTTCCTGGGTGACGCGCACCCGGAGAAAGCCGTAGGCTTCGGCGGCCGTTGGAGACGCCCCAGCGGCGACCAATACGACTTCTTCAGCATCGACTTCACGTACGAAAACGACAAGCACGTGCACAGCATGTGCCGGCAGATAGCCGGTTGCGCCAACAACGTGTCGGAGTTCGTGCGCGGCACCAAGGGATACACCAACTGTGTGAATGAGATCAGAAACACCGACGGCAGTATCAAGTGGGAGTATCCCTACGAGACAGACGAAGCTGGTGAACGCGTTGGCCCGAGACCGTACAAGCAAGAGCACATTGATTTCGTGACAGCCATCCGCAGCGGTCAGCATGTGAACGAAGCTGAGAAGACAGCTGTTGCCACCCTTACAGCAATCATGGGCCGAATTTCCTGCTACACGGGGCAGGAAGTCACCTGGGATGAGATGATGGAGTCGGATCTCAAGTTGGGACCGGATCAGTTGGAGTTGGGGTCATCCGATCTGGTCCGTGCGGTTGTGCCGGTACCCGGAACAGCCTGAACGAAAGCGGCGCAGCAAGCAGCCGGCAGGGGATGCCTTTCCTTGTCGGCTGTTCTGTCTTGACTCGCCTGTTCACTGGCGGATATTCCTCCACAATTCCTAGAAATCCCGGCAATCTCTCTGCGGAGGTCCCAATGTGTGCCCTGCGTTGCAATCACTTGTTGGCCGCATTGCTGGCGGCTGTCGTACTGCATGTGGTCGGCCTTGTCCAAGCGACAGCTCAGCCCGCACCTGAATCGTACAAATCGCTCCATTGGAGGTTCATCGGTCCCGAGGGGAATCGATTCAGCGCCGCAGCGGGTATTCCCGGAGATCCCCACACTTACTACATCGGAGCGGCTTCAGGAGGTATCTACAAGACCACCGACGGAGGTGTGCACTGGGACGCCATTTTCGACGATATGCCTGTGCAGTCTATTGGCGCTCTCGCGGTCTCGGTCAGCGATCCCAACGTCGTCTGGGCAGGCACGGGTGAAGGCAAAATCCGGAGCCATATCTCCTTGGGCGAAGGGATCTACAAGTCCACCGACGCGGGAGAGACATGGACACTCATGGGGCTGGAAAACACGGGGAGGATACCCCGGCTCGCAATCCACCCCTCAAACCCCGATATCGTCTTCGCCTGTGCATTGGGTCACGCGTACGGCCCTCAGCCCGAGCGCGGTGTCTACCGCACCACAGACGGAGGCGAGACGTGGGAGCACGTATTGTTCGTGGACGAGAACACCGGTTGCTCCGACATTGCGATGGACCCGAACAACCCGCGGGTTATTTTCGCGGGCAGCTGGCAACTGATGATTCACACCTGGGGCCGCTTCAGTGGCGGACCGGGTGGCGGGCTTCACGTTTCCAGAGATGGCGGTGATACCTGGACGCGGCTCGAAGGACATGGCCTACCCACCAAACCGGTAGGCAAGGTCGCAGTGGCAATCGCCCCATCCAATACACAGCGCATCTACGCGCTATTCGAGACCGGTGACGGTATACCCTGGAACGGTGAGCCAACCGAAGACGGGCAGGTATGGCGATCTGACGACGGCGGGCACAACTGGACCAAAGTCTCGCGTAACCGAAACGCGATGGGGCGTCCTCACTACTACTCGCGTGTGGTAGTGTCAACCGATGACGAAGACGAGTCTTACTATCTGACCGCGTCATTCGCGGTATCACTCGACGGGGGACGCAACCTCACCACGGTTCCACGCTCGCGCGCGCCAGGGGGCGATCACCACGACATGTGGATCGACCCCACCAACGGCGACCGCATGATCGTCGCACACGATCAAGGCCTTTCGATTTCAAACAACCGTGGGAAGACTTGGTTTAGACAGCGACTCACCAACGCGCAGATGTATCACGTGACCGCAGACAACGCGATTCCTTACAACGTTCTGGGCAACAAGCAGGACGAGCCCACATATAGGGGCCCCAGCAACAGCCGCTTGGGCGGGAGAGGAATTCCGCGCGGCATGTGGCACCATGTCGGTGGTGGTGAAAGCGGATTTGCCACCCCTGACCCCACCGATCCGAACATCGTATGGTCGTCGGCTTCCGGCTCGGGCATGGTAGGCGGCATTGTCGTTCGGTATGAAGAGGACCGACGCCAGTATAGGAGCGTGGAGGTCTGGCCGGAACAGAGTCGTGGTGCGGCATCTAGCGTTCGGTACCGCTTTGTCTGGGACGCACCGCTGCACATATCCCCGCACGATCACAACACCGTGTACGTGGGAAGCCAGCACGTGCACCGCACTCAGAACGGTGGACAGAGCTGGGAGGTCATCAGCCCCGACCTGACGCTCAACGATCAGAGCAAGATGGGACTTTCAGGCGGTCTCACGGGCGACAACATCGGTGTGGAGTACGCGGGAGTGGTGTTCGGCATCGCAGAGTCGCCGATTGAACAGGGACTCATATGGGCCGGTACCAACGACGGGCTCCTTCACATGACCCGCGACAACGGCGCCACCTGGACCAGCGTCACCGAAAACATGCCGGACTTACCTGAGTGGGTTGCCGTTCGGAGCATCGCACCGTCGCGGTACGATCCAGGAACCGCTTACGTGGCCATCGACGGTCACCAAGCGAACGTATTCGATCCCCACATCTACCGCACCAGGGATTACGGGGAAAGCTGGGACAAGATCACTGAGGGTATCCCGGCGAGCAGGCTGAGTTACGCCAAGATCATAGTCGA
>Ga0180431_10009012_pt1 | contig 11360 bp, 18 predicted proteins | sample SS_ome_11_FD_132459 | JGI IMG/M metagenome (GOLD analysis project Ga0180431, IMG submission 132459) | Hypersaline lake sediment archaeal communities from the Salton Sea, California, USA - SS_1_MS_1 metaG | ecosystem: Environmental > Aquatic > Non-marine Saline and Alkaline > Hypersaline >...
CACAAGCCTTCGGTTACGATCTCTGTCAAGGAACATGAGTGGATGGATGTCGGTGCTTGGATTTGGAATAATTTTAATTCCGTTTCTGGTGTTAGTTTCCTTCCTCACTCTGAGCACTCTTATCGGCAAGCCCCTTATCAGGAGATTACAGAGGCCGAGTATCTACAGTGGTTAGAGAAGCACCCGGAACCTTCTATTAATTGGAATGATCTGTCCAAGTATGAGCAGGAAGATAACACGGCAGGTAGTCAGACCTATGCCTGCAGTGGTGGCTCCTGTGAGATCGTGGATCTAGTAGATGACACTCGTAGTAATTGAGTGGGAAGACATCTATTCTGAAACCGGGTGGTGTGAGGATACTGACCTCTGCTGCCCGGTCTTCAGAACCGTTGGATTCTTAGTTAAAGAGGATAAGAAAAAGGTTATCATTGCAGATACGGAACCGGATCAGGGTACACTGACTGTATTCCCACGGGGCTGCATCCTAAAGATAGAGGAAGTGAAATATGGCAAAGGGCAAGTCATCAAGCAAGAGCAATCAGGAACACTACAAGAACTACCGGTACGAAAGCAACCGGCAAAAAAGGTTAGAAAAACTGGCAAAGGAACAGCCAAATAACGAACAGATTCAGGCTGCCTTAAGTAACATCCATTACCGCCGCCAGAAACCGAAGTCTAAGCAGTGGACCCCGGAGAAGCGGGAACTGGCAGAGATGAATCGTATCTGCAAACGTCAGTACGTTGAACCTAAGAAAGCGGAGACCAAGTATGGACTGCCCCTATAGCCGTATAGATATTATCGGACAGAATGGTAACGATGGAGATCACTATGCAGAAGTACCCCTGAGTCCTCCTGAGAAGCCCTCAGAGCCACGATCTCCTGCCAATGATCCGATAGACTACCCAGATCCTCCAGAAGCTGCTTAGCGGCTGTTTTTGAGGCTGTTAATCTAAGGGTTGACAGCCTCTTTTTTATCCTTATAATATAAGCATTCAATTATTTACTTATAGGAGATTATCATGAAAACTATCGTAGCTTTTGTACTGGGTGCCACTATGGTTGGCGTTACCTCTGGCGTAATTGCCTCTGATATTGAGACTTATAACCATGAAAATGGTCTTTGGTGTGAAGTGTATCCAAGTGTTCACAGTTATTGTGACCCAGAAGTACTTACATACATGGAAGAAAATATGCTGTATAATTAAGACTTCGGGGGAAAGGTGCCGCTACACCGAGTACCCCATTTACCTTAGCGGGGGTTGTCATGTTAAGAAAATGTATTGATTGTGGGCTTGAAGCCACATCTAAACACGATTTAGATTTATTTGTTTCCAATAAAAACTGTCTTCACAATAAAGCAAACCTGTGTAAAAAATGTAATTTTAAGAGGGCGATGAATCATAGAAAACTTCATCCTGACTCAAGAAATAAATATGATATAAAATATAGAGAAACCCATAAAGAAGAGTGTCGTAAAAGACAAAGAGTTTGGGGAAAGAAAAACCGATCAACAAGAAATGCTGGTACTGCTAGATACAGGGCTGCAAAATTACAAGCAACACCTGTATGGGCAGACTCAGAAATTATTAATGATTTTTATGTAGAGGCACAATATCATCAATTAGAAGTTGATCATATTATTCCTTTGCAATCTGATTTAGTTTGTGGTCTTCATGTAGAACATAATCTTCAGCTTCTTTCCAAAGAAGAAAATGTGTCTAAACACAATAAAAAGTGGCCGGATCAGTGGTAACGGCTACTGGTCATAATGAAGAAACCCCGGAGAGATCCGGGGTTTTTCTTTAAGGACTAATTAAAGGAATTCTTTCGTCAATATCCCAAGGAGTTGGAAGAGGAAGTCTTTCTAGTCCTTTATTAATTGGCCCGTCTCTTTCAGGATTATATTCTAGAGTTCTATTTCCATAAATATTACCTAGATATAAGGTATAAGGAAGAGCAGTTTCAGTCTCACCCGGCAAAGCCTGACGGGTACCACCATAAGTATGGGCAAATTTACCAAGGCGGTTTAACATATTCATTGTTAGATTAGGATCATAGTACTGAGTACTCCAGTTATAACCCGGATCTTCTACATAAGCATCACCAGAAGGTGTGATTAAATAGGGAAACCCACCTACGGTATTACGAACATTAACCATAGGTTCGTTGGTCATCATACCTAACAGAATATCTAAACCAGAGTTATAGTCCTCGTAATAATCTTTATAATCTTTTCCTTTATCTACCATACCAGTCATCATTTTGTATTCTGGCACAGGCTGAGTTCTGAATAGACTATCAATTACTTCATTACGAAGTGCTTCTATTTGAGCGTCACTAAAATCAGATTGGAATAAACCTCTCTTAGATCCCATCTGACCTGCAACATCTGCAAGATATGCCCTTGCCATCAAAGGCAATGGAAGGTTCATAAAGTAATCTGCTTGTGATTCCCCTACAGTGTTTGCATACTCGGTAGGGAACATCATCTCAAATGTACTAGCCATTACATTCCGCCTGACATCATGCCAACAACAGGGGCAACTCCGGGAACATACTGTGCTTGTATTGGTTGTTTACCTTGAATAACATCCAATACCTTTTGAGCACCGACACGACTTCTTTGAGATTCAACAGCCTTAGCAGCCTGAGTAGCTGCGGTTGCGGCCAGAATACCCGGATTAGAGTAAATACCAAAACCATGAATAGCCAGAAGAATACCATTGTTACTTGGTGCTAACTTAGAAGCCCAACCTACAAAGGAATCACTCCATTTAGATGTTGCAAACTTCTCAAGGGTAGCCCGTTCTTCAGGCGTAAACCATTTACCATGACGCTTAAGCACATTCTCAGCGGCCTTCTTATAATTTCGTACTACATTACCGCCTTTTTTGTTAGCTTCTTCAAAAGCATTAATCAAGGTTTCAGATTTTTTATAGATACTATTAGCTTCACGGGCATTCTTAATCAAATCACCCGGCAAAGAAGTAGGTAGATCATCAATCATATTATCTACTTCATCAATAATACCACGAATGATTACTTGTTCGTCTGGTTTAGCACCTTTATGAATGTCCCATAGCTTTCTACGCATTTTCTCTACTTGCCCAAGAGTCATGCCAGTACCTTGTTTCTTTTCAATTAAGTTTTGTACCTGCACAACTGATTTATTAACATCAGGATCAAAATCCAAGTCAGCGGCTACTTTGGAAGCATTCATCTTAAATTTTTGTAAAGCAGGAGGCCCAATCAAAGCACCTGATTGATCTACAGCATCATAGGCTTCAGATTTCATCTTCTTCAGGCTTTCAAGTCCCGGCTTACGGTTATAAGCACGGGACGCATTCTGGAAGGCTGTACTTACGCCACTAAGGACCTTTTGAGCACCTGCACCAAACAACATAGAAGGTAAAACTGCATCCTGTGCAGCTTCCAATCGTTTACCTTCTTCAGCAGTACCTGCGGCATAGGTAGTACCAGCAGCACCTGAAGTTAAAGCAGCACGAACGGTAGGAGCGGTCTTTTCAAGGATAGCAGGGGCTTTAGCCAGCATAGCGGGACTGCCAATAGCACCACCAATTTCCATCATAGTTGCTTCTACGGGACGATTCTTACGATAATCCTCAAGCATTTGGTATTGACGCTGTTGATAAGTATCAAATGCCTTACCAAAATCTACATCTTTACCTTCAAAAGCACCAATTACTTTATCCTTTGCGGCCAATACACCAGAAACAGCTTCATCACCCCATCCAAAAGTAGCACCTTGAAGATAAGCTTCTGCACGAGCACCTTCAGGAACATAATCTTCAGCAACAGTTCTAGCCGTAGGGGTATAACCTTCAGATTTAGAATAATCAATCATTGCTTGGAAATCAGTATCACCAAGACCTACCTGATCAGCAAAAATACCCATCGGTACTTTATCTTTATAATGTTTATTCCATAGACCATAGGCCAATTGTCCGTTAGGGACATCGGCATATTCAGGATTCTGCTGTCTAAACTGATCTAATGTAAATGCCATTACTTATTCCCGAATAGATTAAGTGGATCTTTAGTTGACGGAGGTTTAAAACCAAAATCTACAAGCTGATTTTCAGTCATAAACTGTGATGCAGCTTCTGCAAGTCTGTTATAACTTTCTTGAATTGTTTCAAGGGATTTAATAATTTCTTCATCAGATTGCATAAGATTCAAACTACCAAGAGTTGCTTGCAAGAAATCCAATTCTTTAACAGCAACCTGACCCAATGCACCGCCAGTCTGAGAAATATTACGCATTTCTTGAAGGCGGTCAAAACCAACATTTGCCTTAATCGTATCAATCTTACCTTCAAGATCAGCACGAGCAGTACCTGCCTTAAACGGACCCATGTAACTAACCAAGGCACCACCTACACCAGTTGCAGGAAGCATACGCTCATCTTTCTCTTGATTTTTAATAAGATTAATAGCATCTTGTACATTTTGTTGAACAATGGCAGTACTTTTTGCTTGTGATTGAGCACGGGCTATCTCTTTTTGCTTTTCTTGAGCAGCTTCTTGTTCTGCTTTAGCCCTAGCACGCTCTTCGGCACTAATCTTAATACCAAGTTCAGTCTGCTGCATAGCACGCTTACGAGCACCTGCTTCAGTAGGAATAAATCCAGCAGAAGGCTCTACTGCAGTCTCCAGAGGAATTTGGAAACCATCAGCAGTAGTTACCATTTGTGCCGGAGGTATAGCAACCTCAGGAGTAGGCAAAGTAGTTTGTTGCACTTGTGCTTCTTGTGGAAGAGGCAATTCACCGGGTTTTGGAGGTGCTTTTTTAGCGGCTTTTGCTTGTGCATTAGCACGGCCATACTCACCTACTAAAGAAGCCAAAGGATCTACAATATCACCCTCAGGAGTTTTATAAATATCAAGACCTTCACGAGTAGCAATATAATCTCTTTGATTTTGTGTTAAAGTAACACCAAGTTCTTCTTCTATACGAGAGACATTGGCACGATTATTAAGTAAATTAGCTTGCCATTCTTTTAAACCACCAGAAGCAGCGGCAGTTTGTAATTCACGACCTCTGCCAATAAATTTATCAGCCATTCCATAGTCACCCATCTCAAAGAATTTCTGTCCTATTTTATAATAAGAAGCAGGATCAGAAAAATCCAGAGGGCCAAGTTCTTTCATGAGTTGCTGTTCAGGAGCAAGTCCCATCTGACGAAGCATACCCTGCCCCATCTGAGCACCCAGTTCTTGCTGCTGTTTATATGCAGCCATTGCATATGGATCTTGAATAATTTGTACAGCCATTAGAAACTCCCTGACCAGCCGCTGCCGGGTCCAACATAACCTTCTTGTGGATCAAACCAACCACCGCCATAACCGCCTGATGCACCGGTATAAGCAGAACCTTGACCACCAAAGTAACCACTAGCTAAATTTCCTGCAGCCTGACTAAGAGGGCCAGCAAGCGTACCAAATAGACCACTACCAAAACCACCACTCGGAGGAGTTTGAACCATAGCAGGACGAATACCAGAAGCAACACCACCAATATTAGCACCAATGGTGGCACCTAGACCAAGCTGTTGTGCAGGAGCATTATACATAGCCATCATGTTCTGAATGTCCTGCATCTCACGCTGACGCATTAGATCATACCAGTTCTGACCCATCTGCATGGACTGACCCAATGCCTGAAGTTCATTGGCAGATAATGCCTCACCAAGGGCTTCCTGACGAAGAGCACCACCGGTAGAACCAAGCATACCTTGAGCAAGCAGACGCTTTTCTAAACCAAGTTCCTGTTGTTCACGAGATTTAGCAAGCTGAGGTGCAAGGAATTGCTCATAATATTGAGTACCAATTTCCTGTGGCATGGTACCTGAGATAGCACCAGTCTGTTCACCAGCCCGCTGATAAAGACTATTGGCAATGGCCTGCAGACGGGGGTCCATGTAGGTACCAACAACACGACCGGTTTCATCCACCATCGTACCGCCAAGGCCCATAACATTAACACCCCACGGCATAGCATGAGGCAATACATCACCAAACTGAGGGCCTACCGGTTGATAGCCAGCGCCTCCGCCACCAGATTTTTTACTCATAAGCCCGCCGACTAAAGCTGATGCTGCTCCGCCGGCAATTGGTGCTGCTAATGCTCCCATGATTTATACCTCTTTCTCTAGTACAAAGCCGGTTAGTTTGTAACCGTACTTCTTTTGGTATGCCCTAGGACTTCTCCTAGTGGCAGTTATAATCTTCTTTAAGTTTAACTTCTTAGCAAGTTCAATTGAGAATTGATCCCAATACTTACCATCTCCATACACATTTAACAACACAAGTCCCTGATCACTTACCTTCCAACTCATAAATCCGTGAGAGTTTTCTATCAGATTATCTGTATAGATACCATCATCACCGGATTTACTGAGGTACTTCTCTAGGTCTTCCTTATTCATTAACTACACATTTACTCTATAGCCTCCGCTTGGGGCCATCCAAGTTTCTCCTGTCACAGGATTGGTAAGTTGAGTAAACGCCTGAGTAACCGGTGATCCAGCCGAAGGAGGAGTTACCCAGCTTGGCATGCCACTAGGTGAAGCACCGGGTTTTAATTCAGGTAAACCACCAATGAAACTTTTTGGCCCCGGCCCCGGCATCGGTGTTGGCTGAGGTGCAGCTTGATTATTTCCACTAAACATACCACCGTAACTTGGGAACATACGGTTTTCCTTTCTACCCCAGTTAGTATAATGCCAAAGTGCAAAATCTTCAGGTGTAGTTACACCGTACTTTTGCCTAAATTCATTACGATCTAGTTTAGTATTAAAGTATTCAGATACATCTGGATTTTGAGTGAGGTACTGCTGTGCCGCTTCATTTAAAGAAATATAAGGAACAGATTCCTGTGGCATCATAGGTGCCTGTGCAGGTGCCTGATAACGGCCATAGCTTACCGGTGAATAGTAGGATGGCATCATATACTGCTGTTGAGTTGGCATATACTCAGGACGAGGACGAGGCACATAGGGAGTGTTCTCTTGGTAAGAACCAGAGTTACCCTTAGAACCACCCTTACTAAATAAACCCCCAACTAAACCTGAGGCTACTCCACCTGCGATTGGTGCTGCTAATGCTCCCATATCAACTCTCCAGTAGGTCTACAATTAACTTAAGTTCAGCAGGACCCGGTGCTGAATCAATATCATTCTGAATCTGTGCATAACGGTCACGAATCTTCTGGCGTTCTTCTTCAGCAGCCGCTGCCTCAGCAGGAATCGTTGCTTTAATATCTAAAGGTGCAAATTCCTTGGCACGAACCTTACGGCGAATATCATGGGCAATTTCTTTTGCCTTTGTCATATTAACTACAATACTCATTCTGAATACTCCCATGCATCACGGAAGGTACGGTCTGAAGGAACCTCAGACTCATCTATAATCTTAAACGGTGTGTTACTTGGAACAACTCGTTCAGCTAACTGATTCATTGTCAGAGGAGAGTTCGGTGCAGGAATAACCACCGCAACTCCACCTGTTTTAGGGTCAGGGTAAATAATTCTTTGGCCCATAATATTTTCCTTTAAGCAATTACTGCAACTGTAACCATCGGTGCATCGTCAAGAGTACCACCCGAACTTACATCTCTAGTGTAAATGTCAAAATCATCCACAGTAATGTCTACATTATCTAATTCAATAAAATTATCACTAGCGCAAATACCTACAATAGCTGGATATGCTGTTGATATAGAGTTAGTCATGTTCACTTTATAAAAACCAGTACCACGGTCAGTGATGCTTGTTACATTGTAACTATCGTTAATTGCTACAGTACCAGTACCAGTAAAGTTTACCCATGCTTCTGCAAAGCCTGCATTGGTAGTATCCAATTTACTATTGACTGCAGTTTGAATAGCCTCAAATTCAGTCTGGAAGTCTGCACCAGAGATGACTCGGTTAGCAGCATCAAATCCGCTCCAAGTAAACTGTAGATTGTAGTTACTCATCTAATTTTTCCTTGTTTAGCCAATAGCATCATACTCTGAAGACTTGCCTTATATCCCTTAATACGGCCCTTCATTTCAATTTGAACTACCTTGGCTGCTTTTGATAGTGGGAGTTTATATTCAGCCGGTCTAAAGCCAGAAGTAAAGGTAGCAACACCAAAAATAGAAGCCGTATTACCGTATATATACTGGGTACCGCCGGGATTCAAAGAAAAACTAGCGGAACCTTGGGTGTCAACATTATAATCCCGATACCAGATAAAATCAACATCCATATTCTGACCACCCACGATTACACCAAAGAATCTTTTCAGAATCTTAGTGATACTGGGATTACCAAAATCTAGCCAGACAGTACTAAATTCTGCTTGATAGGGAACATCGGTAGTACTCCAGCATTTACTGTTGGTAGATTCCCAAGTGTGTCCAGCAGCTTCACAGGTTTCTTCAGTCCCGTAGGTAGAGGTTTCATCGGTCTTGTACTGATCCCAGTAGTTACGATAAATAGCCACCGATCCATATTTTGTAGGACTTCCCATTCCCATGTACATGGTGCCATCAATAGTTGACAATAGGGATCTTGGACATTCACTGGTATCAAATACAAATTTAGTTACCCGTGGGGTTTGATCAGGATTACGGATAGTAAAATCAAAGTAATACATTAGATCCCGATCAGGGAAAGCTAACAGGTAAAAGCCACCACAGAGACAAAACTGAGCCTTGCATTGCTCCATATCTGATGACAGAATATGCTGTTCCAGTTCATCACGAATGTTCTTGGATAGCATCATCAATGGCATCTTACCATCGGTTGCAACAATTCTTTCCAGACTACGAAGACCGGAAGCACTTAGGAATACTATGTCATTACCAATCTGTGCTACAGAATCACGGGCCTTGAGACCTACACCAGTAATTAAATCAAAGAGAACCATGTTATCTGGGTCCCAAGGATTACTGTAAATTACAATATTCTCGGTACCGAAGATGACCATCTTGTCAGAAAACTCTGCAATATGTACGATACTGTCACTGCCCCAGACTGTGCTAAGGTCAATTTTACCAGAGGCACCACCATTGTAATCTTCAGCAATCAGAGTATCTGAATAGTAGAGAGTACCGGGATCTTCGGAGATACCACCCACCCACATACGGCCAAACTTACCCATACCACAGGACGGATCAAAGGTAGTAATCCCTGCTGGAATAGTCCAAGTGGAAGTATGATTCATGTCAAACCAACCGCTGCCATTATAATTAATGGGCATATGACCGGACTGGAAACCATAGAATTCATGATTGAAATTAACCCACTGCCAGTTACCATCGGTAATGGTCTGAGGAGTTACTGAGGTAGCAGTACCTTCTTTAACTGTACTGAAGGTCTGCTGAGTAAAGATATAGGGAGTAGTGGTTGTATCCAGTTTATAGATACTATCATCAATACCACAATAGAGAGTTTTAATACCATTCTCTGCAAAATACTCACCAATAGATTTTACAATATCAGCATTGGCAGAAGTGCTACCAATGTTTTCAGATACCTGCTGAATACCTTTACGGCTAGAGATACGACCCTGTTCATCAAGGATAATATTATCTGCCTTAGCCAACCATTGCGGTGGAAGTGCCGCAGGACTAGCCTGAGTATTTAACCCATATCTACCAGTATCATTTAGAATTAAAGGGTTTAACGGTTCAGCAGGCATAGAAATCTACTTCACCGACAGTACGGCCAGCATCAATTGCAATTGCATCACCCAGTGCTTGTTGATACTGAGCAAAGACCATATCACTTAGGGAGCCACCATCTTCACCTCGTTCTGCAATAGCCCTTGCCCATGCACCAAGAATAACTGGCATGTGAGGTACCTTGAGAGTATCGGAGGCTAGTGTAAAATCATCCTGTGGATTCACTACACGGAATGTAATGTTATAGGCAGCATCAGGAATCGTATCAAATTCTACAATAATTTCATTGGTTCCTGAATCAATACTAACTACCGAGTAATAATCGGGAATTCCATATTGTACACTGGCAGTAGGATACTTCGTAAACTGCAGGTAACGGTCAGACATCTCTTGCAGAATCGTACCGTTGCTTTGTTCCTGTGCCATGAGGATACGGGAACGCTCATTGGTACCGGTTAAGTCATATGCCTGTGTGCCATTACTGGTAGTAACAGTGGGAGATGCACGAAGAACGCTCCAGTTCCAAGCATCTTCTACTTCTCTCTTAGATTCGTTGATAAGATCACCAACTAATTTATGATAATCACTGGCAGAACTTGCAGTAAAAACACCAGACCATGAAGCTACGGAATCTTCACGGAGGCGGCGTAGGACTGCGTTGATTAAATTAAGATAGGTCATTTCTTTTTCCCGAAGATAAGGGTAAACAAGTCAATTATACCACGGTAGATCTCCTGAGGAGAGGGTAATAACCAACCCATAATCATTAAGATCCAAACCCAAGGCGGTACTTCCTGATTAATAATCTGAGTACCGGTTACTCGGTTTGCTTGGTCTGCTACCTGTGCTTCACCACCAGCCTCCGTCTGATTACCAACAACCTGCTGTATGTTTTCTTTACCTACCTGTGCGTTGGCATTGACACTGGGGGCATCAGAACCGAAGAAGGATCCAATAGCACCCAAGGTGCTGCAACCCGTTAGCATCAGTGTAAATGTAGCTACAGCTAGTAATTTCATTTAGTAAAAAAATCACGCAGCATCCAAGTCACTACTGAACCAACCATACCAGCAAAACCCATCATCACCCAAAAGCCGCCTTTGGATTTGTTGGCAAGTTCTACCAACTCCTCAAGTTTCTCTTCCATTTTGTCTATTTTCTTGTCCATGGCCTGTACCTTTTCCCAAAGCACTCCATATTTAACTGGATCAAAATCTTCCATTACATCACCACTTCTTGCAAGACCAGTAGCGGGCCGTTAGTTTACTTGGGGGGTTAGTATCACACTTGTGTCTTGCACGGAAAGACTTCCTGCGTTCAGGAATATCTTTCTTAATTTTCATATTAGCATCACCAAACCGAATGGTTTTAGTCTTGTCGCCTTCTTTGGCAACCACTACAAACTTCTTAGTCGGATGATTAGGGGTTCTTTTTGGTTTGTTGTACCCTGAGACACCTGCTCTTGCTAACTTAGGATCTTTAGCCATTTGGTAACAACCTCTCACGAATAGCCACGGTGCCAGTGCCGTTAAAGTTCACCCAAGCACGGCAGGCATAGATGGGTGCTGATCCACCTGCATTCAAAGCATCAGTAATACGGGCAGCGGCAATATCACCTGAAAGCAAAGAAGCAGCTACATTGCCGGTTAAATCTCCAGCAGGAAG
>Ga0180431_10009013_pt1 | contig 11359 bp, 9 predicted proteins | sample SS_ome_11_FD_132459 | JGI IMG/M metagenome (GOLD analysis project Ga0180431, IMG submission 132459) | Hypersaline lake sediment archaeal communities from the Salton Sea, California, USA - SS_1_MS_1 metaG | ecosystem: Environmental > Aquatic > Non-marine Saline and Alkaline > Hypersaline >...
CACATGTACACGCCGGCCGAATTCCTCAAACGGGCCAGCGACGGCGCGATCATGCACGCCCGGCCCGAGGACGGCGTGCGATTGCTGCAGGTGCCGCTGGTGCCCTGGGGGGCCTACCTGCCGGCGCTGCGCGTGCTGGCCCAGGCCTCGCCCAGGGACGTCGTCGCCGCCCAGACCCGGTGGCTCGACGACACGGAGCGGGCGCGCTGCCGCGCGGTGGTGGACCCGCTCACCCCGCGCCAGTTGGATACGCTGCGCGCCTTTGCCGCCGGCCAGAACCCCCAGGAGGTGGCCGAGACGCTGTGCGTGACCGTCAAGACCGTCGACGCCCACAAGACGGTCATCCTCGGCGAGTGCCGCAACGCCTGGGAGCTCCCGCAGGACGCCTGGCTGGACTATCACTTTTTGCGTGAAAAGTTCGGGCGGTATTTCGATGCGCTGGATGTATGATAGCACGAAAGGGGGGGAGGGACATTGGAAAGAGTTCCAAGATCGATTGGAGGGTATTCCGTAGATTGAGCCAAGAGATAGTGGTATACTCTCTACGAAGGCCAACGGAGGAGGGTGACTTGTGAATGCGCAAGGTATCGAAGAGCTGGGGAAAGGATTGGTCCCACTCGAGTTCCAGACGGAGAACCTGGTTCTGTTGATAGGAACCAATCCACTGCCAAACTTGGTGGCAGCCAAGTTGCTTCTGAAAGAGGATGGCACTCTCTACCTTGTCCACTCGGCGGATACGGGCGCAATTGCCCTGCAATTAGAAAAAGCCCTGATGGACAGATACGGAGTGCACCAATGTCAGAAGGTCGAGGTAGACCAGGCAAGTGCACGTGACGTGAGAACAAAAATCGAGTCCCTGATGAAAACCTCGAGGGGCAGTGTAGGGTTGCATTATACCGGCGGTACCAAGACGATGGCCGTTCACACCTACCGCGCTATCGAGAGTGGCACACCCCGCACAGCCCCCCGGCCTGTGTTTAGCTATCTTGATGCAAACTCGTTCGAGTTGCGCGTTGATCCTGACTGGCACGAGAAGGTGCTGTTCCAGGTCAAGCCGACACTCGAGGATTTGTTGGCGCTCCACGGCATCCTGCTCGATGCGGATCGTCGCACTCACGATGTGGTGCTCTCTGGTACGGCTACGGAACTGGCCAGGGCGGCCCCATCCGGTGGACTACAGGTCTGGCGTCACTGGTGTGATCATGTGCTGCGCGAGACGGCGCGTATCGGCAAGGATTGGAGGAAGAAGGGCGAACTTCGAAAGATTACCTTGCCTTTGCCCGATGCATCGACTCTTCAAGACGCCGTCGCAATGCTCAAATCTGAGCTGGGCTTACCCTCCGATGCAGTCGATCTTCCGCTAGATCCGTCTCGTCTCCGTTGGCCGTTCCCTAAAGACAAGCCAAAGTATCTGTGTCGGTGGCTCGACGGCGCTTGGCTAGAGTACTATGTTCTATCCCAGATACGAGCGGTGGCGGAGCAGTGCCAGATCCACGACTGGGGAATGACATTGGCAACCGATCCCGAGTCTTCACTGTTCGAATTTGAGTTTGACGTGGCCGCCATGCGGGGTTATCAGCTCTTTGGCATTTCCTGCACGACAGACCTGAGCAAAACGATCGCAAAGTTCAAGCTGTTTGAGGCGTACATTCGATCCCGCCAGCTTGGAGGCGACGAAGCAAGGGTTGGACTGGTGGGGGGCTGGCCCGACCCTGAGAAGCTGCGCCGTGAAGTGGCCTATTCGTGGGATGTTGAGGGCAAGATAATGGTTTTCGGTCCACAGCAGATGCCTGATCTGGGCGCTCATTTGGCCCAGTGGCTCAAGACCGCGAGTTGAATCGGACAAAGGGGGACAACGTGCAGACCTATACGCTCACTGTGCTGGATACACCAGGTATTCAGCGATATATCTTTGGAAGCAACCGGCTGCGGGAGAACATTGGTGCCTCGGAGCTGGTGCGGCGTGCTACGTCTCTCTGGCCACTTGAGATCCTGCAACAGATCGGAGGTTCCAACGTCCGTAATCCTGCGAACCACGATTTTGACGAAAGCAGGCACATTGAACGCGATCACCTTACCGCTGAGGTCGTCTATGTCGGGGGTGGAAACACCGTCATTCTCTTCCGCGAGCGGGAACAGGCAATCCAATTCACTACCCAGTTGAATTACAAGCTGCTAGAAGAAGCGCCGGGGTTGGAATTGGCTGTTGCGCATATTGACATAGATTGGGAAAAAGACCGGCTGGGGCACAAGGTGAACGAGGCGATGAAACAGTTGGCCCAGAATCGACGGACGCGTTTGCCCTCAGTGCCTCTACTCGGCTTGGCCGTCACCGCTGCCTGTCAGTCCACCGGACTTGTGGCGACGACCACAAACGCCGAGCACGGCAAGCCGGAAGGTGAGGAGACCTATCCCATCTCCTCCGAGGTAGCGGCCAAGTTGGAAACGATCGAAGAAGCCAAGGCGCACCTGTATGCCTCACTCCCAGAGATTGAGAGTGCTGGCTATGACATTCCAAGCAGATTCGACGAATTCGGGCGAACCGCGGAAGAGATGAGCTATATCGCCGTTGTCCACGCCGACGGCAACGGGATGGGACGGTTCTTCCGTAGGATTACGGATCAACAACCAAACTCTCGGGACTATATACAGGAGGTGCGATCAACCTCTCGAAAAGTGGAGGAGGCTTCGCGGGCCGCACTCCATCAGATTGGAATAGCACTGCTTCAAGCCGTAGAGTTCGGAAAGAATAAAGAGCCCTCGATCCGAGGGGTCGTACCCATACGGGGCAGTAAACTTCCCTTCCGACCCATCGTATTTGGCGGAGATGATCTCACCTTTGTGTGCGACGGTCGCTTGGGATTGACGCTGGCTGCCTGTTACCTGGAGGCCTTTGAGCAAGAGACAGAAAAGATCGGCCTCGATCTGCTACACGCCTGTGCCGGGGTTGCCGTCGTCAAGACTCATTATCCCTTCGCTCGCGCCTATCAATTGAGCGAGGAGCTGGCGAGTAACGCAAAGAAGTACGTGCGAGACAACGGTCCTGCTGACTTCTCCGCCCTCGATTGGCACTTTGCCGCTGGTGGTTTGCTGGGGGGTCTGAACGAGATACGCGCGCGTGAGTATCAGGTATCCGAGGGATCACTGACGGTGCGTCCGTTGCGGCTTTACGAGTCTCCCCCCGAATGGAGAACGTGGCCTCAGTTTATCCGCGTGCTCGAAGAGTTCAACAAGGGCTGGGGAGACCGGCGAAACAAGGTGATCGCCCTGCGGGAGGCACTGCGCGAGGGGCCTCAAGCAGTACAGCGCTTCTTGACTGCCTATGGAGAAAGTCTACCCACGCTTGACAGCAGCGTGAGGAGCCTTCAGGAGACCGGCTGGTCTAGCCATGTCTGCGGCTACTTTGACGCGATTGAGGCTCTGGACTTTTACGTGCCAATGTGAGGAGGTATCAGATGGATATTTACACACTCACCTTGATTCTGCTCAGTGATGCGACGTTCGGTCGTGGCGACGGAGTAGCCGGGCTGGTAGACGCCGAAGTCCGCCAAGACCGCTACGGGATGCCATACATACATGGGCGAACCCTCAAAGGCCTACTGGCGGAGGAATGTGCCAGTATTCTCTTCGCACTGGACGAACGGGCCTCGCGCTGGCACGGGGCTGCCCAGCGGCTCTGGGGACGTCCTGGGAGCTCAATAGAGGACAAGGCCATTATGCGCGTCGGAAACGCCACGCTGCCCAGCGACCTGCGAGCGGCTATCACAGCCGATGTGGAATCTGGCAAGTACGCTCCCATCGACGTTCTCGAGTCACTCACCGCAATCCGCCGTCAGACCGCCATGGACGAGACCGGCAAACCAGCCCGCGGCAGCCTACGTGCTACGCGCGTTGTGCTACGCCAGACCACGCTCGAAGCGTCCCTGTGGTTTGTTGAACGTCCCTCTCAAGACGACCTGGCACTACTGGCAGGCTGCGTGATGGCCCTACGCCGTGTGGGTACGGGCAGGAACCGGGGGCGGGGCCGCGTTAAGGCACGACTGGTCGACGCTCAGGGTGAGGACTACTTCGCCCACTTTAAGGAGGCGCTCCAATGATTGCGCTGACTTTCAAGTTTCACCTGAAGGAGCCGTTACTCGCGACTGCGCTGGCGGGAGACCCCAACAGCTCGGTCTCCTTGCCATTCATTCCCGGCAGCATGCTCCGTGGCGCTCTCATCGCCCGCTACTGCGCTACTCACCCCGTCCCCAATGCAGCGGATGATCCCACTTGCCGCCGTCTCTTCTTCGACGGCCAAGTGAGGTACCTACACGCTTACCCTGTGGATCGAGTGGGGCAGCGTACCCTACCCGTACCTTTTTCGTGGAGAGTGGAAAAAGGGACCGAAACCCCCGTGTACGATACGAGCGTCGAGCTTGCTGACTTGGAGCAGCCCAAGCCACTTGGCAAACCCTTCTGCTGGCTCGAAGATAACGAGATCGAACTGTACGAGCCCGCAAAGCAGATCAACGTCCATACCCAACGGGATCGCAAGATGGGGCGCGCCACGGACAAAGCGGGGGCTGTTTTCCAATACGAGGCCATCGCGGCGGGCGAGACGTTCGGTGGCGTGATCCTGTGTATCGACGAAGCCGCTGCCGATGAAATTGAGGCTCTGTTGGCGCCGGATTTGCTATCGATGGGAGGATCCCGCGGCGCGGGCTATGGCCTCGTTGAGATTCAGAAAGTGCAGAGATCGACCGACTGTGACGAGGTACCCGTGACTCTGGACGACCTGTCTCCTGGAGACCAACTTGCTATTACCCTTCTTAGCGATGCGCTGATCCGCGACGGCAACGGTCAATACATGGCCTACCTCAGCCCTGAATACCTGGGATCACGACTGAATGCACATCTGGAACTTGTTCCCGAACACACTCACGTGCAATCAGCCATCGTCGGCGGTTTCAACCGCAAGTGGGGATTACCCCTTCCCCAGACCCCTGTTGCTCGTGCCGGAAGTGTCTACGTGTTTCGGGTTCAGGAGACAGTTTCGGTCAACAGCCTGGACCAATTGATGAAGGAAGGCATAGGCGAACGCCGCGTGGAAGGCTTCGGGCGTGTGGCCGTCAACTGGCACTCCGACTATGAACTCCTGCGGCTCCGTGAGGCGAAAGAACCTGTGCCTGCCTTCGCTCCTGGGCCTCTGTCAGACACCAGTACCGCACTGGCCAGGACAATGGCCGAACGAATGATGCGCCGTACACTCGGGCACAGGCTGGTCGAGCACGTGAACCGGCTGCAGATAACCGGTCCCATCACGAATAGCCAGCTCTCCCGACTGCGGGTTATCGCCCGGAGTGCCCTTGCCGAACAGGGCGTAGAACGTATTGGCAGCTACTTGGACACATTGCAAGAAACTGCTCAGAAGCAGTTTGCGGGGGCGCGCATCGGAAAGCAGCCATTGCTCGAATGGCTCAAAGACCACCTTAGTGCTTCGCCAGATCAGGTCTGGCACGGACTAGGTATGGCACAGAGCGACCTGCCGTCTGTCGGCAATGTACAAGCTGCCTGGACCGCAGCACTGGCTCGGGAATATACCATCCGCTTGATAGATGGGGTGTTAGTAAAGGCGACCCGGGAAAGGAGGGAGCAATGAACGACCATCGAGCTCACTGGAAGCGTTCTCGGGAGATTGTTGAGCGAATCGTTGTCACCGGTGACTTGGTGCTCCTGTCACCCACGCACCTGGGTAGTGGAGACGCGGACAGCCCTACCGCAATGAGCCTGTTGCTGGATCCACTTACCGGCACCGAGCCTTTGCTCACCGGTACGTCCGTAGCTGGTGCACTGCGCAACTACCTGCGAGAGCGCAAGCACGGCTACGGGTACTCACTCACGGTAGAAGAGGAAAGTCACTCGTCCGTGGGACTCTTGTTTGGAGGTCAGAGGGGTGATCCAGAAGGCGAACAGAGCCTACTCATCGTAGACGATGCGCGGAGCAAAGCTGCCGATATCGAGGTGCGAGATGGCGTGCGCATTGATCCAAAGACCCGCACAGCGAAGGTTGATGAGGTGCACGGGCGCAAGCGAGGATATAAGTTCGATCTGGAACTGCTTCAGGCAGGCATCAAGTTCCCTCTGCGCTTTGAGCTGCTGGTTCCAGAGGGAAAGTCTCAAGCACTCAAGTCAGCCCTTGCCCAGGCGCTGTGGGGCTTGGAGCAGGATGAAATCCCGCTGGGCGCACGAAAGCGGCGGGGCTTTGGACGCTGCGAGGTCGAGAACTGGCGCGTGATCTCATACGATCTGAAAACCAAAGTCGGCCTATTGGCCTGGCTGGAAGGCGACGAATCCGGTGCGGCGGAGGGACCACGTATTGCCGACCTGCTCGAGGTAGAGGTCGACAAGGATGACCAACGTTCTCGCTTCTCGATTCAGGCTACCTTTCAACTCGACGGTTCGATGCTGATTCGCTCCGGGTTTGGAGAGTCCGACACGGGGCCCGATATGGTGCACCTCCACTCCCACCGCCCTGGACGAGGGCGTGTCCCCGTGCTGCCAGGCACCAGTCTTGCGGGTGTGATTCGCCACCGCGCTCTCTGCATCGTCAACACACTCGCTGCCGACGGGGCAGGCCAAAAGCTGGTGGATGCGATGTTTGGCCGCGGGCCCACCGAGGAAGACGATACGCTCACCGCCAGCCGCATCCTCGTAAACGAGACCGTCATTGAGGGCACACGCAGCCTGGTTCAAAGCCGGGTCAAGATAGACCGCTTCACCGGTGGGGCATTCCCGACGGCTCTCTTCACCGAACAGCCCATCTTTGGAGGGCCGGATTCCTGCGTCACGGTCGAACTCGTGCTGCGAAACCCCGGGCGTCACGAGATTGGCTTGCTGTTGCTGGTGCTCAAGGACTTGTGCACTGGCGATCTGCCCATCGGGGGGGGAAGCAGCGTGGGCCGTGGACGCCTGATCGGAACGAAGACCGAACTGTCAGTGCGAGGCCCTGACATCAAGCGACGATGGACACTAAAGCAGTCAAGGGACACCGTGGAGGTAACCGGTGACGACACGAGACTGCTAGAAGAATACGTCCAGGCGCTGTTGGAGGAGGTGCAGAGATGAAGATTCGCCAAATTAAGAACGTTCATCGCCAGGTGCAACCAGTAGCACTGGAGGCCTCCTCCGAGGAGCGCATCACCGACTGGCTGATCACCCAGGCCGAGGAGCACAATCTGGTCGCGATGCTGGCCCATGCAGACGACGGCGTAATCTGGGGCAGGGTACAGGAGGGCCAGTTGATCACATCTAGAGGTGTCTTTTCAGAAGATGACGTATCATCCAAACTTTGCGGGTCCACTCTCCAGCAGGTCCGGCTCTTTGGTTCGGATGCCGAACTGCTTCTGTGGCGCGCTGACGGCGAATGGCGGGCACGGCTCGTCCTTGATGGCGCGGGAGAGGCGGTACAGGCTTTCGATGAGTGGCAGATCTTGTGGGGTACGCGTCGCGAGTCAGCCCAGGACGGTTTCACACTGGTGGCCGACGGCGCTCTGGGTCATCGCCATGCGCCCCCAGTGGAAATCGATGCCCACCTATTCTTCCCCGAAGATGTCCACCGTCCCCTGCGCTTGCAGGTACGCCACTACCTCGAGATTGCCCCCGAGAGCGGTTTGCTTCGCATCGCTCTCAGCCGACTGATGACTGTGGGCGATGAGACACAGATTGGAAAGGAGCAAGGACAATGACCTGGCCAAAACATCGGGATCCGAAGGCTAGGCGCAAGGCCAAAGCGCCCTACAACTTTGTCCCGCTGCCGGAAAAGGCCTTGCCGGCAGGTAAGCCGCGCTGTCAGGACGTGTACCATGCAGACTTCCATACCGGATGGCTCGACTGCGTGCTAACTACTTCCTCGCCTCTTTACGTCCGCTGTGGCATCCTGTCATCCCAGTTCGACAAAGTGGAGGCCAAGGACTTGCCCAAGTTCTTCTACACAAACCCCGAGACCTTGGATCCGGTCATTCCTGGCTCCTCACTGCGAGGGATGTTTCGCGCACTGGTGGAGATTGTCAGCTACAGCAAGGTTCAGCCGGTTACGAGTCAAGAATTGGTCTATAGAGCGGTGGGAGACACGACCTCGCTGGGCAAAGAGTACCGGGCATCGTTTATGAAGGAGGTCGGACAAAGAACTTACGCTTCCCAGGTTAAAGCGGGTTACTTGCACCGGCAGGGACAAGGTTGGGAAATCATCCCTGCGAGCCCGATCTCAGGGGTGAGCTTTGCACGGATTGAACGAGATATTATTCGAACTATCCAAGACAGCCTGAGCCGATGGCATGGCTGCCGTAATGCGCACAAGATATACGTCGCCGTCGACCCGGTTCGTGACCACTCTCATAACAGGGGTAGGATCAAGTTGCGCTACGCCAAAGTATCACGAGCGTCACACGAACCAAAGTCGGGTTTGCATGAAGGAGTGTTAGTACAAACGGGGCCAGTGCCTCGCAAACATCTGGAGTTTGTCTTCGGCCTTCCCAGCGAACGTAAATGCCTAAGCATTCCTGAGGAAGTCGTCGCCGCTTACCGGGATCAGATCACAGATGATCAGAAAAAACTCCTTGGGGACTCTGCGGCTTTGCGCAATTGGCAACCAATCTTCTACATAATCGAGGATGGCAAGCTGCGTTTTTGGGGACACGCGATGATGTTCCGACTACCTTACCGCAGTTCTCCTCAGGACTTTGTGCCCGAAGCGCTGCGTGATCCCAATATGACCGACCTGGCCGAGGCCATGTTCGGCTACGTCGAGCCCGACGAGAACGCCGAGCGGCCCGTCGCCCGTGCTGGCCGTGTCTTCTTCTCCGAGGCCACGTTGGAACGAGGACAAGACGATATCTGGCTGTCGGAGGAGCCCATCACCCCAAGGATTCTTGCGAGTCCCAAGCCCACCACCTTTCAACACTATCTGGTTCAGACCGAGCCGGACGACAGACGACGCTTGAGCCACTACGCCAGCCCTGCCCCGGAGGAAACCGTCATTCGTGGGCACAAGCTCTACTGGCATAAGGGAGACGCAAGACGTGAGGACTTTGAAGAGGACAAACCGGTCCAACCGGATGACACCCAGCACACCAGCATCGAGCCAGTGAAAAGCGGGGTGCGCTTCCGTTTCGGGGTTCACTTTGAAAACCTGGGCCCCGTGGAATTGGGGGCTTTGCTCTGGCTGCTGGAGATGGCTGCCGACGACGGCTACCGCCTGAAACTGGGAATGGGCAAGCCGTTCGGGCTGGGTGCCGTCAGGGTAGAGGGCACGCTGCATCTGACCGACCGTTCCGCGCGCTATACCCGCCTCCTCAAGGAGGATGGCTGGGCTACTGGCGAGCAGCCCAATGCTGATGCCGCCTGGTCATCCGCCACTCGCGCTTTCGAGCAATGGATTCTGAGTGATCACGAACTCAATCCCAAGGGCGCGGAGACGCTGAAGGACGTGGACCGGATCAAGATGCTATGTTTCCTGCTCTCCTGGCATGGCCCCGAACCTCCTCGAGAAAAGACTCGGTATCTGGAGATCCAGCATCCCCAGGAGGGTAACGAGTACAACGAACGTCCAGTGTTGCCTACCCCAGCGGATGTGCTGACGGGCGAGCAAGTGGCGACGGCTGCTCCTACACCACAGCGTCGACCCCGACCTGAGCCCCCACCCCCTCCACAACCCCAGACTGTGAGCCATCCCACCGCTGCCGCCGAGATCAAGACGGGCGATTTGCTGGAGGGCCGAGTGGTCGCCGTGGAAGCCAATCGCGTGGTCATTGACCTTGGTGTTGCACAGGGCAGCATGGGGTTGGTTCATTTGGACCGCCTGGTTCAGCAAGATGATTGGTTCAAGCGGATGTATCCGGGTCGCAGACTGACGGCTCGCACCCTATACGACGAAGGAACGCTGGAGGAAGACATCGGCGGCACGCGCATGCAGGTCCGTGTACACAAGATAGAACGACGCCACGGTAAGACCATGGTCAAACTGCAGTTCGTTGCCTGGCTGGCGGAAGGAGATATGTGATCCTCCTCAACTTCTCCCACCCCCTCACCCCCGACCACCTGCAGCACATCGAGGCCATGACCGGCCAACAGGCAGAGCGCGTCATCGACCTGAACAGTCACATCGACCACCAGCAACCCCTGCCCCCCCAGGTCGCCGCCCTGGCCGATTCCTGCAACCTCTCCCCCACCGAGTGGCAGACGCTCCCACTCCTGGTCAACCCGCCCTCGCTCAACTTTGTCGCCGTGGCGCTGCTGGCGGAGCTGCACGGGCGCTGCGGCTACTTTCCGGCCCACCTGCGCATGCGCCCGGTGCGGGGCAGCGTGCCGCCCCGCTACGAGGTCGCCGAGGTGCTCAATTTGCAGGCCATGCGCGATGCGGCGCGGGAGAGGCGGGGCGGATGAGACGGCGGGCCGAGTTCCTCGACGTCTTCCTGCGCGGCGCCGGCCCCTCGCCCGCGCTGCTGGGTGCGTTCGCGCTGGGGCTGGTCGTCGTCGGGCTGCTGGGCGACCTGGCGTACGACCTGCTGACCGCACCGGCGGACAACTTGCCCGTCGCCTGGCGCCCGGCGGTGGCGGCCGCGCTCCTCACCGGCCTGGCCTACCTGCTCTACGACCGGGACCGGCGGCGGGGGCGCGGGGTGCAGGCGGTCGTCGACGAGAGCCAGCTCGCCCCGCCCCACGCCGGGCTGATCTGGCTGTTCGGGCCGGGTCGGTTCGAGCACCTGCTGTTCGCGCTGGACCACCACCGCAAGGGCGGCGGTGCCGCCCACTGCTGGCTGGTCATGCAGAACGTCGAGCCCGTGCGCGAGGCGCTCAACCGCCTCACCCAGCAACTGCTGGAGCAAGGCGTGGAGACCCACCTCCATCCCGTCTACATTCCCCAGTTGGGCTTCGAGCCCGCCTACCAGGCCGTGCGCGCGGTTTTCGAGCGCGAGGCCGCCGAGGAGGGGCTGCGGTCCGAGCAGGTCATCGCCGATATCACCGGCGGCACCAAGCCGCTCACCGCCGGGATGGTGCTGGCCGCCCTCACCACCGGCGGCGCGCTCGAATACGTCGAGAGCGACCGCGACGCCCAGGGGCAGCCCATCCCCGGCACGCTGCGCGTCGTGCTGGCCGATACCGCCTTTTACCTCACCAGGGAGGAATGAACATGCCCCTCGCCGCCGTCGTCACGCTGACCCCCGTCGAAACCGCCTCCGTCCCGGCCGACCTGGGCCGCGCCGTCCACGCCTGGTTCCTCGACCGCATCGAGGGCGTGGACCCCGAGCTGGCCCACCGCCTGCACGAGGGCGAAGGCCCGCGCCCCTTTACCGCCTCCAACCTGTGGGGCACCGGGCGGGCG
>Ga0180431_10009015_pt1 | contig 11357 bp, 13 predicted proteins | sample SS_ome_11_FD_132459 | JGI IMG/M metagenome (GOLD analysis project Ga0180431, IMG submission 132459) | Hypersaline lake sediment archaeal communities from the Salton Sea, California, USA - SS_1_MS_1 metaG | ecosystem: Environmental > Aquatic > Non-marine Saline and Alkaline > Hypersaline >...
CCAACAAAAAGGTTAACCCGCACGCAGGCTTCACCTGGCCGGGACTCAACGAAAGCCGGTGAAAGGGGTTTACTCGGGCTTATCCATCTTGAATGCCAGCTCGGGGTTGAACAACAAGATCGTCCTGCTGTCCCAGCCGTGGCTGCCCGTCAACCCGTATTTGCTGCCGTCCCCAGGCACCCACGACAGGTACCACCACCTCCACTTCTCGTAGGTGGTCTCCTCGTCGGCGATTCTCACCGTGCCCTGTATCCTGTAGAACCTGTCCTCTTCCTCGGCTGGGAACGTCAAATACGCGTCGGGGCGTCTCTTCAGGTGCCTCACCTTCCTGGTGTCCCTCCAGGTGGGAAACCACATCTCGGCGTAGGGGTCCTCGTTGTAGTTGGTCATCTGTCTGTCGACTTCGTCGCCCTTTTCATCAAAGGTTGTGAGCCACACGACTTTGGCGTTCTTAAAAGCCTCTTCAAGACCTGGTAACTTGTTCATAATACAGACAATCCACGACCGTATTTAAACGATATAAACAGGGGTCAATGAAACCGCGTGTTCGTATACTCTATGGCGACGGAAAACAGTTTTTACCCCCTGTCCCCCAGTACCAGACATGGAGCTATCGCTTAAACAGGCCATAGAGAAGGCCATCGAGATAGAGGACGAGGTGATACGGTTCTACCAAGACAAGATGTTGAAGGCCGTCTACCCGGGTTCCAGGAAGCTCCTCGAGTATCTAGTGGAACAGAAGAAGGGCCACAAGAGCTTCTACGAGGAGTACATCAGCAAGTCAGAGGAGCTCGGGGGCTACTGCAGCATGCCCATCGAGTTCATGGACTACAAGATATCGGATAACCTGGTCGAGCAGAACATCAACGAGGACTCCAGGATACAGGAGATACTGATATTCGCCGCCAAACAGGAGCAGCGCATCCACGAGTACTACATGGCCCTGAGCGAGGAGTACAAGGACTCCGACATAGGGTACATATGGGAGTGCTTCGCGAGGGAGTCCCTCATACACAAGGAGTTCTTCGAGAAGGAATACGACCAGAACATACTGAAAGAAGCCTAGAACCCTCCACCCCCAATTAAGCGGCTGGTCACGCTGACCGCCAGCATACGCGTGCCTACCCTTTTCACCCGACGAGATCACGCCTCTCCCGCCATCGTCGATGATTTTTTACCCCCATGTAACATGTAAACCTGAATCGATTTGGATGAAAAAGAAACACGTGAACCCCAGACAATAACGGCGTTCACAGAGGAAATGGAGAAACACCCAGGATACTTCACCTATTACTGGGACCCCGGGAAAGGTAGGCTCCTCCTCGAGGTAGATAAGCTGGAGACGGAGTTCCTCTACGTCAACAGCCTGAAGGCGGGGATAGGCAGCAACGACATCGGGCTGGACAGGAACCAGCTGGGCTCCACCAAGGTGGTCAAGTTCCAGCGCATGGGACCCAAGGTCCTTCTGACGCAGGTCAACTACCGGTACCGCGCCATAAGCGACAACCCCAAGGAGAGGGAGGCCGTCGAGGACGCCTTCGCCAGGTCGGTCATAAGCGGGTTCACCGTGGAGGCCGAGGAAGACGGCGTGGCGCTCATCGACGCCACAGAGTTCTTCCTCAGGGACGCCAAGCAGGTGGCCCAGCGCCTCAAAGACAGGGAGCAGGGCGAGTACGAGCTAGACCCCCAAAGGTCGGCCATATACCTGCCGGCCACGAGGAACTTTCCCAAGAACACCGAGATAGAGGCAGTGCTCACATACCAGGGAAAGACCCCGGAGACTGGCTCAAGACCGTGGCGCCCGAGCCAGAGAACATCACCGTGAGGCAGCATCACAGCCTCATCGAGCTCCCCGACGACGGCTACACCCCCCGCAGGTTCGACATAAGGAGCAGCTACTCCCCGGTGACCTTCACGGACTACGCCGCCCCGGTAACCGAGCCCATGGAGAAACACTACATACGCAGGCACAGACTCAAGAAGAAGAACCCGTGCGCCGAGGCGAGCGACCCCGTCGAGCCCATAGTCTACTACGTGGACCCCGGCGTACCCGAGCCCATAAGGTCGGCGCTCATAGAGGGAGCAAGGTGGTGGAACATCGCCTTCGAGCACATCGGCTACAGGGACGCCTTCAGGGTGGAGACTCTGCCAGACGGCGTCGACCCCATGGACGTCAGGTACAACGTGATCAACTGGGTCCACCGAAGCACCAGGGGATACAGCTACGGCATGACGGTCACCGACCCCAGGACGGGCGAGATAATCAAGGGAAACGTGAGCCTGGGCAGCCTCAGGATCAGGCAGGACTTCCTGATAGCCATGGGCCTCATGGGCGAGTACACCGAGGACGGGGACAACACCTCCGAGGCCCTCGAGATGGCGCTGGCCCGGATAAGACAGCTCAGCGTCCACGAGGTGGGGCACACCCTGGGCCTAGGGCACAACTACGCCAGCAACATCAACGACAGGTCCAGCGTCATGGACTACCCCGCCATGTGGGTGAAAGAGAGAGACGGGAGACTAGACCTCAGCGAGGCCTACGAGACGGGGGTAGGCGAGTGGGACCTAGTGAGCATCGAGTACGGCTACCAGGACTACCCACCGGGCACGGACGAGGACGCCGAGCTGGACAGGGTGCTGAACGACGCCTTCAGCCGCGGGCTCCTGTTCCAGCCCAGCAGGGACGCGGGGCCGGGAAGCGCCAGCCCCTACGCGGCGTACTGGATAAACGGGGTGGACCCGGTGGAGGAGCTCCACAGGGTCATGAGGGTCAGACGCGTCGCCCTGGAGAGCTTCGGAGAGCACAGGATCAGGGTCGGCGCGCCTTTGGCCTACCTTGAGGAGCCCCTGGTGACCACGTACCTGTTCCACAGGTTCCAGCTGGAGTCGACGGCCAGCGTCGTCGGCGGCCTCTACTACCACTACAAGGTCAGGGGAGACGTACAGGAGCATCAGCGAGTGGTGCCCGCCGACGTTCAGAAACGGGGGCTGGAAGCGCTCATCGAGACCATCACCCCGCAGGCGCTGGCGCTGCCGGACGAGCTACGGGACATGATGCCCCCACGCCCCCAGCACCTGGCCCAGACACGGGACCTGTTCCCCGGGCGAACCGGGCTCACCTTCGACCCCATGGCGGCGGCCGAGACGGCCGCGGGCTTGACCGTCGGCGTCGTGCTGCACCCCGAACGCGCGGCGCGCCTGGTGGAGTACCATTCACGCGACCCCCGCCTACCCGGGCTGGGAGACGTCATGGACAGGCTCTTCGAGGCCACCTGGCTGACGGTGCACGAAGATGGTTACCACCAGGAGCTGCAGCGCGTGGTGAACAACGTCGTGCTCTACCACTCGGTCGAGCTCGTGAAGAACAGCGAGGCCCCGGCCACGGTTCGAAGCCTAGCCTACCTCAAGCTACTGCAGCTCAACGAGAGGGTCTGCGAGACGGAGACCGAGGACGAGGCGCAGCTATCCCAGTACCTCATCCTCGGCGCCATACTGGAGCAGCTGCAGGAGGACCCCGAGGCGCTGAGCCTAACGCCCCCCGCCGAGCCCCCCATGGGTCCCCCCATCTAACCCCGCCCCCCGCCCACCCCCTTGCCCCGGGTTTTATAACGCCGTACTCCTGAAACTGATGTTCACCATGAGCGTCAGAAAGAGGCCGCCAGGCGGCGAGTTCAGGAGATGCGACGTGTGCGGCTACGACCGGGGATTCCACTCCTCGTTCGTGGAAAACGACGAGAAACATAAAGTCATACTAATCTGCCCCGAATGCGGGGCGAGATACGACATAGGCTGGACGATCGAGCTATCTACAGAGTGAATATGTTTGACCTAATAAGCCGCCTGAGAGACCCGTCTATATTCCAAGGTAGCCTGAAGAAACGAGGCTACTTTGAAGGTTGGTACTTCAAACAGGTGGGGCCGAGAGGAACGAGAAAGCTGGCCGTCATCCCAGGAGTCTCCCTGACCGGCGAGAACAGCCACGCCTTCATACAGGTGTTTGACGGGCACGCGGGGGAGGCACACTACGTCTCGTACGACCTAGAGGAATTTATACCGGGTAAACAGCCTTTCAGTTTGAGGGTCGGGGACAGCCGTTTTAGCCTATCAGGCATGGACCTGGAAATCCCCGAGCCGAGGATAAGCGGCTCCCTCCGTTACTCGGATCACACCCGGCCAGTGTACCGGTGGCATGATAGGGGCATAATGGGGTGGTACGGCTACGTCCCCTTCATGGAGACCTACCACGGCCTGCTTAGCATGGATCACGTCGTCGAAGGCTCCCTTGAGATGGCGGGACAGGAACACGTCTTCGACGGCGGCAGAGGCTACATCGAGAAGGACTGGGGAAGGAGCTTCCCCTCCTCGTGGGTGTGGATGCAGTCGAACGGGTTCCCCGAGCCCAAGACAAGCCTAATGGTGTCAGTGGCCTCGATACCCTGGCTGGGATCGGCCTTCGTCGGCCACATCGCGGTCATGCTGGTCGACGGAAAAATGATCAACATGTCCACCTACATGGGCGGCAAGATAAGGTCTCTAAATACAGGCGGGCATGGCGTCGCGTTTAAAATTGAGACCCGGAGTCATGTCCTCGAGGTTGAAGCAAGGAAAGGAGAGTCCATCGTCCTCCGCTCACCCATGAGTGGCGAGATGACCGGCAGAACCATCGAAAGCCTGTCAAGCGAGGTAGACGCCCGCCTGTTCTCGAAGATCGATGACGCGACCCTATACTCTGGAACCGGAGGAAACGCCGGGCTAGAGATAATGGACCAAGACGACGAACTAGCGCGTGGCCTGAACCTCGCGTAAGGCACTGGCCAGCCTTTAATTTCAACCGTTCATCACAGAGTCTATGCCAAAAGTAAAAGCCGGGGACGAGGCGCCGGACTTCACTCTGAAAGACCAGGCCGGGGAACCAGTGTCGCTCAGCGACTACAGAGGCAGAAGCAACGTGGTGCTGTTCTTCTACCCGAAGGACTTCTCGCCGGGCTGCACGAGACAGGCCTGCAGCTTCAGGGACAGCTACGAGGACTTCACGGACCTGGGCGCCGAGGTAATAGGGGTCAGCGGCGACAGCGTCGAATCCCATAAAGAGTTCCTGGACACCTACCTGCTCCCTTTCACCCTTCTCAGCGACCCACGCGGCGAGATAAGGTCTCTCTACGGGGCGACCAAGGGCTTCGGCCTGCTGCCGGGGCGCTACACCTACATAATCGACAAGAGTGGGGCGGTGAGGCACGTATTCACGAGCGAGACAAACATGCAGAAACACATAGACGAGGCGCTGCGGATACTACGGGAGATCACAGACTAACCTGTATCGCGTTTCATCTTAGCCATGCACAGCCGCCAAACTACCTATATCAGATACATAACGCGAAAAAAGAGCTTCAAACCATACGCCTGGAACAGATCATAGGCAAGCCCCTGTTGATACTAAGAACGGGTTTATACCGGGATTCGACAATCCCTAAAAAACAAAGGACAAGCCATAAACACGAGGGGGGCTGCTGGATGCTGGGGTACCTCAAGTACGTATATGCTAAAAGGGGCGTCATAGCGGTCGCAACCACATACTACCTGGTCCTCGTCACGTTCCTAACAGCCTACGTACACCCAACCCGAGCCGTCACAGTCACCATAGACGACTACAACGAGGCTGAGGTGGAGCTAGCCTTCATGCTCCTCAGCCTACCCGCGGCCGCCCAGTTCATCCTGGACAGCCTGAAGAAGCACCCCCAGGAAACATCTGCCGCGCACACGACCAAGTCGCGGCTGATACCCGGTATGAAGCACGTTGTGACGACCCCGCCCCCAAGTGACAGCAGCCTGTCCATCATCATGAATGCAGATATTTCAGACACGTAATCCTTCTGGGTTTTAAGGCTTCTGAAAGAGTAACGTAACAAGCGGGGAACAGACCCATACAGTGATATCAATGAATAAAAAGGGCTTGTTTCGACTAGAACATGCACTTCATACCAGTTGAGCACTCCACCGTCAGAAGCTCTGCTCAGCATCAGTCTCGATTCAAGCCTGACTGCCGTGGAGCTTCGTGTTGCTCCATCTGATGAAATAGGGATGAGGAGTTCATATGTGCGAACTTGCTGAGCCACGCCTCGTCTTTCAGAAGATTGGCTAAGGAAAAGGCTCTACATGTTCTTTCATAATTCCCCCGGCGCGGGCAATTAAATAAAAAAGTATTTTACTTGGTGGTCAGCGTGTACTTGACGCCTAGCGGCATGAGCGCCTCGTCGATCCTCCCGATGAGGTCCTCGACCTGATCCATGCTGGGATCGATGAACCACTCGAAGAAGAAGTCGTACTCGCCCAGCTTGTGACCCGACTTGCTGATGATGGTGTCACACCGCTCCTCCGGCATATCCTCGACGCCGAAGAACTCCATCACTCCATGGGTGGAGTCGAAGCCGAGGCCACCCATCCCGTAGCTGGGTACCCCAGGCATGTGAAGGGCAGCCTGTATGTTGGTGTCCATGATGCAGACCTCCGGCATGTCAACGGCCACCTTCTCCAAGGCGCGCAGAGCCTTCATGAGGGGCGGCCCGTATAGCTTCACGTAGCTTATCATGTTTATTCAATAACTTGTAGGGAAACATACGATATAAACCAGTAACAAGAACCACGGGGATACAGGATCAAGCACCGAATAACTCCAGAAAATTGTCATGTGAATAACACGAACAGGCAGTAAACCCCTGCTGGGACGAAAAACGAGTTGATGGAGGGACTCAACCCCTAAAACAGGGGGGGCACCAGATATGGAGGGAAAGGGTTTTGCTGGGGTACCTACGGTACGTTTACTCCAAGAGAGGGCAGATAGCGGTCGCCATCAGCTACTACCTCTTCCTAGTCACCTTCCTGGCCGCATACTCCCACCCCAGCCACTCCGTAACGGTAACCATAGACGCCTACAACGAGGCCGACGTAGAGCTAGCCCTGATTCTCCTCAGCCTGCCCGCCGCGGCACGCTATCTGTTAGAAGGGCTACGAAGCACGCCTGGTGAAGAGCCGCGGAAAACCCAAGTTCAGATAACCCGTACACGAGAAGAACATCGTTAACAAACGTCTAGTGATCGAAGAGACTCATTATTGGTATGGAGTTCCTCCATGTACTGTGTGATGTCTGTTGAGTAAATAGGTGAAACTGTAGTAACGGTTGTTCTCTCACCAGCCGTGGACTCCGTGATGTCCGCGCCATGGAAGTACTTCATGCGTTTACACATGCATCCTCCATCACGGTCTAAAAAAAGCTGAGTCAAGCTAAAGGATTATAAAATGAAGCCCGGTTAAAAACGCGTCCAGTTGAGTTCCTTCTTTATCTGTTCCACGTCGTGTGGAGGATAACCCGAGTAGTATTTACTAACGTAGCAGTAGACGTCATGGTCTTCGAGGTAATCACCTATTCGGCGGGCCCAGCGACGGTTGGTCTCCGAGGCGTCGCGCTCTACGACGCCCTTCTCGCCGTCTACTTTCCGTCTATCCCCCTCTAGGCGTATGTAGATGATGCCGCCGGTGACCCGGTCTATAGTGGGGAGCCAGGGGTGCTCCTGCTGGACCACGCATATCCCCTGCTCCGCGAGGGCGTCGAGGCGTTCCTTCTCAAGCCATGCCCTGTCCCTGAGCTCGACGGCGTACCTGTGTCGCACGGGTAGGGTGGACAGGAACCCGGTCAGGGCGGGGGCCTCGGCCGGCTTGAAGCTGGGCGGCAGCTGCAGCAGGAGGGGGCCCAGCTTGGAGCCAAGCAGCCCCATGTTCGATATGAAGGCGTCCAGCTTCCCCTCCGGGGACCGCAGTCCGGGGCTGTGACTGATGCCGCGAGGGAACTTGGCAGAGAAAACGAAGCCCTCCGGCGCCGCTTCCTCCCAGTTCTTCACAGTCTCTCTTCGGGGTATCCTGTAGAAGGTGCTGTTTATCTCCACGGAGTTGAACCGCCTCGTGTACTCTCCGAGATACTCCTCCGGTTTGAGCCCCCTGTAGAGCCCCCAGAACCCGTAGCTCCACCCCATGGAGCCCAGATACAGCTTTCCGGTCATGCGATCATCCTCCTATCTTGAACAACAGCCACTCGTTCTTCTCCGAGCCCGACGTCTTTACTAGTTCGTACCTCCCGTTCAGCCTCTCCCCGCTGAGGACGACGGTTATCTTGTCCGCGCCCCACTTGACGGGGACGTAGAAGCCCCTGTCCCAGATGACCACGCCGCCGGCCCCGTACTGGCCCTCCGGGATCACGCCCTCGAAGCCCCCGTACTCCAGTGGGTGGTCCTCGGTCCTCACGGCTAGGCGTCTGACGCCGGGCTCCAGCGGCACGCCCTTGGGGACGGCCCAGCTCACGAGGACGCCGTCCCTCTCCAGCCGAAGGTCCCAGTGGGTACGCCTCGCGTGATGCTCCTGGACCACATAGCTGTTACCAGACCCGGTCGCAGCGCCCCCCACGGGCTCTGGCGTCGCGCCGAAGTCCCGCTTCCGGTAGTAGTCCTCCAGCCGCTCGGGTTTCACCTGCGCCATGCTGCACAGTCGCGGCGGCTTGTCGTGTCTGAACCCCTGGAAGCGGGGGGCCCTCAGCCGGTTGTCTTCGGTCAAAGCCTGGTACCCGATCTGAGCCACGAGCCTGGGCTCCACCCAGACCGCACCCCGGGGTATGTCCGGCTCGTCGAACCACGGCGCGTCGACGCGGAGCCCGTCAAGGGTTTCACGGGTTTCACGCAGCTGCTCGTCCGTGAACCCGGTGCCCACCCTGCCCACGTAGACCGGTGAGCCGTCGCTGTAGAGGCCCAGCAGGAGGGCGCCGAAGGTGGGCGTCCGGGCGCCCTCTCCGGGCGTGTACCCGAAGACTACGCAGTCGCAGGACTTCACCTGTTTTATCTTGAGCCAGTCGCTGCTCCGGGAGCCAGGCTGGTATGTGCTGGTCCTCCGTTTCGCGATCACCCCCTCGAGTCCTCTTTTCGTGGCGGCCTCGTAGAACTCGACGCCGCGGCCCTCGACGGGTATGCTCCTGGTGACGTGCCGTCCTTCCCGTAGCCTAGTTTTAAGCGTCTCCAATCTGCGTTCCAGCGGCTGGTCGATGACGCTCACGCCGTCGACCTCAAGGACGTCGAACACGACGTATGTGGCCGGGCTTGTCGCCGCCAGCTTCTCCGCGTCCCCGGGTTCGCTGGTCTGGGTCCTCAGGGCCACCGCCTGGAAGTCGGCGTTGCCCCCGCTGAAAACGATTATCTCGCCGTCGAGGACCACGTCCTCGCAGAGCGTCTTCAGCTCCTCAAGCTCGGGGAACCTGTCAAGAAGCTCCAAGTTGTTCCTGCTTCGGACGCTGAGGGTGTCTGAGACGTAGGATATGGCTCTGACGCCGTCCCACTTGACCTCGAAGACCCACTCGGGGTCGTCGAAGGGCCTCGGCGCCGGCCGGGCGAGCATGGGCGAGTAGAGGTTCATGTCTTCTGCAGCTGTGCCAGCGTGTCTCTGAGGGCCGACATGAGCTCCCTGACCTCCTCGGTCTCGGGCTCCTCGACGGCTATGACCTCCCCCTTCATCTTCTGCTCGACGAGCTCCTCGACGCGTTCCTTGAACGTGTCCTTGAACTCGGTGGAGTCGAACTCGCCGGTGAGGTTCTCCATGATCTTGAGGGCGATGTCCAACTCCTCCCGGCTGGGCTCCTCCACCTTGCCTAGGTCCTCGTAGCTCCTGGGGTCCACCACCTCGTCGCTGTACCGGAGCGTGGTGAGCACCAGCGAGTCCCTGTAGTGGTAGACCAGCACGGGGTTCTCCTTGGTGCGCAGGGTGAACGTGCCCACGCCGGCGAGGCCCTTCTCCTTGAACGCCTTCAACAGCAGCCCGTAGCTGTCCCCGCTCTTGTCCGGGGCCAGCACGTAGCTCTTGTCGAAGAAGACCCTGTCCACCTGGCCGAGCGGCACGAACTTCCTCAGGCTGATCTTCTTGTTGGACTCGGGGCGGAGCGCGTCCAGCTCCTCCTTGGTGAAGACCACGTACTCATCTTTCCTCACCTCGACGGCCTGCCCCACCTCGCTCCAGGGCACCACCTCCCTGTCTAGGGTGCATACCCTCTCGTACTTGAGGGGGCACGCGTCGTCCCTCCTGACGTATTTGAAGCTGAAGCTCTGGTCCTTGATCATGGTGTACGCCTTCACGGGGACGTTGACGAGGCCGATGCTTATCCTGCCCGTCCAGACGCTGCGGGTCGAGGGCTTGCCCTTTAAGACGCTCATCTCTGAAGTTATCAACGAGTCGGGGCGTCTTAATTGTTACCTATGTTATATCCTGAGGCTCGTCCCAGATATCCCTCCACGGGTCCTCGGCTAGATCGGGCACGTTGAATATGTTATGGTCGAAGGGCCTCACGGAGGACAGATCGCCCCACGCGACGGGGGTGCTCACCGTCGCCTCCCTTACGGCGCGGAGGCTGTACGGGGCGACCATGGTTGACCGTTCACTGTTCTGCGGGTGGTCCACGAGCAAGGTGCCAGGGACGTTGGTCTGTCTCCGCTCGGATACTATGAAGCCGTGCCTGGCGGCGAGCTCTCTGGCGATCCCGTGCACATACTCTCTTGTCTGTCTGAAGGTGTGAACAGGCTCGACGTGTACCAGCACGTGGACCCCCTTCCGCCCCGAGGTCTTGACGTAGGGCTTCACGCCCCTCTCGTCGAGGGCCTCCCTTAGGAGGACGGCTGCCTGGACGGCTTCCCCCAGGCCGGCGGGGGGCTCGGGGTCAAGGTCGAAGAGAACGAAGTCGGGCTTCGAGGTGTCCGTGACCCTGGACAGGGGCATGTGCAGCTCCAGTGAAGCCAGGTTCGCGAGCCAGAGCAGCGTGTCCAGGTCGTCGCACACCACGTAGCTTGTGTCCCTGTCCGCCGACTTGCTGTACTTCACGTGGGTCCTGACCCAGCCCGGGGTCCCCGGCGGGGCGTCCTTCTCGTAGAACCCCTCCGCCTCCACGCCATCCGGGTACCTGGTCCTGACGAGGGCCCTGCCTCGGAGGAAGGGCAGTACGCGCGGGGCGACCCGGATGTAGTACTCGATGACATCCTTCTTCGACAACCTGAGCCCGGGGTACATGGGTTTGTCCAGGTTCGTGAACCTTACTCGGGTCAGGTCCTCCATGAGCCTCGCCCACTGAAGTAGTTCGCCGAATCTTAATATATGCGGTCTGCTTGCAAGGAGTAATTTTAGTGCCCTTAATCGTCAGGTGGGGTATCCAAGCATGGATGGCCTTTCTTCGACTTGATTCGTCGTCCACGACGCCCGCGTGTTAGCCTCCCGGCTCTTCACCTCGCCCCTTTAGGTCGTAGACGTGGAGTTGCAAGACCTTGATCCTCTCCTCGAACGCA
>Ga0180431_10009016_pt1 | contig 11356 bp, 9 predicted proteins | sample SS_ome_11_FD_132459 | JGI IMG/M metagenome (GOLD analysis project Ga0180431, IMG submission 132459) | Hypersaline lake sediment archaeal communities from the Salton Sea, California, USA - SS_1_MS_1 metaG | ecosystem: Environmental > Aquatic > Non-marine Saline and Alkaline > Hypersaline >...
GCATCGCCTCCAGCGAAGCGGTTCCGCGCTCGTCCCGGGCGCGGCGGATCGTTCCGCACCGGCGAATGGGCAGGGCCAATCCCTTCGCTTCAGTGATTGTTGATCTCATGGAATGCCTCTGCAAAATCCCACGGATCCGATCCGAATCCGGTGAGCAGATCCGCGCCGATCTCCATGAAGCCGCTCTCGCCGAGGGCCTGGAATGGTCTCTCCAGAAGCGACGCCCGTTCGAGGCGCACCCGCCAGTCCTGGGTGAAGGTATCCGGGCTGATGCCGTTGTATACCTCGACCTGGGCGTAGGTGAACATCGCCGGTGGTTTTTCCAGGAACGGCTCGGAGAAAAAGATGCGCCGGTTCGGGTGCTGGGCGACGACCAGGAAGCGCAGCGCGTCCTGCTCCTCCGACAGCAGGTACGGATGGGGCATATCGGCGCCGCAGCTCCCCCCCAGGGGGTTGCCGAGCTCCTGCTCTTCCGTAACCTCGGTCGACGTCAGCGACCAGACCTCGATGAGGTACCGGAACTCCCAGCGCTCAGGGTTATCGGAAACCTTCACGCGCCAGGAACGTCTGAGATGGCAGTACTCGCCCTCGCGCAACCTTCTCCCGGGCGGCCTCCGGGAACAGGGCCATTGAGTGGATCCTTTGTCGTCGATCGAGGCGACGTCGGGATGACTTTCATCGGGCGGGCTATTCCGGGTGAAGGTGGTGGCAAACCAGCGACAGGCATCGGTGGGCGGCATCAGCGTGGTCGTGATCTGACGCCGGCTCCACGTGGCAACTCCCCGGAGCCGCTCGCACTCCGCCAGGTTCTTGGCCTGCCTCGTGATCTCGACCGCGGACGGCCCCCAGGAACCGCCTCCGCAGAGCATGGCGTGCTGCATGTCGGCGAGGATGGGAAACAGACCCCAGCCCACCGGCGGGATTCCGGTGAACAGGGTGGTGGCCCACCACAGCCGGCACTTCCCGAGGGTATAAGGCCCCTGACCCACCGGATAGGCGAGCAATTTGAAATAACCGCGCTCGTCGCGGGTCGGGCTGCCGACCGTCATCGGCGAGCAGAGATCCGTGAATGCTCCCTTCCTGGTCGGAAGGAAGATGCTGTCCAGGTTCAGCGCGGCATGAAACACCGGCCCGGGTAGGAGGATGGCGGCGTTGGCGCCGTTGGCTTGGGCCACGTCGTCGGCCTCGATCAGGGCGATCAGGAAGAACCAGTGGTGAATCATCCCGTTCACGTATTCGAGAGCTCTGGCCGTGATCCAAAAGATCCCGTTGGGGCATTTCGCGAGGACCTCGGCAAGGGCCTCAACCCAGCTTGAGAGTCCTGGCAGGATTCCCGCCTGGTAGCAGGTAATGGCTGCCGGAACACAACAGACGATGCAGCCGAGAACGGTTGCCGAGCATGCGGTGTAGCCGGTACACATGGCGGCCACGATCGGAACGGAGATCTTCAGCGTCTCGGAAAACGCGTTGAGCAGGATCGCCCCGCCCACCAGCTGCGTCTGCATCACGTTGAGGGCGGAGGTGAGATTGAGCCCGCGCGCGATCCAGGCACCGCCCGAGAACGCGGCGGCGTCGGCCGCGTTCTGCGTTTGGATCTTCAGCGACGCCTGATCGCCGGTGGTGACCACCAGGCCCAGAAGCGCCACGAACGCCACCGCGCCGAAGACCATGATGAAGGCAATCTGCGCGCTGTCGTCGCGATGGAACGAGCGGAATCGATCGATGGACCTATTCATCGAAATCAACAATCCCTTTGAAAAGTTCTTTGAGCAGATCCAGCAGTTCGCCCGGAGAAAACAGATCGGCGCCGGACCTGCACCGGCCCTTCTCTTGTTTCGCTTCGGTGCGCACCTTGCCCTCGTTCAGGAAGGTGTAGGAGTCGGTGATGGTGACCACCGTCTGCCCGAGGAAGGTGTCGCCCACCAAAGCGGCGAAGACGCCGTCAGCATAAGGCACCGAGAGCCGGAAGGCGTGGGAAACCGTGACCGTGACCGGCACCTGGGGGGCGAAGTGGCCTTCGGCGTCGGCGCCGGTGATCGTGACTTCGGTCGCCTCCTGCGCGTAGAGGTGCTTGCCTCCTGAGCGGTACCAGCGCCGCAGGCGCTCGCTGCCGGGCAGATCCGGATTCTCGTCGCTGTGGATCAGCAGCAGCCCCAGCGCCGGATTGGGGTAGGTGAGCGCCGAGTCGAGCGCCGGCGAGATCGGCAGGCAGCCGATCTCGGCCGCCGCCTCGGCACGCGCCTCGGCGGCGGCAAGCCCGCCATCGGTATTGACGATCGCGCTGCGCGCCGCGAGATACGCGGCGTAGCTGACCACGATCCGGGCATTGACCATCAGCGCGAACTGGATGACCACCAGGATGATCATGGTGAATAGCGGGAAAGTCAGAATGAAATCGAGCATCGCCGTCGCCGCCTCCGCGCGGCCGAAGCCGCGCAGGGGCCGGCGCCGGATTGCCAGCGGCAGCACCTGCCAGCCGCGCAGGGCGAGGAGCGCGCCACCCAGGAAAATCACCAGGGCGGGCCCGTGACGACTGAGGAGATCGAACCTTTCCATCGTTCCCCTGCCCTGCTCACGCCAGGCCCAGCAACCGGACGGGTGAGCCGTAGCCCAGCCACGCCGTCACCAGGGTCAGGAAGGTGCCGAGGCAGATCGCCACCCCGAAGGGAACCGTCTGCTTGGCCACCAGCGACTCCCGGGCGAGGCCGGGCACGAACACTTTCCCCACCGTGGTGCCGACGAACCTGAGCGCCTGCCACAGCTTGCCCTCCCAGATGACGATCAGAATCGCCACCAGGCCGCCGACCAGGATCGACGTGATCATGGCGTTGAGGATGAACGGGTAGCCCATGATCGCCCCCACCGCCGCCATCAACTTCACGTCGCCACCCCCCATGCCACCCATCAGGTAGAGCAGGAAGAAGGGAGCAAAGCCCACGGCAAAACCCAGAAGACTGCTCTTGAGCCCCGGCCAGCCGTCCGCGGTGGCGGCAAACATCACTCCGAAGACCCACGCGGGGTAGGTGAGCCAGTTGGGAATCTTGCCGAGCCGAACGTCCGTGAACGCGGCCACGGTGACCACGATGACCAGCGCTGCCTCCGGCATCGTCATTTTCACCACTCCTCCGGATAGGAAAGATCAACCGCCGACCGGGCTACCCATGACTTCTTCCCATTTGTCCTTGGCATATTCCAAAATCTCGTCACCGAATGCCACGATGACTACGATCAGCGGGATAATGATGAGCGCAAGAATGAGCAGCGTGGTGAGGGTATCCCGCTCGCCACCGCTGTCGTCGGCCAGGAACCGGAGGAACTCGTTTTTGTACGACATGATGACTCCTTTGTATCGTTACGTTTGGTTAGAAGAATGGTGACGTGATGATCACCGTCTCAAAGCCCAGGTACTCACGAATGACGTCCTCGAGCAGAAGGATCGCCGCCATGCACGAGACCACGGTGGTGGCGATGATCAGCAGGTACTCCACGGCCTGCATTCCCTCCTCGGCACCGCCCAGAAACGACTTCAGAGACAGCGCCTTATCGGGCCGTTGAAGAGCGTGTTGAGCCGTTCGATCGTCAGCCATGATGCACCTCCTACCAGCGTCCACGTCGTTCGCCGTTGAGGGTGAATGCCGCCCAGTAATAGGGTGAGCGCCAATCCTCTTGCTCCATTATCTCGAGCTGGGCCGTGCGGCAGGCCGAAAGCACCACCAGGTTGACCCCGCTCAGGTCGAGGCGCTCGATGATCTCGTGGACCTCGAGGTGGCCGTCGTTGGCGTCGTCCGGGGCCAGGGCGATGCGGCTGAAGCCCGGACGGATGGCGTCGTAAGTCGCGTGGGCGGCGAAATGGAGCATCCCATGGCGGTTCATCGCTTCCCTTCTTCCCAGGAGCCGGTCGTTGCCGCGCTGGACCTCCGGACGTAGCAGTCATAGCAGGCCCCTTGCTGGTGCGGCTTCCTATAGGTAACGCGTGTACGGGACCCAAAACGGTCCATCGAAGTGAAGCGGATGGTGCCAAGGGTGGGATAGCCGGACCCTACCAACTCCCGTAAGATATGCAGCCAGCCGACCAGGAGGCAGCTCATGGCAGATCCGCACGAACCATCCGCCGAGGCCGATCCCGGCCGAGCACCGAACGCGCCCGACGTCGAGATCGTCGTCCGCGAAGGCGATCGTGCGAGTCGACCCGTCCTGAGCTACGAGCTCAAGGCCGGAGGGCGCAACTACGGCCGCTTCGGTCCGGTCGAGCTGCGCAAGGATCCCCGGCGGTACTTCGAGGAGCGTTTCAAAGACATCGACAGCTTGCCGCTCCGCGCCCCCGGGGCGCGCGAGACCGCGCAACGCAAGCTCGCGGGCATGGGCTCGACCCTGGCGATTCAACTGCTGCCCGAAGACCTCGACCAGTGGCTCCGAGACCTGAAAAACGACGAGGCGCCTCAGGCGTCGACCCTGCTGATCCGGTCCGACGAAGCGTGGATCCCGTGGGAGTTGTTGAAGCTCCGGCCGCGGGGAGAGGGCCCCTCGGAAAGCAGTCCGTTTCTCTGCGAGGCCTTTGCCCTCAGCCGCTGGCACGGTGGCGTACCCGAGCATCTCGGTTTGCCCTTGCATCGCCTCGCCCTGGTGGCCACACGCGACCCCAAGCTGCCGGCGTCTGGCGAAGAATGCCGAACCCTCAAGATGCTGGCCGGAGCACAGCGGACGATCTCCGAGATACCGGCAAGGTATCTGGACGTGACGGACCACATGACGGCGGCACGCTACGACGGCTGGCACTTCACCGGTCATGGCCTCGCCAGGTCCGACGATCCCAACCGCTGGTCGATCCTGCTCCAGGACCACACCGAGCTGACCCCGGAAGACCTCGCCGACAAAGGCGCCGCCTTCGGCCAGACCCATCCCCTGGTTTTCTTCAATGCCTGCCATACCGCCAAGGGCGCCCTCTCGCTCACCGGCGTCGGAGGTTGGGCCGCGCAGCTGCTCCGGGTCGGTGTCGGGGCATTCATCGGGGCTTCCTGGGCCACCACCGACGAGCCGGCCACGGCGTTCGCCCTGGCCTTTTACCGCGAGTTTCTGCGGGACGTGCCGATCGCCGAAGCAGTCCGGCGGGCGCGGCTGGAGATCCGGGAAGAGTTCCCGGGCGATCCGACCTGGCTGGCCTATGCGCTCTATGCCCACCCCCTTGCCCTTTGCGCCGAGCTCACCCCCGAGGAGAAGAAGACTCCCCTCACGCCACCGCGCCATGAAGAGGAACCGTTGCCACGTCCGATTCCGGCTCCGGCACCTCAGCCCACGTTCTGCAAGATGCGCCGCGCCAGGATCCTGCGATACTTCGGCGGGATCGTCGTCGTGCTGATCGTCCTGATTGCGGGTTTGTGGGGCTGGCAACGGGGGCAAGACCGGCGTCAGGCCCGCGTGCTCTACGACCAGGGGGTCGAACGGGTGCAGGACGAGCGTTGGGGCGAAGCGCGCGAGAAGTTCGAGGCCGCTCTGGCCTTGAACCCACAGTTCGCCGAGGCGATGACCAACCTGGCGGCGCTCCACGAGCGGGAAGGGTACTTTCGGGACGCCCGCGAGCGCTATCACGCAGCAGCTGCGGTGGAGCCGGAGAATGCCTTGTTGCAGTACAACCTGGGTAACTTCCTGGTCGTCCGCGAGGAGTATGAAGAGGCACTCGGGCCGCTACGGCGGGCGATCGAGATCCGGCCTGAATACGTCGAGGCATACAACGAGCTGGGTAACGCTTACCTGGGTCTGGCCCGGCCGGCGGACGCCCGAGAGGTTCTGGAAGCGGGGCTGGCTATCGATCCCACCGTGGCGGCGCTCAACAAGAACCTGGCTCGGGCGTGCCTCGCCGAGGAAGAGGCAACCGAGGCGATCGATTATCTGAACCTCGCGCTGCGGCATTATGATCCGGGCGATCCGGGTCGCAGGGAGGCGACGTTCCTGCTGGCCAAAGCCCATGCGCAGCTGGGGCAGCGGGACAAGACCTGCCGGCAGCTCGACAGCTTAGGCGGTCTTCCCGGCAGCGACGTGAGCCCGTGGACCCCGGAGGCGAGGGAGCTGGCGGCCGAGCACGGATGCTCGATCGAGTTCTGACGAAGAGGGAAGCAACGATGGCGACTAGGCGGTCTCAATTCTGCCGGCAGCGGCCGGCACTCACCACGGTGTTCCTGGGTCTTTTTCTCCTCACCGTCGCTCCTTGGGCGCAGGGTGAGGAGCTGACCGCGGTGGTGACCCAGGTGGAGGGCACGGTGACCGTCGAAGGGGGTCGGGCGCACGATGAGGTGCGGCGGCTCCGGCCGCCGGAGCTCGTCCGCGCCGGCGACAAGATCAACGTACCTGACGGCGGCCGGGTCGGGCTCGTGTGCTCGACCGACCACTGGATCGAACTTTCAGGACCGAAGCGCTGGACGGTGACGGAACCGGGGTGTGACCAAGGCTGCGAGCGCTCTCCCGGCACCTACCGCAGCCTGGCGCCCCGGGGCGGCCGCTTTCGCGTGGTCGACGGCATGTTCGTGCTGGAACGTAGCGTCCGAGAGCCGGTGCCGGACGCCCTCCTCCTCAGCCCGCGTCAGACCGCGGTGCTCGAAGCCCGGCCGGTGATCCGGTGGCGCCAGGTGGCCCGGGCGGTAGAGTACGAGATCGAGCTGAACAGCCTGGTACAACGGGTGGATGCGTCAAAACTCCGCTGCGAGGCTGATCCGGCGTGGGATGACGTAGCGGTATGCTCTTTTTCGCTCCCCGCGGACCACCCCGGGCTTCCCGCGGGCAAGATTTCTTTCCTTAACGTCGGCTATCGCACGAGCATCGCCGCGCGGGTCGCCAGGAAGGAGGAGGAGAGTCTGCCGATCGAGCGGCTATCCGAGGAGAAGGCACAAGCGGTCCGCGAGCGGCTGGCAGCGATCGCATCGCTCCCGGTATCGGAGTCGATCCGAGGCCTTCTCGAAGCAGGCGTCTACGCCGAGCACGGCCTCTGGGCCGACGCCATCGCCGCCTACCGCCGGAGCTTGGCGCTGCTACCGGAAGCGCCGACTCAAGTTACGTTGGGGGATCTCTATCTCAAGATCGGTCTCCACCGCTTCGCCTTCGCGCGTTATCAGGAAGCCCTCGATCGATACGACGATCTCACCGTCGACGCGGCGGCGACCTTCGGCATCGGCCGGCTCTATGCCGCGCGCCGCGTCTATGGCGAGGCCCTCTGCCACTTCCGCAAGGCTGAGGGATTATATGAGCGGTTGGGATTGGACGAAGAGAAAGCCGCGGCAACGCAGGCCGCTGCGGAGGCGGAGGCGCGGCAACTCAAGCGCTCTGATTAAGTCCTCCGGGGAACAAAACGCACCCGACAGTAAATCGCGCTGGAAGCCGGCGCTCCCAGCGCGACTTACCTTGCTCTGGTTGGACCCCTGCCAAACGACCCGGCCGGATCCTCCTTTACGCGTTTACCTGGAGAACACCAGGAACGAACGGCCATGCCTCGGGCCGCTGCTGTCCTGAAGGAGAGAAAGCGATGAAACGAGATGCAATGACGAGGATCGACACGTGGAAGGCGCTGTTCACGCTGGGACTCTGGATGCTGACCTCGGCGCCGTCGCCGATCGCCGCGACGGAGCCGGCAACGCCTCCGGGAGAGCCCGAGGTCCGTGCCGATACGCTGATCGCAGCCGAAGAGCAGAACCCCTCCGAGCTCGCGGCCTCTCGACTCGATAAGGCGCGGGAACTCTGCCTGCAGAGTGGCGATACCCGAGGAGAGATCGATGCTTTGCTGCGGCTCTTCGTGGTCTACGCGAAGGCCGAGGACGAGGCGAATTCCATCGGCTCTTTGCGCCGGGCACTCCCCCTCCTCGAAGCCGCGGAGGATCACCTGGGCGTGTCGATCGTGCATGAGCTCCTCGGTGAGAGCGCACGCCAGCGCGGCGATTCAGCCGCGGCCGAGAGACATTTCCGGGAGTCGCTGCGGGCACTCGAACAGCTCGAGGAAGCCGGCACACCGATCTCAATCGAAACGATGGCCATGGAGGCGCTCGCACGCATCCAATCGCTAGGAGTTGTGGACATGGACGTCCTGGAGGAGATCGAACGGCTGCAAGCGGCTCAGTTGAAGGCGGCACCTCCACCCGCCGAGGCCCTCGCACCCACACCGACGCCCGCCGTCCAGCCGGAAACCGCAGCGGATCGGCCGATGGAGGGGGCCGAAGCCGACGAGTTGCTCGCCGACATCGGTCCGCTAAGCGGTGATGCCGACCTCGGGCATGCGAAGGCCCAAATCGAGAGGGCGCTCGCCCTCTACGAGAAGGTCGGCGATCCAGCCGGTCAAGGGACCTGTCTGCTGGCGCTCGCCAAGATCTGCCATCAGACCGAGGGGCACGCTTCGGCGACGGAGCTCTATCATCGGGCATGGGAAGTGGTTGAGGAGGCCGGTAACTTCTTCGACCGTTGGCTGGTACAGATGGCCATGGGTACCAGCGAGCGCATTGCGGGGTGCTATCCTGAGGCCCTGGTGCATTTCCAGAAGGCGCTGGAAAGCCTCGAGGCAATACGGCAAGATAAGGAGCTTCTTCGTTTCCAGGTGTTCTCCCAGCTCGGCCACGAGCTCGACCGGACCAGGCACATCGGGCCAAACCGTGCATCGATACGCGAGCTTTGGAAATCGATCTTGCCGCCAGGCTGGTACATACCGCCGTTGGAGGGTAGCCTGCTCACTGCGATGCAGCCGCTCATCATCGACACCTTCGAGAGCGAAACATTGGCCGAGCTCAGCAACACCCTCGTCGCCATGGAACGATATGACGAAGCCGCCGTCTACATCGCGCAGGCACGGGGATTTCCCAACCCGAACGTGCTCAGAATGCGTGACTATCTGCGGCAACGGCAAGAACCGAATGAACCACAACGGGACCTCGATTCGCAGGAGCTGCTGTCTCGGTTGCTGATCAGCGACGATCAGGAGGTCGAAGCGCTTTTCGATCAGTTGCCGGATGTTGACAACCCGGCTGACCTCTATTGGCCAACCGTTCCGGCACAGGATCTCTCGCAGTGGCAAAAGATGTTGGAGGACGCGCGGCATGATAACGATTCGGTCCGGGAGGTGCGGGTGTTACTCGACTGGGCCCGCGCCCACCGGCGTCGGGGCCATGAGGCAGAAGCACAGGAGCTCCTCGAGCAGGCGCTGGCGCTGGCCCGTGAGAGGGATCATCAGGATCTGGAAGCTGAGGCGCTCGAAGACCTCGGCATGCTTCATCTGTATACCAGTCGATACGACGCGGCGTTTCGCGCTTTCGATCAAGCCCTGAGTATTCACCGTAGGCGTGGCCACAAACCGGATCAGGCGCGCACCATGAGTAATCTGGGCCTGGCGTATACCCTGGTAGGCTCCTATGAGCAGGGCATGAGCATGCTGCAAGAGGCGCAGCGTCTCGCGCAGGAGCTCGGAGATGCCGACCTTGAGGCGATAGCGGCGGAGCGGATAGCCTCCATCGAGTGCATTTTGGGCCGCGACAACCCGAAGTGTACCGAAGAGGATATGGTGCAAGATTTGCCGCCCGATGCTCCCTATCACTCCATGTTCAAAGAGCTCGCGGAAGCGTCGCGATTGGACGTTTCCCACCACACCATAGTCAAATCCCTCTTGGGGCTTTTCAGGTTGATCGACTGGCAGGAGCATGAGGGGGAGCCTTCTCAGGATCGTGGCCGGCAGAGCGTGGATTTTGCAGAAGAGTCGGACTTGTCTTTTCTCAAAGTGCTACCGCGCATGGACCCACTTCTGGAGGCAGTCGAACAGAACGCCCACACCGAACCACAGATCATGTTCGAGGAGTTCATGGCGATGTTTCAGGGGATGTAGGATTGGGACGAGATGCAAGCCATGGTTTTGCAGCTGTTCGGACCACTGTCGTGGGGACAAGGCGAAGGCGAGGATGCCATCGGGTTCCTACGTCGGGGTATCGAGGATTTCGAGGAAATGCAAACGCAGATGCGCGTCGACGACCTGCTGGCGAGCATCATCCACGACCGCTGGCATGCCCTCTACGAAACCCTGATCGAGATGCTCGCCCACGAGGGCAAGGCCGGCGAAGCCTTCGATTATGCCGAGCGGGCACGGGCACGGGCCTTTCTCCGCCAGACCGGCAACGTACGGCTCGATCGCAGCCGGATCGACGATCCGGCGCTCATCGACGAGGCGGAAGAGCTGAATCGTCGGTTAACCGACCTCGAACGCGACCTTGCAAGTATGCACCAGGAGCTCGCCCCCCCGGGCAGCGAGTCTCGCACGGAGGCGCTCCGGAACGAGCTGGAGAAAGCCCGGGCTGACTACGAGCGCATGCTCCTGCGCCTCAAGCTCTTCGATCCCGAGTACGCCTCGCAGGCCGGCGTCGAGCCGATCTCCGCGGATGCGCTCCGGAACGAGATCCTTGACCACCAGACCACGCTGGTGGCCTATCGCGTCAACGCGAGTCGTACCCTGGCCTGGGTGATCGACCGCGACGCGCTTCACATGGTCCCGATCCCCATCAGCCGCGAGGAGCTCACGGCCCGGGTGCGCTACTTCAGAAACCTGATCGCCGAGCGCGATCCCGAGGCGGAGAGCCTAGCCGGCGAGCTCCACCAGACCCTGGTCGCGCCTCTTCTCCCCCACGTCCGGCACCGCAACCTGATCATCGTGCCGCACGGCGTGCTCCACCTCCTGCCTTTCGCCGCCTTGCGCGACGCCGAGCACGGGCGCTATCTCCTCGCCGACTACACCGTGACCTACACCCCCAGCGCCAGCCTGCTCCGTTTCCTGGCAGCAAAGCAGACGTCGAACGCGGGCCGCGCGCTGGTCGTCGGCGATCCCGACGGCTCGCTGCCGCAGGCCGCGGACGAGGCGGCGCGAATCGCCCGGCGGCTCGGCCAAGAGCCGCTTCTCGGCAAAGCGGCCACGGAAAGTCGGATCTACGCCGATGCCGGCAAGATCGACCTCCTGCACCTCGCGGCCCACGCCGCCTATGATGCCGCCGATCCGCAATTCAGCCGCATCGCCCTGGCCGCAGACGATGCCAACGACGGCAACCTCGAGCTCCACGAGATCGCCGAGCGCCTCGATCTGCGCGGGGTCAACCTGGTGGTGCTTTCCGCCTGTGCCACGGCGCTCGGTCTCGAGACCCGGGGCGATGAGCTGGTGGGGATGACCCGGGCCTTCCTCCACGCCGGCAGCCCGGCGGTGGTGACGACCTTCTGGAGGATCGATGACGAGGCATCGGCCGTGCTGATGGACGCGTTCTACCGGCACCTGCAACACGGAGCGACGACCGCGGCGGCGTTGCGGTCGGCACAGCTCGAGGTCATGGAGGAGGGAGATTGGCGCCCGCCGTACTAC
>Ga0180431_10009019_pt1 | contig 11350 bp, 5 predicted proteins | sample SS_ome_11_FD_132459 | JGI IMG/M metagenome (GOLD analysis project Ga0180431, IMG submission 132459) | Hypersaline lake sediment archaeal communities from the Salton Sea, California, USA - SS_1_MS_1 metaG | ecosystem: Environmental > Aquatic > Non-marine Saline and Alkaline > Hypersaline >...
ATGTGGCAGGAGGAGGGCTGGGGGTATGCTCTCTTTCCCGACCAGGAGAGTCTCACTCAACGCTTTGAGGATTTCCTCGTCTCGATTCGCGATGCGGTGGAACACTCGGGGTTGAGCGCAGCGGTCTACACCCAGACGACTGACATCGAGACCGAGAACAACGGTCTGATGACCTATGATCGCGAGGTATTCAAGATCGAGCCTGAGGCGATTGCGCTGGCAATGATTGGATATCTGCCGCCTCGCATAATCCGCCGCGCTCCGATCTTCCTCGATCAGACGGAAGTAGAGTTTGAGTCCGTGAATGCTGGAGCCACTATTCGGTATACGACTGATGGAACCGAGCCTTCGATTTCATCTGAGGTGTATGAAGCTCCGTTCGAGGTATACGAGACGACATCATTGAAGGCGCGCACGTTCTGGCCAGGCGACATTACGAGTCGCGTGAGCAATTACGAGGTCAGGAAAACGATTGCTTCGCCGGCGACAGTTGCTGAAGACGTTCAGCCTGGGTTCTTCGTGGAGTACTTCGAGCAAGACGGCAGCTGGAGAACGTTGCCAGACTTCGATTCGCTCAACGCGGCAAACGTCAGCGTGGCGACGCGCATCGACCTGTCTGTGGCGCCGGGCAACGAGAACTTCGGCCTCCGCTTCCGCGGCTTTTTCGACGCTCCCACGACTGGCGTGTACGGCTTTTTTCTCTCGTCTGACGATGGGAGCCGGTTGGTACTGGATGGCGATCTGCTCGTGGACAACGACGGCATTCACGGCGCGAGGGAGATATCCGGTTACGCAGCGCTCGAAGCCGGTTTGCATGAGATCGAGCTGGTTTTCTTCCAAGGGACTGGCGGGATCGGTCTTTCACTCTTCTTTGATGGTCCGGGTATTGAGAGGCAAGAGCTGCCCTCCGGCATGATGTTTCACACTACCTTACCGTAACCGCATGAAAAACAGCGAACTCAGAACAGGTGGTTTGTTATGAAAAGGACGACGTTGCTTCTGCTGCTGATCGGGCTGCCGTTTTGTCTAGACGCGCAACAGTCTCAGGAACTCACACCCGAACAGCAACTGCTTCAGGTCATGCACTCCATCGAAAGCAACGTCCTCTACTCGTGGGTGGACACGCTCGCTTCGCCTCGGTTCTCGGGGCGACTCACGGGTACCAAAGGTTATGACGATGCCGCTGCTTGGGCGATCGAGTATTTCAAGCAATGGGGATTGGAGCCCGGGGGTGACAACGGTACCTACCTACAGAGCTTCCCGCACTTCTATACAGAGATCTTCCCGGGTGGTGAGCTGTATATGCATGTGCCGGTTGGGGACGAGGTTGTTTACAAACACTACCAGTATGAAGATGACTACTTCCCAGGCTCGACTTCAGACAGTGGTGAGGTGACCGCCGAGGTCGTGTACGTGGGGTATGGAATAACCGCGCCGGAGTTGGGTTACGACGACTATGCCGGCGTAGACGTGCGCGGGAAGATCGTAGTGTACGAGCCCGAGGTACCTGTCTCTCCAAGGGATGATCCAGACACATTTTTGGAATGGCGCCCTTACTCGTTCCACCAGTACAAGCTGGAAAACGCCGCGAGCCACGGTGCAGTCGGAGTGATCTACGACTACCACATCGTGAATCCAAACAACGCGTTCGTCGAGGACTTCATCTATGCGGTGGTGAGCAGAGGGGTGGTTGCGGACATTTTTGCTGGCACTGGCGAAGATCACGGTGAGACTCTGACCTACATACGCGAGGAGTTGAAGCCTCACTCATTCGAAACCGGCAAGGTGTTCACGATCAAGATGAACACCCGACACCACGCCGACGCTGTAGGGACTAACGTCGTCGGCGTTATTCCTGGTTCAAACCCGGCGCTGGCGAACGAACCGATTCTGATCGGCGCCCACCTCGATCACCTCGGCATGAGTCATGAAATGATGCCGGGAGCAAACGACAACGCCTCGGCCGTATCTGTGGCAATGGCGGTAGCAAAAGCTCTGATGGAGAGCCCGGTGAAGCCGGTCAGGCCGATAGTGTTCTTACTGTGGGGAGCTGAGGAACAGGCGGTTTACGGATCCCGCTACTACACGGAGAACCCGATCTATCCGCTTGAGACAACCGTCGCCTACATCAATCTCGAGAGCGTAGGTACCGGAACCATCATTCCGGCCAACGCGGCGCTGAACTACCCGCGTTTCTGGGCATACATCGAGAGGGCGAACGATCAATACGTGCATCGAATCATGCGCCCAAGCGAAAGCTCATATATCGCTCGCCCACGCCAAGATACTGCATGGTTCATCTGGGCCGACGTACCTTCGATCAATTTCGGCTCCTACGGGGCTCCGTCCTTCTACCACAACACAAAAGACAGAATAGAAACCATCACGCCGGAGATCTTGGAAGACCTGGCGCAGATAGTCTTCATGGCTGTGACAGAGATGGGTAGCCAGGAGGAGTTGGACTTCAGGAACTGATTCCCAACTGGCGTATGCCCGCGGGCACGCGTATCCGGATGTCAATTGAGTTTGTTGCCTCGGCCTCTCTTTGTGGGAGCCGGGGCGCTACATCGTTCGGTTAGGTGTCCTCACCTTACGGAGACCCGATCTCTTCGTCCGGTCTATCGTCACCGCCACTGCTCGTCGAGCAACTATCGACCATCGCGTTTTTCAACGTAAAGGTCAGGTAACTCACCTGGTCTGTTGAAATGCCACTCACGCTCGATCCGCCGCTCACACTCGGCTGACCACCGATAGTGAGACCCCCGGCAACGGACTCGAGTTGTTCCTCACTGAGTTCTTCGGAAGTGAACTCGAAGTCAAACCGCGCGGCGAGTTCAGCGATTGCTTTGGCCAGTTCGGGTTTTTCTGTGGCAACGTTCAAGAAGTCGAGGATCGAGCCTTTCACGAGGACCTCCTGGGTAGGGTAACCGCTATCAGCAATCTACGGCTCAATTTGATGACCTTCAATGATTGGTGGCTGCCTGGTACACTTCGAAATCGCATTAATGCGGTACAGAGGGCAACTCAAACGGAGTATTCCAAATGTCACCAGGTGTAGGTCTGCTCGCTCGCACACGCAATCCGGTGTGTTATCTTGGCACTCGGGCGTTGTGCTTGGCCATAGGTGCCATGTTCGCTGTTCCAATATCAACACGCGCACAACTCACCACACCAGAACAGTTCTTCGGCCACGAGATCGGCGCCGATTACGTGCTGCCCAACTACCGGCAGCTCACCGAATACTGGCGGCTTCTCGAGAGTGAATCCGACCGCATGGTGATGGTCGATATCGGCGAGACCGAGGAAGGGCGGCGCCAGTATATGGCGGTCGTCACGTCACCTGAAAACCACGCACACCTCGAGCAATATCGCCGGATCTCGGAGCGGCTGGCGCGCGCCGAGGGGTTGAGTGACGCGGAAGCGCTGGAACTGGCCGCCGAGGGCAAGGCAGTGGTTTGGATCGACGGCGGTCTCCATGCCAGCGAGGTCCTTGGCGCCCAGCAACTGATGGAGACGCTGTGGCAGATGGTGAGCGGTACGGACACGGAGACGATGCGTATCCTGAACGACGTCATCATCCTCTTTGTACATGCCAACCCCGACGGGCATGATCTCGTCGCTGACTGGTACATGCGAATCGATGAGCCAACCGAGCGTTCGCTGTCCGGGTTGCCTCGGTTGTATCAGAAGTACATCGGCCACGACAACAATCGAGACTCGTTCGCGTCGACGCAGCGCGAGACAGAAAACATGAACCGGGTGCTGTATCACACATGGTATCCGCAGGTCATGTACAACCATCACCAGACGGGACCTCCGGGCACGGTCATGTTCGCCCCGCCGTTCAGGGATCCATTCAATCACAACTTCGATCCACTAATCATCACAGGCATCGACCTGGTCGGCGCAGCAATGCACAATCGGTTCGTTGCGGAAGACAAGCCCGGTGTCGTGCGCCGACGTGGCGCCAACTACTCGACCTGGTGGAACGGTGGCCTGAGGACCACTGTGTACTTCCACAACATGATCGGATTGCTCACGGAAACGATCGGAAGTCCCACACCGATGGACATTCCGTTCGTGGCTGAGCGTGTGCTGCCGAGTGATAACTTGCCTTACCCGATTCACCCACAGCCGTGGCACTTCCGTCAGTCGGTCGATTACTCCGTGACTGCTAACAAGGCGGTGCTCGACGTGGCGTCGCGGCACCGCGAGCAGTTCCTGTACAACATCTACCAGATGGGCCGAAACTCGATCGAGCGCGGCAGCAGAGACAACTGGACGATTCGCCCAAGGCAACTCGATGCTGTACGTGAGGTCCTGAACCAGTCGTCCGGCATGGCCGATTTCGCCGCCGCGATGGGTGGGTTCGGTGGAATGCCGCTGCCCGCATCCGAGTACGCGCGCCTCAACCATCCGGACGCGAGAGACCCGCGCGCTTTCATCATCCCGTCGGATCAGGTCGATTTTCCAACGGCAACGAGGTTTGTCAATGCGCTGCTGGAGAACGGTGTCACTGTTCACCTTGCCACCGCAGACTTCACGGTGGCAGGCAAACAATACCCCGCCAACTCATACGTGGTTCTCGCAGCTCAGGCGTTTCGACCGCACGTGATGGACATGTTTGAGCCGCAGGACCATCCGAACGATTTCTCGTATCCGGGTGGTCCTCCCACGCCACCATACGACGCCGCCGGTTGGACACTGGCGTTTCAGATGGGCGTTGAATTCGATCGAATTCTCGAGGGTGTCGAAGGCCCGTTTGAGCGGATCGAGGCGTGGAACGTGTCGCCACTGCCCGGTGATGTCACTGGTGGCGGCGAAACGGTGGGCTACCTGCTGAGTCACCGTGTGAACGATGCGTTCAGAGTGATCAACCGATCGCACGCTCGGGGTATCGATGTCCATTGGATCGCTGACGCAACCGCAGATCTCGAGGCCGGTACCTTCTTCATTCCGAACGGGAGGGGTGTCGCCCGGTTCGTTGAAGAGATGGCCGCCGAGTTCGGCGTGGACTTCACCGGTGTGACGCAGCACCCGTCAGGCTCAGTGTTGCACCTCATACCACCACGCATCGCACTCGCTGACGAGTACGGTGGCTCTATGCCGTCCGGCTGGACTCGCTGGCTGCTAGAGCAATGGGAGTACAACTTCGATGTCGTGTATCCGCCCGAGTTGGATGCGGGCAACCTGCGCGACAAGTACGACGTAGTCATACTGCCCGATGGTGCGCTCCGTGAGGGATCGATGTTCGCTCAGTTCTTCAGCGGCATGCCTGACAGCACCGTGCAGCAGATTCTCTCATCTCCGATGTTCCAGCGAATGATGGCTCAGTTCGGAATGGGCCCGACAGATCCCAGTACCATCCCTGAAGAATGGCGGGCGCGGCAAGGGGAGACTTCAGATGAACACACCGTTCCGCAACTCCGTCAATTCATCGAGGACGGCGGCACTGTTCTGGCCATTGGGAGTTCGACGGTACTCGGAAAGAAACTGGGTCTTCCGGTATCGGACGCGCTGGTAGTGACGGACGACGACGGAACGGAGCGGCGCCTGGGACGTGCAGAGTACTACCTACCGGGATCAGTGCTCCGATCGAGAGTCGACAATTCCTCTCTGATTGCGCAAGGGTTTGCCGAAGAAGTGGATGTTTTCTTCGACAACAGCCCCGTATTCCGGCTCGGCGAAGGCGCAGAAGCCGCAGGCGTTGAAGCCGTCGCCTGGTTCGATTCGCCAGAACCATTACGCAGCGGCTGGGCTTGGGGGCAGCATTACCTCGAAGATGCTGCCGCCGTTGTCTCTGCAGATGTAGGCGATGGCCACCTATTTTTGTTCGGTCCTGAGATCGCCTTTAGGGCACAGCCGCACGGAACATTCAAATTCATGTTCAACGGAATAGCGCTTTCTAGAGCTGAGGAGGGGTCGCCGTAGTCGTTCCGGCACTAGTCGAAATCAACAGAGGAGAAAACGGGGGCTCAGTGGAGTCCCCGTTTCGCATTTAGCTGGAGATTGCAGACACGACCTTACTGACGCTCGTTAAGGTAGCGCTCCAGCCGATCCATTCCCTCCGCGATGTTCTCCATCGAGTTGGCGTAAGAGAACCGAATGTAGCCCTCACCGCCTTCGCCGAAGTCGATTCCCGGAGTCACGCCTACGTGCGCCTTCTCGAGTATGTCGAATGCCAGCTTGTAGGAATCCTGGGATATGTGCTTGAAGTTTGCGAATACGTAAAAGGCACCGGTTGGCTCGACTGTGATTCCTAGACCCATTTCCTTCAGGCGCCGTATCGTGAAGCGGCGGCGGTCGTCATAAATGCCTCTCATGCGCTCCACGTCTTCGCTGGCTTCTCTGAGAGCCGCGATGCCGCCAATTTGAGCCATGGAACTCGGACATATGAAGAAGTTTTGCTGGATCTTCTGAATGGATCGGATGAACGGCGGTGGAGCGATAATGTAACCCAGCCGTAGGCCCGTCATAGCATACGCCTTGGAAAACCCATTCAGCACGAACGCATGGTCTGTGAATTCGAGGATCGAGTGTTCATTTCCCTCGTACACCAGTTGGTGGTAGATCTCGTCCGACACGACGTATTGGCCGAGGTCGGCAATCTCCTTCATGCGTTCTTTGGAGAGCAGGTTGCCGGTCGGGTTCGACGGGGAGTTGATCAGAATCGCTTTCGTCTTGTCTGTGATCTTCTCGCGGATGGCTTCAGTCCGGAATTGAAAACCATCTTCCTCCAGCACTCGCACATAGACCAGGTCAGCCTCGAGAAAGGTTGGGAAACTTGGGTAGCATGCGTAATGCGGGTCTGACACGATGAGTTGATCGCCCCGGTCGAGCAGGACTGAGAACAGACTCAGCATTGCGGGTGAGGTGCCCCCGGTAATCACTACCTGGTCGGGATCGACGGTTACTCCATACATATTTGAGTAATGTTCGCACACGGCTTCCCGAAGCTCGATCATGCCAAGGGAGTGAGTGTAGTGTGTGTGACCGTCGTGAAGTGCTTTGCAGGCGGCTTCCTTTACACAATCGGGCGTGTCAAAATCCGGCTCACCGATTTCCAGATGGATGATGTTCACACCCTGTCTTTCCATCTCCTTGGCTCTCTCGAGCACGTCCATGACGATGAACGAGGTCATCTCATCGACTCGGTTCGGTATCCGCACGTTAGACTCACTCCGCGTCATCTCTCACATACCTCTTTCTAGTACAAAACAGGTCACTGGAAAAAACGGTCCTTGCAGCTTGAATAGCAAGCCAAGGATGCTGGCAATACCGGGGGGATTTGCCGATGAACGGCCTGATCGGAGCAGGCCGCAGGCGGACCATGTGACTTGCACGCTGCAGAATTGGGAATGCAGATTGGCATTGGTGGCCAACTGTCGCATTAGTCATGATGACTACGCTAAGCTTGTTGGAAAGATTAAGGCGAACCGACGTGACTAGCCGTCCTCGCCCCATGGCGCTACACCGCGGCCTCCTGATGTGCGGATTGGCAGGGGGGATTGTGATTCTGCTGCACCCCTCGAGACTGTTGATGGTTGATCCGACTCCAACATCCACTGGTGCGTACACAGAGACAGGGTTTCCCGCACAAAGCGACTCGGCAGCTCTGTTGAGACGACTTCGAGCTGCGCAACGAGATCTGGAACGAGTTCGCAGGCGAACGTTGCCATGGGGAACGGGATCGTCCGGCGGGCGATGTGATGTGAGAATTGGGCGTTTCTGTTACTGGCACGACGACGAAGACAGTTGGATGCCCTCACCAGACCACGAGGAGCTAGTCAGGCGCCGCGACGACTTTTTGGCCAGCCTCGACTCAGCTTCGGAATCGGTACCTGCGGACGAATGGATCATCGCGCAGCGCGTGCGGTACCTTGTCGAGGCGGAAAGAACTGACCGTGCTCTGGCGGTCGCACGAAACTGTGGCGCAAGCGAATGGTGGTGCGCGGCACTCCAAGGCTACGTCCAGCATCATGTTGGAGCGTATTTGGCTGCCGATACCACATTCTCGGCCGCACTGCAAATCATGCCGGAGCAGCGCCGTTGCGAATGGAATGATTTGTCACTGTTGTTGCGCGGCAGTCAGCGGGGTCAATACAGGGAACTTGCATGTGGAGATCGCACCGAATTCGAGCGTCGGTTCTGGTGGCTTGCTGACCCGTTCTATGCCGTTCCAGGAAACGAACGGCGCAGCGAACACTACTATCGAGTCGTCTTGAACGAAATTCTCGAGGAATCTGCATCACCACGCCGCATGCGTTGGGGCAGAGACAACACGGAACTGCTGGTGCGGTTCGGGCGCACAATCGGTTGGGAGCGGCAACGTGTAAGTGGTACGATGTCCGTTTCAGACGCCTCACTCATCGGTCATCATCGCAATGGCGGACGTCAGTTCGTGTCCCCGGCGGAGTATCTCGACGATCCGACCACAATTGCTGCCGGACATTGGGAACTCGATCCCGTCAACTCGCGCAGCCGGTTTGCTTTGCCGGAGTTTGTCCACTACGCGCCGATTGAATATCAGATCGCGACGTTCATGCGCGGCGATTCGGTGATAGTCGTGATGAATGGGGGATGGACACATCAGAGGCTAGGCGAGGATATCGCAATTGAGGCAGGTACTGGCGACTCGGCTGAAGTCGCTGGCGAGGGGCGCGAAGGAACCTCGCGAACAGCACTAGCGCTGGTGCCCGACGAAGTCTCTGAACCATCGATCGCTCTTAGTGAGGGCGGGACACCCGTATCCGTAGTCGTTGCCCGCACGCCGATGCTGGCGAGCGTCGAGGTGTGGAATGCTCGTGACTCAGTTGCGGGACGAGATCGCAGGTGGCTCGATGTGGCTGAGCGCTCGGTCGATGAGCTCGGAGTTTCGGATATCCTGCTTCTGACGCAAACTGACTCATTGCCAACATCGTTGGACGACGCAATCCCACACGCACGCCCAAACCGCAAGCTGCCACCTACCGAGAGAATCGACCTCTTCTGGGAGGTATATGGTGTTGATGAAGGCAGAGAAACGCTTCACTTCGCGCTGTCGGTTGAGAAAGTTGGAAAGAGCTTCTTGAGGCGAGCTGCCGAGTGGGCCGGAATCGTCGGGTCCACGCCGGACATCGTACGGCTACGCTGGAGCGAAGAGGTATCGGGGAGCATGTCGATAACGGCCCATTCGGTAGGTGTGCAGCTGCAGGACAAGATGAAAGGCGAGTATGCCGTGACGTTGTCGGTGCGACGCGCGACCGGTGAGGAGAAAATGTCGGCCAGACGCATTGAAGTACGTGAGTGATTCAGATTAGGCATAACATTCTGCGGCGGCGAGAGGCTGGACAGATGGGAGCCCGCGCGACATAATCGGAAACCATGGCTTCCATTTCCTACCGCACACTCGGCGCCGTGGCTGTTGCGGCTCTAGCCGCCATCTTGTTCTGGCATACCGCATATCCGACGATTACGTGGTGGGATTCCAGTCAGTATTCGCTGGCAGCTAGCACCCTTGGTATCACAGCACCACCGGGTTCCTTACTCCTCACGATGCTAGGGTGGCTTGTGACCCGCTTGCCACTCGGCTCAGAAGCATACCTGCTCAACTTGTTCGCTGGAGCACTCGCAGCGCTCGCGGCGGTGCTGGTCTATTTGATCGCGGTGCGCCTAGCCGATATAAACCGGCCGGCAGACGAATCCGCAACCACTCTACGTTTACAGAACGCCGTCTTCGCGGGAGCAACGTTTGGTGCGCTCACCGTCGCATTCGGTGAGACCCTTTGGGAGCACGCGATCAAGTTCACACCGTACGTCCTCACGGCGGTGTTCACTGCACTGATACTCTTGACGATGCTTCACTGGTGGAAAGACGCCGACCGGCCGGATGCGTGGCGGAAGCTTGCTTTGTTGGGCCTGCTCTTTGGGCTCGATTTCAGCGTACACCGCACCAACTCCCTTCTGCTTCCGGGCGTGTTGGTCTGGATCGCGTTGGGGCACCCACGTACGTTGCGGGATCCAAAGGCCTGGCTGGGCGGCGCGGCTGCAATGGCAGTGGGGCTCACGGCCCAACTGTCGATCATCCCGATTGCTGCCACAACAGATTCCATTCTGAACATAGGTGACGCGAGTAACCTGGCGCGCTTCTGGGATTATGTGTCTCTGGAAATGATGGGTGGCGGGTTCCTCGTCGATTTCTTTCCTCGAAAGGCGCCGTTCTGGTCGGTCCAGGTTGCCGATCTACTGCGCGTTCTGGGGGCCAACTTCTTCCATTGGAAAGGTCCGCTGGGTCCGCTCGGGCTGCTGCCCGCCTTCGTTGGAATAGCGGGGCTGGCGTTTCTGTGTAGGCGCAACTGGCGGTTGGGTACGGCGTTGGCACTCGTGCTGTTTCTCCAAGCCGCCGTCACAGTGCTCTACTTCAACATCCCCGAGAATTTCTTCAGGCCGTTCGATCGACACTACTTGCCAGTGTGCTTGACGTTCGGGATAACAATCGCCTACGGCTTCGGCGTACTGCTGACGGAGACAGTGAGGCGTTTCGGACCAAGGCGGCAATGGGCGGTTCCGTTGGCCGCGTGCGCGCTGATGCTTGCCCCTCTCTCCCAACTCGCCGCCAATTGGACGACGCACGACGCGTCGCGCCGGTACTTCACGAGGGATTTCGCCGCCAACATGCTGCAGGGGCTTCCACCCAACGCAATTCTCTTCACAGCCGGCGACAACGACACGTTCCCGCTCTGGTACGTCCAGGCGGCGGAAGGTGTGCGACCTGACGTGCAAATCGTGAACCAGTCCTTGGCGAACACCTTCTTCTTCATTGATCAAATCAGCCGAAGAGACCCTGCATTTCCGATATCGATGAGTCGCGAGGAACGGTTGTCGCTTTCGCCGCGTGAGTTGAGCGATACCACGATGGTCGTTCCGGTTTTAGGTCCCAACGATCAGCTAGGCATATCGGAAGAGACGCCGATTCCCGAGTCGATCACACTCGGAGTCACTCCTTCGATACAGAACCACCTGTTGCCGTCCGATCTGGTGCTGCTGGATATGCTGAGGACGAATCGTTGGCAGCGTCCGATCTGTTTTGCCATAACGGTTCCGGATGTAATGATGGTTGGGCTACAGGATTTTGGTAGGCTCGATGGGTTGTTCCAGCGGATCGTGCCGATCGAGAGTCCACCAGTGGATCACGCGACGCTGCGGGCAAACTTGTTGGAGACGTACACTTACGAGGGTTACGCCGACGAGTCCGTTCGCCTCGATGCGGTATCGCGGAACATGGGAATGTTCTACACGAGACCGTTTCTCGAGCTCATCGCAGCAGAACGACAGGGCAACTCCAATGCAGCCTGCCGTGAGACAGTCGCCA
>Ga0180431_10009021_pt1 | contig 11345 bp, 7 predicted proteins | sample SS_ome_11_FD_132459 | JGI IMG/M metagenome (GOLD analysis project Ga0180431, IMG submission 132459) | Hypersaline lake sediment archaeal communities from the Salton Sea, California, USA - SS_1_MS_1 metaG | ecosystem: Environmental > Aquatic > Non-marine Saline and Alkaline > Hypersaline >...
ACCTCGACGCCAACGGCTATCTGCCGATGCCGCTGGAAGAGTTGATCGATCCGACGCCGAGCGACGCCGCCGGCCAGCCCACGGTCGCCGACCCGGAGGCTTTCCGGGCAACGCAGCGGGCGGCCCTCGAAGCGGGGCTGAAGGTGGTGCAGAGCATGGATCCTCCCGGCGTCGGCGGCCGCGATCTCAAGGAGTGCCTGCTGCTGCAGGTCGATGGCGGCCAGCCGCGGGCGGGCCAGCTTCGGCAACTCATCAGCGACCATCTTGAAAATCTCGCCGCCAACCGGCTGCCGCTGATTGAACGGAAGACCGGCTTGTCGATCGAGGAGATCGAGACGCTCCGCGACATGCTGCACGGTTTGCAGCCGAAGCCGGGGGCGATTTTCAGCCTGCCTTTCGTGCCGCCGGTCAAGCCGGACGTCTACGTCGATCAGCAGCCCGATGGCAGTTGGAAGGTGCGGCTCGAAGAGATCGATCTGCCCAGCCTGCGAATCAGCCCGACCTACCGCGGCATGCTGCAGGCCGCCGGCACCAGTCCGGAGACGCGGGAGTACATCAAGCGAAAGATCAACTCCGCCCAGTGGCTGATCGAGGCCATCGAGCAGCGGCGGAGCACGCTGTTGAAGACCGCCCAGGCGATCGTCGATCATCAGACCCGGTTTCTCACCGAGGGGCCCGAAGCGATCGAGCCGCTGAAAATGCAGCAGATTGCCGATCGAATCGGGATGCACGTGACGACTGTCAGCCGGGCGGTCGACGACAAGTGGCTGCAGACCCCGCGGGGGCTGTTTCCCCTGCGGCGGTTCTTCGTCGGTGGCACCGTCAACGCCGAGGGCGGTGAGGTCGCCTGGGATGCCGTCCGGATGAAACTCCAGGAGATCGTCCAGGAGGAGCCGAAGGAGAAGCCGTTCAGTGACGACGAACTGGTCGAAGAACTTGCAAAGCGGGGCATCACGGTGGCCCGCCGAACCGTGACGAAGTATCGCAAAGCAATGAACATTCCCAGCTCGCGGCAGCGGCGGGACTGGAAACTGGCCCGCCGCCCCCGCGCCGCCGCCTGCCCCGAGCCCGCCGCGGCTGACGGACCGGCCCCGCTGCCCCCCACCTGACCTCGCTGCCCGCGGCACGCCGTGGGAATCGCCATGCGTTGCCCCTTTTGCCGTGCCGACAATGATCGGGTGATCGACTCCCGGGCCGGGGACGACGGGGCGAGCATCCGTCGCCGCCGGGAATGCCTCGGTTGCCGGCGGCGGTTCACGACCTACGAGCGGGCAGAACGGCAATTTCTCTCGGTCATCAAAAAAGACGGCGAACGGGAACCGTTCGATCGCGACAAACTCAAACGGGGCCTCGCCAAAGCCTGCTGGAAGCGGCCGGTCACCGAGTCTGACATCGAGGCGATCATCGCCACGCTCGAAACCGAACTCTACGGCGGCTACGAGAGCGAGGTGCCCACCGGCGTGCTCGGCGGCCGGCTGATGGAACTGCTGCGGGCGGTTGATCAGGTCGCCTATGTGCGGTTCGCCAGCGTCTATCGCGAGTTCAAGGACGTCCGGGACTTTGTCGAGGAACTCCAGCCGATCCTCGCCGAGGCCCGGCCGGAGCGGGCCGAGCCGGCGGCAGTTCAGTCGGGCGCCGACGAGCCGCCTGCCCGCACGTAAGGTCCGCGGCTGCCGCCTGCCTTCGCTTCCAGCCGGATGGCCTCGATGGTCATCTCGCGGTCGAGCGACTTTGCCATGTCATAGACGGTCAGGGCTGCGGCCGACACCGCCGCCAAAGCTTCCATCTCAACCCCGGTGCGGGCCGTTGTCCGGACCGTCGCCCTGATCACCACCGCCGGCCCGCCCGGCTCGTCGGCAGGAAGCAGTCGCAGGTCGACCTCAACGCTATCGAGCGGCAGCGGGTGGCACAGCGGCACGATGTCGGCGGTCCGCTTGGCCGCCATGATGCCGGCGAGACGGGCGGTGGCGAGCGGGTCGCCCTTGACCAGCTGCCCGGCTTGTATCGCCGCCAGTGTTGCCGGCTGCAGCGACAGCCGACCGCTGGCGGTGGCGGTCCGCCTGGTCGCCGGCTTGTCGCCGACGTCGATCATGTGAATGGGGTGCAGGCTCATCTCCATGCCGACGAGCATACGCCGGCTTTGAGAGTATGGGCAGCCCCGAGGCTCTGTGTGGAACCACACGGGGGCCGATGCGCCTTGCTGGCACACCGGCCCCCGGCATGGAGTCGCTGGAGAAACTCGTTTCAATGTACGTGGAAAAAGCCATCCCTGGCCTTTTTCCACTTGGGCAATCCCGAAAGGCCAAGGGTTTCGGGATTGCCGTTCGCCGCATCCTGCGGCGTTACACGAGCTCCTTGCGTGAACCGATCAGCGTCCGGAGCCGTTCGGCCAGCAGGGCCACGTCGAAAGGCTTCTTGAAGCTTTCGTTGACATGGGCTCGGTCGACAGTGATTTGCGAACCGTCATCGGGCAGCAGAGCGATCACGATCGTCTCGGCATACTCGGTGTTCCGCCGCAGATTCTGGCAGATCTGCTGGGCGTCAATCCGGCCGATCGCGTAGTCGACGACGATGCAGTCGGGGTGGAAGCTCTCGGCCTGGATGCCCGCCTCGAAGCCGCTGGCGGCGACCTGAATCTTGAACGACTGTTCGGCCGGCAGGTGCCGCTTGAGGTTTTCAATCAGCAGCTGGTCCTGCCCGACCATCAGCACCTTGGCCATGGCCTCATCCTCAAGGTCGCCGAGCGGCATGCCGTGCTCCTTGAGAAACTTGATCAGATATTCCCGCGGAATGCGGCGGTCCTGCGACCCGGGAATGCGATAGCCCTTGAGCCTGCCCGAGTCGAACCACTTGCTGACGGTTCGCGGGGCAACCTTGCAGATCTTCGCGACCTGGCCTGTTGTAAACACCTTCATTATCTGGACTCCATTGGATCTTCGTGTCCGGACACATCCTCGGCCAGCCCGCACTCGCAAAGAGTGGCAAGACACGGCCCCCCCGACGCGGTCAAAACCATCGGGAAGGCCGCGTCACCAGCTTCCGACGGGGCGGTGCGACGCAGTGGGAGTCGAGAGAAAGGCAATCCGCCCGCCAGGTTGCCGGCCGCTGGCCAACAACCCGGCGAATGCCCAGACTCGCAGAATCCCCCCTGCGTCATGCCTCCCAGTGTCCGGACGGTGCCGGACACTCAGGAAACATGACCGTCCAAAGGGGTAGATCGAAAGATCACGTCGTGAGACTTGAGCCGTTCTTCCGGAAGAATCTGGTCGTGGCACCCGTTCCGGGGTGGTGGAAAGCAGCTGCCGCAGCACGACCCGGTGAGCGGCGGCCCCGACGAACCCGCGGCCGGGCCGGCTCACAATCAGGCCGCCGCTGTCCGTTTCCCGGCGTCAGTCGCCTCGAACCGCACCGCGACCCGCTTCGAGACTCCCGACTCCTCCATGGTGACGCCGTACAAGGTGGTGGCCGTCGCCATCGTCTTCTTGGAGTGGGTGACGACGATGAACTGGGTCGTGGAGAGAAAGTCCCGCAGCACGCCGACGAACCGGTCGACGTTTGCCTCGTCGAGGGCGGCATCGACCTCGTCGAGCACGCAGAACGGGCTCGGCCGCGAGCGGAAGATCGCCAGCAGCAATGCGACGCAGGTCATCGTCTTTTCGCCCCCGGAGAGCAGCGAGATGTTGCGGGGCTCCTTGCCCGGGGGGCGGGCGACGATTTCGACAGTGGTCTCAAGCAGATCGACCTCGGGGTCGAGCACGATGTCAGCCTGCCCGCCGCCGAACAGCCGCTCGAACAGTTCCCGAAACTCCCCGCGTACCCGCTCGATCGTCTCGCCGAGCAGCCGGCGGCTCTCCTCGTCGATTCGCTCGATCAATTTTTCCACCGACTGCTTGCCCTCGGTGACGTCGGCAAGTTGGCCCTCCAGTTCGGCGAGCCGGCCGGCCAACGCTTCGGCCTCGGCGAGAGCTTCGAGATTGACCGAGCCGATCGAGCCGAGCTTCCGCCGGACCTCGGCGATCGCCGTGTCGAGTTCTCCCCGGTCGGCGGGCACCTCGATCGGCTCGCCTTCGAAGTCGGTTTCCGCCGGGGCCGGCAGTGGCTTCTCCGGGTCAATCTGGTAGTCGTCCTGGAGCCGCTCAAGGATACGGCTGCGGTGGTGGCTGGCCGTCTCCCGTTCCAGCGCCGCGGCGTGACTGGTCGCATTGCACTCGGCGATCGTCTGTCGACTCGCTTCAACCGTCGCCGTCGCCTGCCGCCGGGCGGCGAGGATTGTTTCCTGGCTGGTCGTGCAGTCGCGCAGCCGGCGCGAGGACTGCTCTGCCGCCAGGCAGGCCTCGGCATACCGGTCGCCCGCCGCGAGCCGTTCGAGATCGACGGCGGCGAGCCGGCGGTCAATCTCCAGCAGCCGGTCGCGGGCGGCGGTGAGCTCCTCGCGGCGGGTCTTTTCGGCCGTCACCCGGGCAGCCAGCGTCGCCTCGACCGCTGCGGCCCGCTCGCGGCAGCTGGCATGATCACGGCGGAGCCGGGCGACGTCGGCGAGCACCTGCTCCCGGGACTTGTCGATGGTCGCCAGGCTCGCCTCGGCCGCCTCGATCTGGCGGATCGTGTCAGCCACCGCCGCCTCGGCGTCGGCTGCGGCGGCGGCTGCCGCCCGCACCACTTCGGCGGCGGCCACCGCGGCGGTCTCGGCATCGTGCAGCTGCCGCTGGGTTTTCTCGACGTGCCGCCGGCTGTTCTCAAGCTCTCGTTGGAGGCGGTCGCACTCGCCCTGCTGGGCGGCCCTGTCGGCGACGGCCGCCTGCTGCCGGGCGGCCAGCTGCCCCTGGCCGCTGCGGGCCTCCTCGAGCCGTCGCTGCGCGGATCTGAGTTGCTCGCTCGCCGCTGCCGTCTCGGCCTCCAGGCGGCGGTTTCGGGCCATCAGGTCGCGGCACTCGCTGCGGCGGCTGACGAGGCCGGCGGCGGCGGTGCCGGCACCGACCTCGAGGCCGTCACCGTTGGAGATCGCGGTGCCGTCGTCGGTCAGCAGGACCACCCCGGCAGGGCATGTCGGCAGCAGCCGGCGAGCCGTTGCCAGCGAATCGACCAGCCAGAAGCGACCGAGCAGGCAGTGGCGGAGCCGGGCAGTGGCCGCGTTGTCAGGCGTAGCCGAGTCTGGCCGCGGGGGACCGATGAAGTCGGGATCGGGTCGGGCCGGTCCCGGGGCGGAGAGCTGATCGAGCCGACCGATCAGCCCGGTGGTGTCGACCCCGGAGGCGACCGGGTCGAAGGCTGGCGGTTCGGGTAGCCCATCGAGGGCAATGAAGCCGACACGGCCCCCCGCCTGCAGCACGCCGGTGGCGGCCTCCGAGCCGGCCCAGCGGGCGTACCACGCGAGCAACTCAGCGAGGCCCGCGACAACCAGCTGTTCCCCGCGGCCGCCGATGGCGATGTCGACGAGGCTGGCGAAGCGGGCGGATGTCGCGATCAGGTCGGCCGGCAGCCCGAGCAGGCCGGGAATGTCCCGCTCGGCCTGCGCGAACAGTTCCCGGGTGGCCGCCGACACCCCTTCGCGGGTGCGAATCAGCTCTTCGAGCAACTGTTGCCGGTCCCGGTTCGCCTCGAGCCGGGACCGCTGATCTGTCAGATTCTGCCAGGCGGTGTCGACGGCGACAGCCGCCTGGTGCTGTTCGCTTTCCAGCTGGCGGCGACGGCGTTCGAGGTCGGCGGCGCGGAGGTCGACCGCGGCGACCGCGCCTGCTGCCGTGGCGATCCGTTCCTCGAGCCGCTTGATCTCCGCCCAGGCCGCCTCGATGTCATCGCGGCAGGTTTCGACCTGTTCGAGAGCGGCCGCAGCGGCGTCGCGCCGCGCGGCGGCAGCCGTCTCGGCTTGCTGTCGGCTGAATTGTTGCCGGTCCTGCTGCCGCCGCAGGGCGGCGAGTTCTCGCTCGGTGGCGGCGGCGGTCTGGTGCGAGCCCGCCGCCTGCTGCTCCTGCTGCTGCAGGGCTGCGGCAAAGCGTTCGGCTTCGGCGAGGGCCGCCGCCTGCTCGCTGCGGGCGGAGGCGATCGCGTCGGCGGCCCGGCGGCGGTGGTCGGCGGCTTCGGCGACCGCCCGCCGGGTCGCGGCGACTTCGGCATCGAGATCGTCCCGCCGGCTGCGGAGAGACTCGCAACGGGCTTGGGCGGCGGCGGCCCGTTCGCGGTCGATCGTCAGCTGCTGTCGGGCCGCCGTCAGGTCGGGCTCAAGCGCTCGTTCCTCCGCGGCGAGCTGTTCGAGTCGGGTGGTGGCGTCCACCCGCTGCCGTTCGGCGTCGGCCAGCTTCTCGTCCGCCGCGGCGGTGGCGGCGGCGACCCGTTCCAGGGTGGCGGTGACAGCGACGAGATCGGCGGCGGCGGCGGTGAATCGCAAAGCTTGCAGCCGGTCGTTGAGCCGCCGCCAGCGGCGTGCCCGGGAGGCCTGGGCCTTGACCGTTTCGAGCCGGCCGGCGACCTCGCCGACGATATCGGCCAGCCGCTGCCGGTTCTGTTCGGCGCGGTCGAGCCGCCGCAAGGCTTCGGCCCGACGGCCGCGGAACCGCGTGATCCCCGCGGCTTCCTCGAAGACGGCCCGGCGTTCCTTGCCCGAGGCGACCAGCAGGGCATCGACCCGGCCCTGTTCAATGACGCTGTAGGCGTCGGTGGTGGCACCGGTGCCGCTGAGAATTTCGCGGATGTCCTTCAGCCGGCTGATGCCGCCGTTGACCAGATACTCACTCTCACCGCTGCGGTAGACCCGCCGCATGATTCGGACCTCGTCGGCCTCGACGGGCAGCTCGCGGGCGGTGTTGTCGAACACCAGCGAGACCTCGGCGGCGTTGAGCGGCCTGCGGGCCGTTGAGCCGGCGAAAATGACGTCGGTCGCCTCCCGGCCCCGGAGACTGCGAACCGATTGCTCACCGAGCACCCACTTGATGCCGTCGACGACGTTCGACTTGCCCGAGCCGTTGGGGCCGACGACGACAGTGATGCCGGCGGGAAACTCGAACCGGGTCCGGTCGGCAAAGCTCTTGAAGCCGAAGAGTTCGAGGGCCTTCAGCGTGATCATGACCCGAATTCCAACCGGGCGGTGTCCAGCAACGCCGGCCAGAGCCCGGACGGCCGGTCGTCCGGATCGTCCCCGTCGTCCACCGCGTCGGTCTCCGTGTCGTCGGTCTCGGTGTCGTCGGTCTCAACCTGCCGCGACTGTTCGGCCGCTTCGCGGTGGACGCTCAACCGGCCGTCAAACTCGGTCGGGATCGCGTCGAAGGCGAGCCGGCTGTCGAGCTTCCGCTGGGCGGTGGCCTGCTGCAGAAACTGCACCAGGTCGGGATAGGTGCCCCCGAACTCGACGATCTGCCGCAGAATCGGCTCGACCTGGGGCGACACCGTCTCCTGCTGGTCGGGCTCGCCGGGTCGGAAACAGCTGACCGTCGCCTCGTCGCCATCGACCACGACCACGATCGCCGGCCCGGCCTCGGCCCGGAGGCCGTCGTCGAGGGGATGCGCAGTGCCGAAAAGAACGATCTCGGCCCGGGCCGCCCGGGTGGCATGGATCAACGGTTCGCCCCGCACGTCAAGAACGTGGAACCGGCAGACGTCGGCGAGCATCTCGCCGCGAATGTCGGGCAGCCGTGGGTCAATCATCGCCAGGCCGCGGAAGGCGCCGTAGCGGGTCTCGGCACTGCGGCTTGGCAGCAGCGATCGCAGGGCATCGATGCCGTTGGCGTCATCGACGATGGCGAGGGCGGCGAGGGCCTTGGGGCGGGCGCTGCGGAGGTCGCGGGCCGCATCGGCGAGCGTGGTCGCGGCGAGCGATTCCCCGAGGTAGGCCAACGCTTCAGCCGAGACGAAACGAACCTCGGCGTCCTTCGACTCGAGGCCCTCCCGGAGCACGCCGATTCCCTCCTTGCCGATCGCCTCGAGCCGCAGTGCCGCCCGCGGCGCGGTGACGGGGTCGGCAAGCCGGCGGCCGAGCAGTTCAAGCCGCGCGTGGCGGTTGCCCGCCGGTTCGGCGACCGCCAGCGATCGGACCACGCTGAGGTAGCGGGCAAGATTGTTGCGGTAGACCTCGGGAATCTCGAGTTCGATGAATCGGTCGGTCTTCGGCGTGGCCACACCCCGCTTCACGCCCCGGACGATGGCGTGAAAGCGGCGGTTAATGCAGTCGCCGATCCGCTTCGAGAGCCCGACCGAGCGGTGTTCGGGATTGATGGCGAGGCCGATCGACCGCGAGGTGAGGGCGACGCCACCGCCGGGGACGCGACCCCGCAGGGTCGCCACCGAGTCGCGGGTGCCACCGGAGACCGGATCGACCAGCAGGGGACCCTCGGCGATGCCGAGGGTGTGGCCGTCGCGGATCCGGTTGCCAAGCACCTTCATTTCGACGAGTCGCGTTTCCATCAGCCAGCCGGTGGCGAGACTGGTGGTGTCGTGGCCGGGCGGCACCTCGACGAAGACGTCGAACCGGTCGCCTTTGCGGATGCCGGGATGAAGATTGCCGCTGACCCAGACCAATGCCGTCGATCGCGAAGCGAGCAGCCGGTTCGGCTCGATCACCCCGCGGGCCTGCATTTCCTCGAGCAGCATCTGTCGCCGGGGATCGGGTGGCGGGTCACTGCCGGAGTCGGGCAGGCCGGTGACCAGGGCCGCCCGCTCAATCCGTTGATTGCCAAGGCCCCAGGGCGAGGTGAAGTCACCGACGAGCTGGGTCGCCGACTCGACCTGGGCCAACGCCTCGAGCTCGGGGCTCTGGCTCCGGATGGCCGGGCCGGCACAGCCGGCGGCGGCCGCGATCAACAACAGGCCGGCGCGCCCGACTGAAAGCCAGTTCGTTGAGCAGTCGCTGGAGTCGGCGGGAAGTGCGTGCATGCGGCGGTCCAGCAATGAATCAAGTCGCGCGGCCGGTCGGTGGCCGGCGGGTCGGCCGGGGGCGGGAAAATAGGAGTCGCCGGCGGCGTGGTCAAGGCGGCTTGCCGACGCGGGGCCCGGCCGGCTCCCGGCGGGAGCGGGCTTGGTCGGTCGCGGCGAAGCTGCTAGCGTCCGCACCGCGGTTCCGCTCCTGCCACAGGGCCCGCCGCGTGCTCACATCCGCCATTCCCAGCCGGAGATATTTCGTGAAGACGTCCCGCGGTCGCCGCCTGCCTCGCCCCGACGACATTCAGATTCGCTGGATGATTCGTCGTGATATGGCCGAGATTCTCTGCATCGAGGAAGAGGCGTTCGAATTCCCTTGGGCCGATGCCGATTTCACCCGTTGCCTGCGGCAGCGAAACTGCATCGGGATGGTGGCCGAGCTGGGGGGCGGCGTCGTCGGCTTCATGCTGTACGAGCTGCACCGCACCCGAGTCCATGTGCTGAACTTCGCAGTGGCCCGCTCGCACCGGCGATTCGGCATCGGCACCGGCATGATGACCCGCTTGATCTCCAAGCTCACGCCCCAGCGGCGGGACCGGATCGAACTGGAGGTTCGCGAGACCAATCTGCCGGCGCAGCTCTTCTTCCGCTCACTCGGCTTCCGGGCTGTTGCCGTTCTCCGCGACTATTACCAGGACAGCACCGACGACGCCTACCGGATGCAATTCCTGACGATTCCGGATGAGGCGACCGTGCCGCAGCGGCGTGCCGGCTGAGCGAATCAGTCGACGCCGGCGGCCAAGACCTCCTGCACCGCCGCCGTCCGCTGTCGCAGCCAACGGGCTGCGACGACCGGCGTGCGGCCCGCCGCAAAGACGGTGAGGATCGGCCGGCCGGTTTCGATGCGGCTGCCGACCGGGGGCCGATCAGCCAGCGGGGGCCAGTCCCGGCCGGCGTCGCCGGCGTCCCGCCATTGCGCCGCCAGCCGACAGAACTGGTCATCGACCTTCCTGGTGATCGTCACCGCCGCCGCCGCGAAGAGCACCGCCTTGGCCCAGCAGCGGTCGCGGGCTGCGGGGGCTGCCGGCTGCGGTGGGCCGGCGTGGCCGCAGGCTTCGAGGTGGGCGGCGACAAGACTCGTGCCGATGCGGCGTTCGATCAATTCCATCGTTGCCGTCGGCCGCGGGTTGATCTCCAGCAGGGTCGGCGGCTGCCGGGCGGCCGTGCGCGGCAGGATCAGGTCAGCCCCGACCAACCCCCGAAGACCCCGTTCGGCAAGCGTGGCGGCGAGCCGCTGCAGGTCATTCCAGAGCAAGGTGCGGGGGCCGGGTTTTGGAAGTTCGACGCCGCCGCAAAACCCGAAGCGGGGGCCGTGGCACCACGACAGGCCGATGAACTGTCGGCAGAGACCGAGCAGCTGCGGCTGGTGCGGGCCGAGCAGCAGGCTGACGGAGGATGCCCGGCCCGGGACGAGCCGCTGCCAGTAGAAATCGTCGCCTCCAGGCAGGCCGGCCCGCCAGCAGGCGATCGAATGTCCGCCGGCGCTCGCGTAGGGCTTGCGGAGGAAGGACCCGTCGGTCGGCAGGCCACGGGAGCAGTCGCGGGTGTCGGGGAAATTCCAGCCGGCAGCGGCAGCCACCGCAGCGACCGCGGCGGGGTTTCGTACTGCCGCCAGTTGCGCCGGGCCGTTGCCGGCGAGGGGCCGCTCGGCTGCCAGGCTGGCGAGCAGGCTCGGCTTGTTTTCCAGACCTCCGGTAAACACGAACGGGCCCGGCGGCAGACTTCTGGCGGCGGCGACAACCGCGGCAGGGCTCTGTCCGGGCTCAAGCTGAAGCACCTGGTGGCAGCAGGCCCGGAGGTCTTGATCGGTAAAGAGATCGATCGCCGCGACCTGCCAGCCAGCCCGGCTCGCCGACTCGGCGAGGAAGCGACCGCTGGCACCAATCACCAATAAATTTGTACGCATGTTGCACGCCACGGGGATGCGACACGACCGGGCCAGCTTGTTCAGCACTGCCGCGGCGGTTCGTTGTCGGCGGTGCCGCGATCGGATACCTTTGCGACCTGCGGCGGCAGCGAACGTGCTGCGGCCGGGTCTTTCCGAACGAATCAGATTCCTGCAAGGAGAAACAGAACATGTCGATGTTCATTGGTGAAGCCCTGGCCGGCGATGGCAACGAGGTGGCCCATATCGATCTGCTGATTGGCAGCAAGGACGGGCCGGTCGGTGTCGCTTTTGCCAACGCCTTGGCCCGGCAGAGCGAGGGACACTCAAATCTGCTGGCGGTGCTCACCCCGAATCTGGCGGTCAAGCCGGCGACGGTGATGATCACAAAGGTGACGATCAAGGGCGCCAAGCAGGCCGTGCAGATGTTTGGTCCGGCCCAGGCTGCAGTTGCCAAGGCGGTCGCCGACAGTGTCGAGAGCGGTGTGATTCCGAAGGATCAGGCTGAAGAACTCGTGATCGTCTGCGGCGTGTTCATCCACTGGCTGGCCGA